>Ga0181534_10000867_pt1 | contig 20929 bp, 16 predicted proteins | sample PEATcosm2014_Bin_37_FD_119758 | JGI IMG/M metagenome (GOLD analysis project Ga0181534, IMG submission 119758) | Peatland microbial communities from MTU Mesocosm Facility, Houghton, MI, USA - PEATcosm2014_Bin17_10_metaG | ecosystem: Environmental > Terrestrial > Soil > Wetlands > Peat | place... | reverse complement strand
CGGAGGCGGCGGGGCCTGACCGGGTGGCGGAGGCGGCGGGGCCTGGCCGGGTGGCGGAGGCGGCGGGGCCTGACCGGGTGGCGGAGGCGGCGGGGCCTGGCCGGGTGGCGGGGGCGGCGGGGCCTGGCCGGGAGACGGAGGGTAGCTGCTGCCCGCCGGTGGGTATCCCGAGGGCGCCGGCGGGTACCCACTGCCGGGAGGCTGGTAACCGCCGGGTGGTGGATAGCCGCCACCGGGAGGCTGGTAACCGCCGGGTGGTGGATAGCCGCCACCGGGAGGCTGGTAACCGCCGGAGGGTGGATAGCCGCCACCGGGAGGGGGGTAGCCTCCGCCGCCCATGCGCAGTCCCTCGGGGCCCGCAGGGCCGAGGTACCTGCTCTGGCCGAGCCAGAGGATGTACCAGAAGACGATGATGACGACGGGGAAGATGAAGAACGCAAGACCGACCGTGAACCCTGAACCATGTCCAAAGCTCTTGGAGAGGTCGTTGGCCACGATGATGTAGACGACCCAGAAGGCCAGTGTGAAGATGATCCCGATCGCTGGAATGAAGAGGGAAGGGACGAGCAGTAGGAGGAACCATGCCCAACTCTTTGGCCTACCGACGATACGAAGGAGGACGATCCAGCTGTAGATGGGAACGAATGCAGACCAGGCCGGTTCACCGTTGGGACCGGCCTTCTTGTAGGTGCCCCAATAGCCCAGCGTGAAGATGACGTAGAAGACGACCAAGAAGACCAATCCGACCAGGGCACCGTGATGGCGATTGGTGCTGACTACGTAGGTCGCTCCCAGTAGATGCAGTCCCACGGCGACTCCCTTCGGCGCTCCGGTGGTCCACCGAACATCCGCTGGTGGCTTTTTAGCACTCGGATTCCCATCGGGCTGCGATAGGGACCCACGCCGGCTCGTGGACCGGATGCCCTATCGAACGGAGGTGCCACGTGCCGCATCACATTCATGGACCGCCGAGAGTCTTGCTGGATAGGTCAGCCGGGAGCCGCGGCGATCAGGCCAGGAGGCACCGTCTCCAGCGTCTGCAGGATGGCCTCGGCCAACGCCCGGGCCGAGAGCGGGTCGAGCTCCATGGCCACCCGCGCACCGGCGCCGCGGGACGGGTTGATCAGGTCGATGTTCAAGGTGTGCTCGGCCCGGGCGTGGACCGGGTGGTCGAAGTAGACGGTGGCATCGGTCACGGGGAACCAGCCGTCGGCTCCCTTGCCGCTGCCTTCCATCCCCAGCGTGGTCGTCTGGTACGTGCACATGGATGCTCCGTTCGGTTCCGTGGTCGGTCAGTGGTCGGTCAGTTGCTCGGTGCCGCAGTTCAGCGGGTGGCCAGGTTGGGGCCGAAGAACTCGAAGATCCTCTCCCAGCCGTCGTTGGCCGCCTCCGGCCGGTAGCTGGGTCGGTTGGTGGCGAAGAAGGCGTGGCCGGCACCCTCGTAGATGTGGAAGTCGAACTCCTTGCCCGCCTCGGTCAGCGCCTTCTCGAGCTCGGCGACCTCCTCGGGTGACGGGTACTGGTCCTCTGCTCCGAACAGCCCGAGCAACGGACACGAGAGGTTGGGGGCCAGGTCCACGACGGGCCCGAAGCTGAGCGGGAAGCCTTCCGGCGTGGGCCTCGTGACGAAGGCGCCGTAGCAGTCGACGGCGGCGTCGAGGTCGAGGCTGCAGGCAGCCAGGAACGACTGGCGGCCACCCGAGCAGTAGCCGATGGTCGCCACCCTGCCGTTGGATGAGGCGAGGGAGCGGAGATGGGCGGCAGCGCCGCCCACGTCCCCCACCAACCGGTCATCGGGCACACCGCCGAGGGCGCGGGCGGCGGCGGCCGCGTCGTCGGGGCTGGCGCCGGGAGCCTCGCGGGTATAGAGGTTCGGGCAGATGGCCAGGTACCCGTGGGCCGCGAACTTCCGAGTGATCTCCTTGGTGCCCTCGTCGTATCCGGGCATGTGGTGGATGACCACGACGCCACCGGTCGGATCACCGTCGAGGGGTTGGGCCAGGTACGCCTCGATGGTGTCCTGCCCGTGCCCGGTGATCGCTACCGTCTCTGCTCGCATGGCGTCGCTCATGGCTGTCCGGCTCCTGTCTCGCTGTGTGATTGATGCTGTGTGATTGATGCTGTGTGATTGATGCTGTGTGAGTGATGCTGTGTGAGTGGTGGCGCTGTGGGATTGATGGCCCACGCCGGTTGGGGGCGTACAGCGGCGGCACCGCTTCCAAGGATCGGCGTCGACAGGGAGGTGCTCTCCGGAGAGCGCGTGGGCCGATGCCGACCCGCTAGCCCTCGTCCCGGTCGGGGGCGCCGAGTTCGTGACGAGCCTCGTTCAGTTTGATCGCCTTGGCCGCCCGCTCGTCCCGGAACCGTCCGATCCGGGCCAGGGTGTTGTCGAGCCGTTCCAGCAGCTTCTCATTGGCTTCGATGGCGCGGTCGAGCAGTTCGCTGCGCACTTCAGGGGAGGCGTCACCCCACCGGAACTCCGACCGGACCCGGTCGAGTGCCTCGATGTCCTCGGTGTCCATCACCACCCGTACCTCGGCCAGTGTGAATCCCAACAGCTCCTGCAGGTCCTTGATGCGGGTCACCCGGGCCATGTCCATCTGCGAGTAGAGCCGCTCTCCCCCACCCCGGTACCCGCTCGGGCTGATGAGGCCCTGCTCCTCCCAGTAGCGCAAGGTTCGTGGGGTGAGCCCGGTCAGCTTGGCCACTTCGCCGATGCGGAGGACGGTCGGTGTCTGGGTCACGCCGGTCGGCGCGCTCATTCCGCCTCCGATTGGGCGATGGCCGCCCCGGACACGTCGTCGGGCGTGCCCACGGGCACCGGCGCTCTGCCGGGGTCGATGGCCTTTCCGTTTCCGTTTCCGGTGCCGTTTCCGTTTCCGGTGCCCTTTCCGTTTCCGGTCACGGTGCCCTCTCCGCCTCCCTTTCCGATCATGTCCGGCCCCGACACCGTCGGGGACGACTCGGGCTCCGAGTAGACGTAGCGCCCCCCGCGCAGCCACGAGGCGCCCGCCGCCAGCAGGCTGGCCACGATGGCAAAATCGAGGGCGGCGTGGAGCCCGTCCCGGAAGGGCGCGCTGATCAGGCCAGGGAAGAAGCTGCGCCCGGTGAGCGCGTGCTGCTGGCTCAGAGTGAGCTGGCTCAGCGCGTGGGCTCCGATCAGGTGCTGGACGGGGTCGTAGCCCAAGAAGGCGGCGAACAGGGTGGAGACCGGCGAGAGGTGGGCGACCCGGCTGGCCACGGCGGGCGGCACCCCGTGCGCCGTGAGCCCGTGGAGCAGGTTGGCCGGAAGGGCCGTCATCAGCCCGATGATCATGAGGGTGAAGAAGATGCCGATCGACAGCACCTGCGCCGAGTTCTGGAAGGTGGTGTTCATGCCCGAGCCGGCCCCGCGGTGCTGGGGCGGCAGGCTGTTCATCACCCCGGCCCGGTTCGGGGAGCCGAACGACGCCATGGTCAGACCGGTCAGGAACAGCACCACGGCGAAGGCCCAGTAGGGGAAGTCGACGGGGAGGAACTCGAGCAGGGCCAGGCAGACCGCCGTGCCCAGCATGCCCCCGGTGGCGAAGGGCCGGGCGCCGTAGCGGTCGGACAGGATGCCCGAGGCCGGCCCGGCGATGAGGAATCCGAGGGTGAGCGGGAGCATGGCGATGCCGGCCCACAGCGGGGTGACGCTGAAGTCGTAGCCGTGCAGGGGAAGCCAGATGCCCTGGAGCCAGATGATCAGCATGAACATCAGCCCCCCGCGGCTCAGGGCGGCCAGGAAGCTGGCCAGCACGCCGCTGGTGAAGGCCCGGATCTTGAACAGCTGCAGCCGGAACATCGGCTGGTCGACCTTGGTCTCGATGATGCAGAAGGCGATGAGCAGGCCCACACCGAGGACCAGCGCGCCGATGACCACCGGGCTCGTCCAACCCATGACGTGGTGGCCGTAGGGCTCGATGCCGTAGGTGATGCCCACCATGACCAGGATGAGGCCGAAGGCGAAGGTGATGTTGCCCGGCCAGTCGATGCGGGCCGGTCGCTTGGGGCTGGTCTCGCGCAGCTTGTAGTAGCCGTAGACGGTGGCGAACAGCCCGATGGGCACCGAGACCAGAAAGATGAGCCTCCAGTTGACCGGGGCCAGGAGCCCGCCCAGCACGAGACCGATGAAGGTGCCGCTGAACGCCGCGGCCTGGTTGACCCCGAGGGCCATGCCCCGCTGGTTGTCCGGGAAGACGTCGGTGAGGATGGCCGACGAGTTGGCCATCAGCATGGCCGCCCCCACCCCCTGGAAGATCCGCATGGTGATCAGCCAGACACCGGCGGCGTGCCCGGTCATCCAGGTGATGCTCAGCATGAGCGAGAAGAACGTGAAGACGGCGAAGCCCAGGTTGTAGGTGCGGACCCGCCCGTAGATGTCGCCCATGCGGCCCAGGCTGACCACCAGGACGCTGGTGATGACCAGGAAGCCCAGGATCATCCAGAGCAGGTAGAAGGTGTTCCCGGGCTGGAGCGGATCGAGCCCGATGCCCCGGAAGATGTCCGGGAGGGCGATCAGGACGATCGAGCCGTCGATGGTGGCCATCAACATGCCCAGGGTGGAGATGAACAGGGCGATCCACTTGTAGTTGGGCGGCAACGAGGCCAGGACCCCGTTCGGAGTGGTGAGCCGGTCCGCCCGGCTGACGTTCTCGCCCTCGACTACGGCCACGGCTCTCCTAGGGTGTTGCTCGACGACAGTCCGACGACACGTCTGCGGACCACGACCCGGCGCTGGCTCGGGGGGTCCTTTACGTGTACGTCAACGTCACTGTAGTGCAAGGCTCGAGCCTGGCTGTTCGGCCCTGCTCGGCTCGGGATGTTCGATCCTGGCTGTCCGACGTTGTCGGGCGCTGCTGGCCCCGCCTGATCGATCGCTTGCCGCCCCGGCATGCCCGTGCCTATAGTGAGTTTTATGACAGAACTAACTCACGCAGCCACTGCCGCGTCCGCAGTCCCGTCGGCCATCGCCGGGTCGCTCGAGGAGGCCGGCGAGTTCGTTCGCAGCGCAGGCCTGATCGTCGACGAGGTCACTACGGAGCGGGTGCGCGGCCACATCGACCTCGACGAACGCCACCACACACCCTGGGGGATCATCCACGGGGGCGTGTACGCCACCGCCGTCGAGAGTGCGGCCAGCATCGGCGCCAGCGCCGCCGTGCAGGAACGCGGCCTGGTGGCCGTGGGACTGACCAACACCACCCACTTCCTCCGTTCGATGGCCGCAGGACGGGTCGACGTGGAGGCGGTGGCTCTCAACCAGGGGCGCAGCCAGCAGCTGTGGAGGGTGGACATCACCGACGGCTCGGGACGGCTCGTGGCCCACGGCGAGCTCCGGCTCCAGAACCTCGACCCGGCGGGTCCGTAGCCGCTGCGGCCGGTGGACCATCCGGGGAACCGCTCGCTCGCCCCCGAGGGGCCCGTGCACCCTGGTGACAGCCGAGTTTGGGCACAGGTGTCACAGAACGTCCCCCCGTGGCGTCAGATGGGTATGACGACCGACGCCGACGTGATCGTGGTGGGAGCGGGCCTGGCCGGACTGGCGGCGGCGGCCGCGGCCCGACAGGCCGGTCGCCGCGTCGTGGTCCTCGAGGCCCACGGGTCCGGCGGGAGGGCCCGGACCGTCGAACGCGACGGATTCACCCTCAACATGGGGGCCCACGCCCTCTATCGGCACGGCGAGGGCATGAGGGTCCTGGTGGCCCTGGGCCTCACCCCCGAGGGCGAGGCGCCACCGCTGGCCCGCTACCGGGCCCTCAGCGGAGGGCGCCTCCACGTCCTGCCCACCGGCCCGGCCTCCCTCCTGCGCACCGGGGCGCTCGGGGCCCGGTCCAAGGCCCAGCTGGCCCACCTCCTCGGCCGCCTGCCCCGGCTCCGCACCGACGGGCTCGATCGCACCACCGTGGAGGAGTGGCTGGCCGCGTCCCGCCTCCGTCCCGACGCCGCGTCGGTGGTGCGGGCCCTGCTCCGCCTCAGCACCTACAGCGACGACACCGAGCGGTTCAGCGCCGGAGCGGCCCTCGGCCAGCTGCAGCTGGCCACCAGTGGAGGCGTGCTCTACCTGCACGGGGGGTGGCGGCAACTCGTCGAGGGCCTGTCCCATTCGCTCGACCTCCGCACCGGTGTGCAGGTGGACGGGCTGGACCGCCGGGGCGACGACGTCGAGGTCCGCCTGTCGGGGGGGACCCTGGTGGCCCATCGGGTGGTGGTGGCCACCGGCACTCCGGCCTCCGTGCGCCGGATGCTGCCGTCCGACCCGGACTGGGGTGAGCTGGGACCGCCGGTCACGGCGGCCTGCCTGGACCTCGGGCTGTCGAGGGTGCCCGAGCCCGGCTACGTCCTCTCCCTCGACGACCCGGTCTACGCCACGGTGCAGTCGCCACCGGCCCGCCAGGCCGCCGGGCACGGGGCCGTGATGGCCGTCATCCGCTACGGGGCGCGGAGCGCGGCCGAGGACCGCCCCCAGCTGGACGAGCTGGCGGCGACGGCCGGGGTCGGTCACGACGATGTCGTCGTCCGACGGTTCCTGTCCCGCATGACGGTGAGCGGTGCCCTTCCCCTGGCCTCACGGGGCGGACTGATCGGACGCCCCGGGATCGGGGACACCGGCGTGCCCGGCGTCCTCATGGCCGGCGACTGGGTCGGGCCGGTGGGCCTGTTGGCCGACGCCTCACTGGCCAGTGGCTATGCCGCCGGCCGGCTGGCCGGGCATGACCGTCCCGTCTCCACCAAGATGGTGGCGTGACCGCCGTCCCCACCCACGGTCCTCCCGTTGCGGCCGGCGACCGGTTCGAGCACGAGCGGCCGCGGCTGGTGGGGTTGGCCTACCGCATGCTCGGGACCGTGGCCGACGCCGAGGACGTCGTCCAGGACGCGTGGCTCCGGTGGCGGACCCTGCGGCCCGGCGAGGTGGACCGGCCCGAGGCCTGGCTGACCACCGTGACCACCCGCATCGCCCTCGACCATCTGCGGGCGGCCCGCCGGCGACGTGAGGCCTATGTGGGGCCGTGGCTCCCCGAGCCCCTGGTGGCGGAGGCGGGACCGGCCGAGGCCGCCGAGCTGGCCGAGTCGCTCCGGTTCGGGTTCCTCGCCATCCTGGACCAGCTCCAGCCGGTGGAGCGTGCCGTCTTCCTGTTGGCCGATGTCTTCGCCGTGCCCTTCGCCGACATCGCCGTGACCATCGGCAAGTCCGAGGTCGCCTGCCGTCAGATCGCCAGCCGTGCCCGCAAGAGGGTGAGGCCGGCCGGCAGCACCGGGCACGCCCCGTCCGACGGTGCGGCCGACCGGGCCGGCGCCGATCGGGCCCGCGCCGATCGGGCCGTCGTCGATGCATTGATGACCGCGGTGGCCGTGGGCGACATCGATTCGGCGCTCCGCTACCTGGCCCCGGAGGTGGTCTGCATCTCCGACGGTGGAGCGGAACGGCGCGCCGCCCGGCGACCGGTGGTGGGAGCCGACCGTGTGGTCCGCTTCCTGGTCAACCTGACCCGGCGGCATGCCGGCCACCTGACCGCCCGCCCCGCCTCGGTCAACGGTGACGTCGGATCGGTCGTCTCCATCGACGGGACGGTCGACCTGGTGACGGCGTTCGAGCTGGAGGGTGACCGGGTCGTGGCCATCCGGATGGTGCGGAACCCCGACAAGCTGGCCCACCTGGAGGACTCCCTGTCGATCCGATAGCCCGAGGGGCACCCGGGGGGTCCCCGAGGGGTCGATGCCGCCGGGCAGGGGCGCGGTTGGCTTAACGTCTGGGCCAGTGAACCACCCCACCTACCCGTCCCGCCGGCCCCGACCGACCCGCCGGCCCCGACCGACCCGTCGGCCCCGACCGACCCGACAGCCCCGCCGCGCACGCTCCGTGGTCACCGCCTGCGCCTCGCTCGTGCTGGTGGGGGCGGTGCTGTCCGGGTGCGGCAAGTCCCTCAACGCCATCGTCGGGTCCACCTCGACCACCCTGGATCCCGTGACGGCCAACGGGGAGAGCCCGGGCAGCACTCCGGCCGGCTCCGGAGAAGTGGCGGTGGCCTTTCCGGTCACCGCCTGCACCACGGTCTTCGGGACGGCGCTCCCGGGCGGCGGATGGAAGCCCAACGTCCTCCTGGCCCCCATACCCACGGCCCTGGTCGGGAAGGTCGAGTTCTACACCGACGGGACCCACACCGTGCTCGGGCCCTACGGCTGGAGCTGCTCGGAGTGGTCGGCCGTGTCCGGATCCACCGGGCTGGTGGTCTTTCCGCCCAACACGACCGAGCCGGCGGTGAACGTCATGCCCCCGGCCGGCACCGAGGGGGTGTTCGCCTCGTTCAGCACCACGGGCAGCACCCAGGGGATCGCCGAGGTGTGCCACTACTTCACCGTGCCCCAGTTCCAGCAGCAGCAGGCCAGCTGCACCGGCACGGGCCCGGCCGGCGAGCAGAGCGCGCTGGCCACCCCGGACGTAGCCGCCGTCACCGACCCCTCCGGCGTGACCGGCGCCCTCCAGGGCTCGGGGGGGTCCCACGCCGTCACGGGGGTGGTGATCTTCCCGCAGGTGCTGCCGGCCGTGACCGACGGCACGGCCGTGGACATCGCCATGGAGTCCTGCTCGCTGGTGGCGACACGCCTGTGCCCCACCATCATCTCCGACTTCGAGGTCCGCGAGTTCCCGGTCCCCAACTCGGGCTACCGGCCGACCACCGTCCCGCCGCCGACCACCTCCACCGTGCCCAAGGCTGTCACCCCGACGACGGCCCCGGCCCCCACGCCCACGACCGCCACGACGCATCCCACCACGCCCACCACCACGCCGGTGGCGCCCTCCACCACCGTGGCGCCACCGACCACCGCCGCTCCGAGTCCGCCGACAACGGCCTGAGCGACCACTTCTCGTCACTCAGCGAGGGCGAGTGCGCACGCTCCGCATCACTTTGCCCGGGCTTCGAACGGACGACATGCCACCGGTATAGGTTCGGCGACGACCATCCCGGCCCGTCGGCTCGGGGAGGCGTCGACGGAGGGGCACTCAGTCGAGGCACCACGATGGACCGACTGGAGGCAGGCAATGGTGAACCACGAGGCGAAGGATCCCGAGAGGGCCCCGTCGCTCGACACGGCTGACGGGAAGGCGCCACGCGGCCAACGCCCCCCTCACCGTCCGACGACCGCCGCCTCACCCGGCGAGGGCGTCCTGAGCCTCCACGACAACAGCGTGTCCGCCATCGCCACCACCGACGTGGGGGCGCACCGCGAGCGCTCCCGCAGCACGCGGCTCCAGAGGTTGGCCGTGGTGCTGGCCCTCATCGCCATCCTCCTCGTCCTGCGGGACGTGCTGGATCCCGGGGCGTCCCTCCCCATCCCCCACTTCCCCGCCTCCCTGCAGCCCATGCTGCCCGCCATCGTCCTCATCACCGTGCTGGTCATGGTCATGGTCATCCCCCTGCTCGGCGCCGGCCGCTCCCCCCACATCCTCTACCGTCCCGACGAGCTGACCATGAGCTTCGACGACGTGCGGGGCTCCGAGGGACTGGTCGAGGAGGTCACCAAGACCCTGAACCTCTTCCTGGCCCACCGGACCTTCGCCGAGCAGATGGGCGGCTCGCCCCGCAAGGCCATCCTCTTCGAGGGACCGCCGGGGACCGGCAAGACCTACATGGCCAAGGCCATGGCCGCCGAGGCCGGGGTGCCGTTCCTGTTCGTGTCGTCCTCGGCGTTCCAGTCCATGTTCTACGGGCAGACCAACCGCAAGATCCGGTCCTACTTCAAGGCCCTCCGCAAGCACGCCCGGCGCGAGGGGGGTGCCATCGGCTTCATCGAGGAGCTCGATGCCATCGGCGGGGCCCGCGGCAACGGGCAGCGCCAGGGTGAGGGCATCCCCGGAGTGGTCAACGAGCTGCTCATCCAGCTCCAGTCCTTCGAGCAGACGCCGGCCTCACTGCGTGTGAAGGGCTGGTTCATCGACGGGATCAACTCGTGGCTGCCGGCCCATCGCCGGATGGACAAGCCGCGCCATGTGCCGGCCAACATCCTGGTCATCGGGGCCACCAACCGGGCCAGCGACCTCGATCCGGCGCTGCTGCGCCCCGGCCGCTTCGACCGCAACATCTACTTCGGCCTTCCCAGCCGATCGGGACGGCGGGACATCATCGACTACTACCTCGGCAAGAAGGCCCACGAGGCCGAGCTCGACGAGCCGACCACGCGGGAGACCCTGGCCGCCCTGACGGCCGGCTACTCACCGGTGATGATCGAGCACCTCCTGGACGAGTCCCTGGTGTGGGCCCTGCGCCGGGGAGCCACCCGGTTCTCGTGGGACGACCTGCAGCACGCCAAGATGACCGAGGAGATCGGCCTGGCCCAGCCCGTCGAGTACACCGAGGCCGAGCGCCGCACCATCGCCACCCACGAGGCCGGGCACGCCACGGTGGCCTGGCTGGTGGGCAAGGGGCGCAAGCTCGAGGTGCTGACCATCATCAAGCGCAAGGACGCCCTCGGCCTGCTCAGCCACTCCGAGGAAGAGGAGCGGTTCACCAAGACCAAGTCCGAGGTCCGCGCACTCATCGACATCGCCTTCGGCGGCATGGTGGCCGAGGAGCTGTTCTTCGGCGAGGCCTCCACCGGCGTGGCCGCCGACCTGCAGGCGGCCACCCAGAGCGCATGCCAGATGGTCGGTCTGCTGGGCATGGGCTCCACGTTGATCTCGTCGGCGGCCATGGAGTACCCGGCCGGAGGCATCGTCTCCAAGGTGCTGGGCCACGACGAGGGCCGTGCCGAGGTGGAGGCGCTGCTGGCGTCCTCCAAGGACTCGGTGACCGCCATGCTCGACGAGCACCGCAACGTGGTCGAGGCCCTGCGCGACGCCCTGCTGGAACGGGCGGAGCTGATCGGCGACGACATCCTGGCGGTGATCAGGGAGTCCCAGCCCTCCGCCGGCACCGGTGCCGGTGAATCCGCCGACGCCGACCGGACCGGCGCGGGCTCGCTGCTCACGGCCCACCACCGGATCTCGCTGGACCGGACGGCACCGACTGACTGAGGCTGCCGGCCGACTGAGGCTGCCGGCCGACTGAGGCTGCCGACGCGATGAGCGGGACGACGCCCGGGCCCGGGCGTCGTCGGGGGTCAGCCGTGCTCGGCGCAGTTGCTGCAGCGCCCCCGGAACACCACCTCGACGGTGTCCACGGTCATGCCGTAGCGCTGGGCCCGGGGCAGGCTGAGGCCCTCCACCCCCCGCGGCTCGACGTCGAAGGTGAGCCCGCATCCCTCGCACACCAGATGGTGGTGGTCGGGACCGATCTTCGGGTCGTACCGGGTGGTGCCGTCGGACAGCCGGATCTCGCTGATCTCCCCCATCGACACCAGCTCGTTGAGGGTGTTGTACACCGTGGCCAGGCTGACCTCGGGCAGCACCCGGCGCGCCCCGGCCAGGACCTGGTCGGCGCTCAGGTGGACGTGCTCCCCGTGCAGGGTGGTGACCACGGCCCGGCGCTGGGGGGTGATGCGCCACCCCCGCGCCTGCAGTCGCTCCGCCAGTGGTGCGGCCACCTCAGCCCCGCCGCTCCTTCACGCCCTGGGCCACCCGCTCCCCGAACTCGGGGTCGGCGGCCCGGAAGTGGGCGATGCTCCGCTCCACGATGCCGTCCCCCACCGGCCCGGCCGAGACCCCGCCCAGGCCGGTGGCGATGTTGTCGACCAGGCGGGCCTGGGCCTCGGCCGGCTGCAGGCGGTACAGGTCACCGGCCTGGGTGAAGTCGTCGGTGTCGCGGGAGTCCCAGTCGTAGGTCCCGGTGGCGCCGGCCACCTCCAGCGGGGCGGCGTAGGGCTGGCGGGTCTCGACGGGGCCGTCGAAGCTGTTGGGCTCGTAGTTCTTGGCCCGGCCCCCGTTGCCGTGCCCGGCCATGGTCCCGTCACGGCCGTAGTTGCGGGCCTCGGCGGCGTGGGGGGCGTTGACCGGCAGCTGGGTGTGGTTGATGCCCAGGCGGTAGCGGTGGGCGTCGCCGTAGGCGAAGAGCCGGCCCTGGAGCATCTTGTCCGGGGACGGCCCGATGCCCGGGACGAAGTTGCCCGGGTCGAAGCCCGACTGCTCGACGTCGCCGAAGTAGTTGTCGGCGTTGCGGTCGAGCGTCAACCTGCCCACCTCGTGGAGCGGGTACTGCTTCTGCGACCACACCTTGGTCAGGTCGAACGGGTTGACCGGCGAGGCGGCCGCCTGCTCGGGCGTCATGACCTGCACACTCACCGTCCACGACGGGAACTCCCCGCGCTCGATGGACTCGACGAGGTCCAGCTGGTGACTGTCCGGGTTGAGGCCGGCCAGCTCGGCCGCCTCCGACGAGTCCAGGGTGCCGATGCCCTGGTCCGTCTTGAAGTGGACCTTCACCCATACCGGCTCGCCCTCCGCGTTGACCCACTGGTACGTGTGGGAGCTGAAGCCGTCCATGTGGCGGTAGCTGGAGGGGATGCCCCGGTCGCCGAACAGCCACGTGAACATGTGCGTGGCCTCGGGCGAGTGGGAGAAGAAGTCCCACACGTTGTCCGGCTCCTGGTGGTTGGTGAAGGGGTCGGGCTTCTGCGAGTGGATGAAATCGGGGAACTTGAGCGGGTCGCGGATGAAGAAGATGGGGGTGTTGTTGCCCACCAGGTCGTAGTTGCCGTCCTCGGTGTAGAACTTCACGGCGAAGCCGCGGGGGTCACGCACGGCGTCGGCCGACCCGCGTCCCCCGGCCACGGTCGAGAACCGCAGGAACGTCTCGGTCTCCTTGCCCACCTGGGACAGGAAGGCCGCCCGCGTCCACTGGGTCACGTCCTGCGTGACCACGAAGGTGCCGTAGGCGGCCGACCCGTTGGCATGGACCACCCGCTCGGGGATCCGCTCACGGTTGAAGCGGGCCAGCTTCTCCAGCAGGTGCTGGTCCTGGAGCAGGACGGGGCCGTCGGGGCCTGCCGTCTGGCTGTGCTGGTTGTCGACGACGGGGGCTCCCGACTCGGTGGTGAGGATCGGCTTGGGCATGGCTACCTCCACGGTGGTGGGCTGGGCGTCACGGCGATGATTTCCCGGAACACTTCTAAACTTAGAACAATTCTAATCTTACTGTCAACGTCGCCTCTTCCTCCCTACCCCACCCCGAGCGGTCCTATTCGGGCCACATCGAGCCACATCGGGCGAAATACTTTGCCGCCAGGCACGAACGCGCCGATCCCTGCGCTTCGGTTCTGAGCGGAATCTGCCGATAGCAAGAACGGAACGCTTTCGTCAAGATCGAATGCCCATGGCGTGTCACGCCAGCAGCGCTCCCCCGGAGAGCAGGCCCAGCGTGCGGAACGAATCCGAGGGCATCCGGCCCGCGCCACGCCGTCCTCGACGGTCTGTCCGCCTCAGCATCCGGACCTCACTCGTGGTCATCATGCTGGTGCCGTTGGCCGTGGCGGCCGGCCTGGCCTCGAGTGTCGTCGCGCACCAGTTGTCGTCACGCCATCAGGCCGTCTCCATCCGCCAGTCGTCCCTGTACCTGGACTCGCTCCTGCGGGCCCGGGTCGACGTCTATGCCGAGTACATCCCCAGCCAGGCCGTCGTCACCTCCCGTGGCTTCAACGTGTCCCCCGCCGCCCTCGACTCCCTGCTCGGTGTCGACGTCCAGTCCGAGCTGGCCGCGGCCCGACGGGCCGTCGACCAGCAGCCTTTCTTCAGGCCGGGTGGCGCATTCCACGGCGAGTTCACCCGGTTGGTGACGCTGCGTCACGCCATCGACGGGTCCACGGCCACACCCGCCCAGGTGACGGCACTCTTCAACGGGTTCGATGCGACGATCGACCGACAGTGGCTGGAGACCTTCAACCGGGTCCTGACCACCACCGCCGAGTCGGCGGAGGTGGCGACCAGGCAGCGCTTCCACGCCCTCGAATCGTCGTTCGATGCGTTCACCGCGGGCATCGGGGAGGAGAACCTGGAGGGCGGGGCATCCCTCGAGACGCTGCTCACCACCTCTGCGACCCCGGCCCAGGTGGAGAGCCTCATCGTCAGCCACCAGCGGTTCGAGGACTCCACCAGCACCTTCCCCGGATCGCTGGGACCGGCCGGCGCCTTGGCCTGGAAGGCGCTGACCGACGACGCCTTGAACAGGCGGTTCGCCGCCAACGTGCAGACGGGCATCACCGTCGGCCTGGGCCATCTGCCTCCACCCGTGGGCACCGACGGGATCGGCGGCGTCGCCCGCAACGAGGTGGCCTGGGCGAACTCGTTGTCCACCCTGGTCCTGGCCAGCTCGGCCGATCTCCGGGCGGCTACCGCGGCGCAGGCCAGTTCAGCCACCACCAGCCTCATCCTCACCTGCCTCCTCATGGTGCTGGCCCTCGGCGTCTCGCTGGTCGCCGTGTTCGTCCTGGGCCGTCAGGTCAAGCGACCGTTGGACCGCATGGTGGCCGCCGCCTCATCCGTCGGTGAGGGGGAGCTCGACTTTCCCCCCCTCGACGAGTCCGGGCCGAAGGAGTTGGTCACGGCGGCGTCGGCGTTCAACGAGATGGCCGCCACCCTCCGGGCCGTGCAGGCGCAGGCCATCGCCCTGTCCGGGGGTGACCGCAACGACCCGGTCCTCCGACTGGAGCTTCCCGGCCGCACCGGGGCGGCACTCCAGACCGCCCTCGATCAGTTACAGCAATCCGTGAAGTCGGGCGAGCAGGAGCGCGAGGCCCTGTTCGAGCGGGCCACCCGCGACTCCCTGACCGGGCTCCTGAACCGGGGTGCGGCCCTCGAGGCCCTGGAGCTGGACCTGGCCAGCGTCCGCCGCACCCAGGGCGAGCAGGTGCTCACGCTCTTCTTCATCGACCTCGACGACCTCAAGTCCATCAACGACACCATCGGGCACGACGGGGGGGACGCGGCCATCGTGGCCGTGGCCGATGCCCTGAGGGCCACCACGCGGGCATCGGACGTCGCCGCCCGGTTCGGCGGCGACGAGTTCCTGGTGGGCTGGATGGGTAGCCGCGGTTCGCTCGTCCCGGCGCGCCTCGCCGAGCGCATCGGTGCCCACGTGGCCGCTGCGCACATCGGGAGCACCGCCCACCCGGTGGCGCTGGCCTGCAGCATCGGCATGGCCGTGTCCGAACCGTCGGACACCGCCATCGGCATGCTGATCGAGCGGGCCGACGAGGCCCTCTACGACGCCAAGGCCCGCGGCAAGGGCCAGACCCGCTGGTTCGGCCAGATCGACCTGGACTCTGCCGGCACCCTGGTCACCGGGCCACGCGCCCGATAGCGGCGGCGTCGGCCGTAGCCCGCCCGGTCAGGCAGACCGGGCGGGAGCCAGGATCTCGTCGGCCGGCCGGTTCTTCGAGCCCGGCCCGGCCAGGGCCCGCACCGAGCGGGCGTCCATCGCCTCCCCGCACGACGAGCAGGTGGGGACGACGGTGGCCTCGTGCCGGCAGGCCTTGTGCTCGACCACCACCGGGGGTCCCTCGGCCGCCTCCCACTGATCGCCCCACTGGCGCATGGCGGTGAGCACCAGCCAGAGGTCGCGGCCCTTGTCGGTGAGCCGGTAGTCGTAGCGCACCGGGTGCTGTTGGTAGGGCACCCGCACCAAGACGCCCCGCTCGACCAGGTGGTCGAGCCGGTCGGTCAGGATGTTGCGAGAGATGCCCAGGCGCTGATGGAAGTCGTCGAAGCGGGTGACGCCGAGGAAGCAGTCCCGGACGATGAGCATCGTCCACCACTCCCCCACCACCTCGAGAGTCTGGGCCACCGAGCAGTTCATGTCCTCGAAGCTCTTCCTGCGCATGACCCCACTGTACTGGGTTGCATGGTGCAATGCACTAGGGCGGAGACGGCCCGGGGTCGGGGGGCCGGGGCCGGCGTCACCCGCGTGGGGGCGGAGCGCGAAGGCGGAGGCCAAGGCGGAGGCCAAGGCGGAGGCTGACTACCAGAGGCTGTTCCAGTCCTCCGGCTCCAGCCAGCCCACCGGCTCCCCGTCGGTCGGCCGGGGTACGCGGAGGGTCTCGCTGTCGATCCAGGTGGGCTGGTCGAAGCCGGCCCGCTTCCAGTGGCGGAGGGGCACCGACTTCCAGTCCCGACTCTTCATCCCCCCTTCGGAGTAGCCGGCCCGGACCAGCAGGTCGGTCGGCGAGCCCGCCACCACGACGCAGCGCCGCGACTTGCCGTCGAGTTCGGGGTGGTCCGGGTCCACGGCGTCGAACGGCACCCAGGCGAAGACCACCGCGGCCACCCAGGGATCGGCCCGGTCGAACTCCTCCTCTTCGAGCGGCGTGAGTGAGGCCCTACGGGTGAGGCGGGGCGCCACACTGGGTCCCCTGTCGGCCGACGGTGCGGACACGCCGGCCCCGGGGGCATGCCGGTCGGAGGCTCCGGACCCGCCGGCCCCGCCGGACCCGCCGGCCCCGCCCGCGCCATTGGCCGCGCCGTTAGCCGCGCCGGCCCGCTCCTGCTTGCGGGCCCTGCGCACCTGCTCCCCGGCCTTTCTGGCCACCTCCAACTTCCGCCTGCGCTCCTCGGCATCCCTCTGCTTCTTCAGGCGCCGGGCCTCCCGCTGCTCGGGCGTGGTCCCCCGGCTCGCCGGTTCGGCACGGTTCGCCGGTTCGCCACCCCCGGCGGGCCCATCGCCTCCGGCAGACGCCCCCCGGCTCGCGTCCGCCCAGTCGGTCAGGCCGAACCGCTCGTCGCCGGCTGCCAGGTCGAAGCACACGTCGGAGGCGGGCATGTCGGCATCGGCCACCGACGCCAGCATCACGCCGATGGTGGCGTCAGGGAACGAGTCACGCACCTCATCCAGCGCCGCCACCAACTGCTCACGCGTCGGGTCGTCCGAGTGGTCCCCGAGCACCTCGATGGTCCGGGCCAGGCAGGCGTCGGACACCACGGCGGCCAGGTACGGCAGCGCCGCCCGGTACTGCGGGCGGGTCACCACGCTGGTGGGGTCGCGGTGCTTGCGCAGTGCCTTGAGGGCGTTGGCCACGGACGTGGGTGCGGTGAAGGAGGGGTCGTTGGTCCGGATCAGGGCCGCCTTCATCTCGTCACGTCCCACCCGGGACACGGCACAGCGCACCATCGTGGCACGGTCGGAATCGGTGATCTCGCGCTCCATCGGCTCTCCCTCCCTGTTCGGGTCGCCTGCTCAGGCCGCCGGCGGGTGCTCATCATCGCAGAGTGGCATGGCCCGCCGGACCGCCAGCCTGACCAGCCGCCCGCTCCCCGGCCCCGGCCCGCTCCCGGCCCGCCCCCGGCCCGCCCCCGGTGAGGGCCGGGACTACGACGGGACCGAGGAGCGCTGGTGGAGCACGGACGAGGCGGAACGGGTCCCGGCCAGCCGCGTGCCCATGGCGATGAGGAGACCACCGGCCCGAACCCGCATCCGTGAGGCGGGGCGCGCACCGTCTCCCGAGCGCCGGTGGCCACCGACGTTCGGGTGGGGGTGCCGGCGGCGCTCGGTGACACTGTCATCGGCGAGTTGGTGGAGCAGTAGCGGATGCATGGGATTGCCTCGGTAAGGACCCTGGGGGTCGGTGGGAAGGTGGGGAAAGAACGGGGGGGCTGCCAGCAACCAGAACGAGGTGGCGGCAACAGGTGCGAGAGGCGGCACCGGAGGGCAGGTACGACGAACTCGGTTCGTCCCTGCCGGGGTGGCCCTCCACGGGCCGACGGTGATCCTCGGGAGGATCAGGCCGTGGTGAGCGAGATCGGTCGAGAGGCCCGGCGCATGGAGGTGCCGCACATGGCGCTATGGGAAGCGTGATTCATCGGGCATCTCCTTTCGTGGCGGGGCGTGTCGTCCGGACTGTCATCGTAACAAGTCCGCACCGGTTTGAGAAGGTACCAATCGCGATTTCGCCGGCCGGTCGGCACTCGGCCCCGGCCGGTCGGCACCGCGCGCCGGGCTGCGCCCTCAGGCCCGCAGTGGCGAGGGACCACCGAAGTGGTCGTGGAGCACGGTGCGGGCGGCGTAGACCCCGCACATGCCGTGGACGCCGGCGCCGGGGGCGGTCGACGCCGAGCACAGGTAGACGCCCTCCAACGGCGTGCGGTACGGGTTCCACCGGACGGTGGGGCGGAAGACCGTCTGGAGCAGCGTGGACGCCCCGCCGGCGATGTCGCCGCCCACGTAGTTGGGGTTGTGCTCCTCCTCCTGGGCCGCCGTGCGGACGGTGCGCGCCAGCACCAGGTCCGCGAACCCCGGAGCGAACCTCTCGATCTGCCCCTCGATGGCCGCGCTCATGTCCACCGTCGACCCCGACGGCACATGGCAGTACCCCCACAGGGCCTCCTGCGGGCGCGGTGCTCGGGTGGCGTCGACCACACCGGCCTGCACCACGATGCAGTAGGGCCGCCCGGGATGGCGGCCGGCGTTGACGTCGGCCTCGCTGGCCGCCACTTCGGCGAACGTCCCCCCGAGATGCAGCGTCCCGGCCCTCCGGCACACCTCCGCCCTCCACGGCACCGGACCGGACAGGGCCCAGTCCACCTTGCACACCCCCGGCCCGTAGCGGAACCGGCCGAGGGAGCGCCCGTACCGGGATGGCAGGGGGTCCCCGGCCGCGGCGGCCATGGCGGCCAGCCCCCGGGGCGCGGCGTCGACGACCACCGCCTTCGCCGGCGGGAGCTCGGCGAGGGACCGGACCCACTGTCCTGTGACGACCGTTCCGCCCAGCCGCTCGAGCTCGGCCACCATGGCGTCGGTGATGGCCGAGCTACCGGCCTCGACCACCGGCCAGCCGACGGCGTGGGCGGTCAGGGCCAGGAACAGACCGAACGCACCGGTCAGCGGGGAGGTGAGCCGGGCCATGGAGTGGGCCGACACGCCGGCCAGCAGGGCCCGGGCCGACTCGGTGTCGAACCGTCGCACCAGCCTCGACGCCGGGAGCAGCCCGGGCAGCCCGAACCGGGCCAGGGCCAGCGGGTGCCGGGGCACGGAGCGCAGCGGCGAGAGGACGGTGTCGCCGAGGGCCCGGGCGTCCTCCACCAGAGGGCCCATCAGGCGACGGTAGGCGTCACCGTCGGCCCCCAGCGAGCGGGCCGTGTCCTCCACCGAGGGCAGGGCGGCGGCAGCCTCACCGCCATCGAGGGGATGGGCGAAGGGGACCTCGGGCTGTCGGAGCCTGGCCCGGAGGTCGTCGAACGCCGGCTGCCGGAAGAACGGGGATGCGAGCACCAAGGGGTGGGCTGTGGAGCACACGTCGTGGCGGAACCCCGGGAGGGTGAGCGGCTCGGTCCGGCAACCTCCCCCGGTCGTCTCCGCCCCCTCTACCACGGTCACCCGCAAGCCCGCCGCGGCCAGGGTGACAGCAGCGGCCAGGCCGTTCGGGCCCGAGCCCACCACCACCACGTCGGCGTCGGCACCGGCGCCACTCACTGTCGAGCCGCCTGTCGGGCCGCCTGTCGGGCCGGCTGTGCGGCCTGTGAGGTCCTCTGTCGGGCCTGTGCGGTCCTGTGTCGGGTCTGTCGGATCACGCGGTCCACAGTGCCCCTGTGCACCGGCGTCCGACCAATCGGCACCCTCGTCCCCTGGGTCATGCCTCCAGAATGGTCGATGGGGGTTCCGAAATGAAGGGTGGCTGCCGGTGGATCAGGAGGGGGCTGGCAACACTTCTGGGCAGCCCTGCTCCGCCCGACCCCGCTCCTCCGGAACCCGCCACCCCGCCTGGCCAACGCTGCCTGGCCCTGTCGCTCCCCGATAGTCCGACCCCACCCATTTGTACCGTCTGACCTGGGACAAGAGGCGATGTCACACCCCGTTGCTTAGCTGTGGTCATGGTCGTGGACGTCCTGTGTGGCAGCGGTTCCGATGATGATCCCGGTGATGGTCCGGGTGGCAGTCCGGGAGACAGCCCCGAGTGCGAGGCCATGGAGGCGGTACTCCGCCAGAAGGCCGTGATGGACGCCCGGACGGCTCATGCCGCCGCCGAGTTCGAGGACTCGGGGGCGTGGGCCCCCTCGGGGGCCCGGACGGCCAAGGCATGGATGACGTTCGCCTGCCACCTGTCCCCGGCCGAGGCCGGGCGCCACAGGAACCGGGGCCGGGCCCTCCGCCACCTGCCCCTGGTGGATGAGGCCTTCTCGGCGGGGTCGATCACCGGGGACCACGTGGACGTCTTCGTCGGACTGGACAGGGGCGCCACCAAAGAGGCCCTCCACCTCCACGAGCAGCTGCTCGTGGACTTCGCCCTCACCCTCACCTTCGCCCAGTTCACGATGGCCATCGACAACTGGAGGAAGCACGCCGACCCCGACGGCACCACCGAAGCGGCCGAGGCCAGGCGCAACCGGAGGAAGGCCTACCTGTCCCGGGGCCTCGACGGGATGTGGGTGGGCCAGCTGAACCTCGACGACGTGTCGGGCCCCATCGTCCACGACGAGGTGGAGCGCCTGGAGCACCTGCTCTTCGAGGCCGACTGGGCCGAGGCCACCGAGCGCCTCGGACGGATGCCCCTCACCTCCGAGCTCCGCCGCACCTCCACCCAGCGCATGGTCGATGCCTTCACCTGGATGGCCCGGCGCTCGGCGTCCCGGCCGGCAGGCTCCACCAAGCCCACCCCCCTGTTCAACGTCCATGTGGACTACGACACCATGCACGGGGCCCTCTGCGAGATGGAGGACGGCACGCCGGTGGCCCCGGGGCAGCTGCTCTCGTGGCTGGACGACGCCGACATCGTCCGGGTCCGCCACGACCCCGAGGGCCCGGTGACCATGAGCCACGCCATGCGCCTGAAGGAAGTGACCATCCGGTGCTTCGAGCAGACGGTGGCCGGGGCCAAGGACCGAAAGGAGTGCAACCCCACCGACCGCATCTTCTCCGGGGCCACCCGGCGGGCCATCGAGATCCGGGACCAGCAGTGCTCCCACCCCTACTGCGACCGTCCCGCAAGGTACTGCCAGATCGACCACATCAAGCCCTACTCGTTGGGCGGCCTCACCACCCAGGACAACGGGCGT
>Ga0181534_10000866_pt1 | contig 20942 bp, 15 predicted proteins | sample PEATcosm2014_Bin_37_FD_119758 | JGI IMG/M metagenome (GOLD analysis project Ga0181534, IMG submission 119758) | Peatland microbial communities from MTU Mesocosm Facility, Houghton, MI, USA - PEATcosm2014_Bin17_10_metaG | ecosystem: Environmental > Terrestrial > Soil > Wetlands > Peat | place... | reverse complement strand
GCTATGGTCAAGTATTAGCGCCGCATGAATACGCCCATTGAATTTCTCCGCAGAATTGGCCAAGACCCGCACGCCAACGGCAGACAGACGGTTGCCCTCAACAACTGCCCGGACATTTTTGAACTCAAATCGGGCGATTTCGCCATCATCGGCATAGACATCACGGACACTGCCAAGCCGAAATTGCCGCCGACCGCCGGGTGCGGTCCCGATGAGCGGATCATTTTCATCCCGCGCAATTTGCTGGTGGAGGCCAAGTCGGATATTCCGAACGCCTAGCGCGGTTGCGCGTTTCCAGCTTGCTGCGGTATAATGGCAGGCAATGGAGGTAGCAAATTGGATTCACCAATATTGGTTTGATCTTATTCAGACGGTCGGCATTGTCGGCGGGCTTTTGTTTACTGCCTACGCCGTGCGGAAGGACGAACGGTCGAGAAAAATCACCAACTTGATCGCACTCAATGAGCGCCATGATTACATCTGGAGCAAGTTTTACGAGCGGCCGGAACTGGCACGCGTCCTCAAAAAAGACGTGGATTTGAACCGACAACCGATTTCCGACGAAGAATGGCTATTTGCGAAAATGTTAATCATCCATCTGGACACCGTTCGCCGGGCGGTGAAGGCGGGAATGTTCATCGAGATCAAGGGAATCAAAAGTGACGTTCGCGAATTCTTGAGACTTCCCATCCCCAAAATGGTATGGGAGAAAATCAGACCGTTCCAAGATGAGGATTTCGTCGAGTTCGTCGAAACGACTTTGGGAAAATAACGGCATTCGCTCACGATCCTGTTTGTGATTTAACCGGAAATTTATCAAGACCACAGCGACACTTTCGCGTATTTCAGTTTTTACGGGTGGAGCAGCCGATAAAACACATTTCCCGCTGGAGATGAATTGGTCGCGCTCATCGTCGTGCTGTTGCTGCTCACCGTGCCGCTAAAAGCTGTCCAATTGGTTGTGCTCAAATTTGTGCTTTGCTGCAACGAATATCCCGTCGCAGACGACGGCCACGAAATGATGAACTTTGCGCCGGAGAGCACGGCGCTCAACGTCGGCGGCGCCGGAACGCCGTCCACTTTGGCGCGCAATGCCGCCGCGATATTCGCGGGCAGCGCGGTGAAAAAGGTGAAGCCGGTGGCCTGTTCGATTTTCTGTGGGGATGTCAGATAATTTGTCCACGCGCTGCTCAATCCGTTCGTCACATTCGGAATGGAAATGGCGATGACGCGGTCGTCGGCGGTAATGCGGCTTAAAGCCGTGCCGCCGCCCAACGGAACGCACACGACCACTTTCCAGACGTTAGACGCGATATAGGCTTTGCCGCTGGGAATTGTGTTGGTGCCGAATCCGCTTGGCCCGCAAGTGATGAGGAGTTCGTTGGTGGTCAGGAGCGCGCGGCAGTAGGTTTCAAAATTGGCCCACACGCCCTGATTGTTCGGCCCCGATTGCGGCATGATGTTGGTCATGTAAAAAACGAGTTTGTTGTCGGTGGTGTTGTCGGTGCGGTCTTCGGACGGGCACAGATGCCCGCGATTGAAATCAATGCTGCCGACGCCGTTGTAATCGTTGTCGGTGACGCGGTAGAAATTCGGTGGCAGGTTTGTGTCCGTATAATAAGTGGTGGAGCGCGAGGCCGAGCCGACGTCTCCCGCCGTCAAATCCCAGCTTGCCCAAACCGGTTCGCCGAGATTGTCGCTGTAATCAATCGCCTCCACCGTGCGTTGGATCAGATAATGGGCATGATTGTTCGTGTCCACGCTGGCATTGCTGGGATTGCCCAGTTGCATTTGCAGGGAAACGTCAATGGTGGCACTCGCCCGGCAAACAGCGAAGAACAACAGGACCAATTGGAACAACAATTTGATAGCGTATTTATCGGCTGTTCGCTCCGATTTTGCAACGCAGAATTAGGCGTCAGCGTCAAAACACTATGGGGCTGGGAAACAGACCAGATGTATGTCCGCGCCGACAACAACCCGCCTTCGATTGCTGGTCACGGTCAAGACTTCGGCGTCATCCCCGACCGAGTATTCGCCTTCTGTGGATGCGCTGCTAGAATTGCTGCGGCCTTGAAAGTCGCTTGCACGACTTGGTGCGCGATTTTTGAAATTGCGAATCATTCTTTTTCGCTGTTATTCCACGGCCGCAATTACAATAATCCCGCGCAGCATGTCTCGGCTCGAAGACCTCACCACCGGCACACTCGTCAAGGGCATCATACCCGATGCCCTGACCGAACTTGTCAGCACGAAGTGGCACGGCTCGGACGTGTTGGAGGTCGTTTACAAGGATGGTGCCGGTCGTGTCGGCACCGAAATCCTCTTCCGCGACCGTGAAACGGCGTTGGAGATTCTCACCGCCGGCCGCCCTTGGAGTTTCGACGGTGACGGACGCCTGTTCCGGCTCGTCTCCGAGGCGCACCGCATTCGCCTTGCCCATCTGTTCGACCCGTTGGTCGCCGTTCACTCATCGCTGGTGGAACCTCTGCCTCACCAGATCACGGCGGTCTATGAATCCATGCTGCCGCGCCAGCCGCTCCGCTTCCTGCTCGCGGACGACCCCGGCGCGGGCAAAACCATCATGGCAGGGCTGTTCATCAAGGAGCTTCTGATTCGTGGCGACCTTCAGCGCTGTCTCGTTGTCGCTCCCGGCAATCTGGTCGAGCAGTGGCAGGACGAGTTGTGGCGCAAATTCAATCTCCCGTTTGAAATCGCCACCAACGACAAGTTGGAAGCCGCACGCACCGGCAATTGGTTTCGCGAAAACTCCCTCTGCATCGCCCGCCTCGACAAACTTAGCCGCAACGAAGACGTTCAGGCCAAACTCAAGGACACCGACTGGGACCTGATTGTCTGCGACGAAGCCCACAAAATGTCCGCCACGTTTTTCGGCGGCGAGGTCAAATACACCAAGCGCTACCACTTGGGGCGTTTGCTGGGCGGGTTGACGCGGCATTTTCTTTTGATGACTGCCACGCCGCACAACGGCAAGGAGGAGGATTTCCAGCTTTTCATGGCACTCTTGGACGGAGACCGGTTTGAGGGCAAATTCCGCGACGGCGTCCACACGGGCGATGTCAGCGACCTCATGCGCCGCATGGTCAAGGAGCGTCTGCTCAAATTCGACGGCACTCCGTTGTTTCCAGAACGCATTGCTTACTCCATCAATTATAAGCTCTCCGATGGTGAGGCCCGCCTTTACAAGGAAGTCACGGAATACGTTCAAGAGCAGTTCAACCTCGCCGACCGTCTCAATAGTGAAGGCCGGCGCGGCACGGTCGGTTTTGCGCTGACCTCGCTGCAACGCCGTTTGGCGTCTTCGCCCGAAGCCATCTACCAGTCTCTTCGCCGCCGCCGCGAACGTTTGGAAAAACGGCTCCGCGAGGAACAACTGCTTCGTCGCGGTGCTGCTGTGCCGCTCGACACCGCCGGGCCGACTCTCTCAAACGACGACATCGAGGACCTCGATGACGCGCCGGATGTCGAAGTCGAGGAAACCGAGAACCAGATCATTGACCAGTCAACGGCGTCACAGACCATTGCCGAACTCGAAAAGGAAATCGCCATCCTTGGCTCGCTGGAGAATCTCGCCCTCGAAGTCCGCCGCAGCGGTAAGGATCGCAAGTGGGATGAACTTTCCGCATTGCTCCAGAACAACCAGGAAATGTTCGATGCCCACGGCCACCGCCGGAAGCTCATCCTGTTCACAGAACATCGCGACACGTTGAACTATCTCGCCGGTAATATTCGCGCCCTTCTGGGCCAGTCGGAAGCCGTGGTCGTGATTCACGGCAGTCTTGGCCGCGAAGATCGAACCAAGGCGCAGGACCTTTTCACCCAGGACAAGGATGTCCAAATCCTCGTCGCCACGGACGCGGCGGGCGAAGGCATCAATCTTCAGCGTGCGCACCTGATGGTGAATTATGACTTGCCGTGGAATCCGAACCGCATCGAACAGCGGTTTGGTCGCATTCATCGTATCGGCCAGACCGAGGTTTGCCACCTGTGGAATCTTGTGGCTGCCGAGACGCGCGAAGGCGCGGTGTATCAGCGGTTGCTCGAAAAAATTGGCGAGGAACGCGAGGCTCTGGGGGGACAGGTCTTCGACGTGCTCGGCAAGATAACCTTCGATGACCGCCCTTTGCGTGAATTGCTCAAGGAAGCCATCCGCTATGGCGACCGCCCCGACGTTCGCGCCCGACTTTTTCAAATTGTTGAAAATGCGCTCGACCGTGACAAGCTTTGCGATTTGATCGAGGAACGCGCCCTGGCGCACGATTCGATGGATGCCTCGAAGGTTCGCCGCATCCGCGAGAGCATGGAACGCATCGAAGCCCGGCGGTTGCAGCCGCACTTCATTGAGTCCTATTTCCTTGCCGCGTTCAAGGAATTGGGCGGGGCCATTCGTGAGCGTGAACCCCGCCGTTACGAAATCACCCACGTTCCTGCCGTCTTGCGACAGCGCGACCGCCAGACCGGTATCGGTGACCCAGTGCTTGTGCGTTATGAACGCGTCACCTTTGAAAAGAATCTCATCGCCGTGGCGGGCAAACCGCTGGCCGAGTTCGTCAGTCCCGGCCATCCGCTGCTTCAGGTGGTGTCTGATGTCACGCTGGAGCGCCATCGGGACCTGCTCAAGACCGGCGCGGTGCTGGTGGACGACCGCGAAAACGCCCCCGGCCCTCGCGCGCTACTTTGCTTGGAGCACGCCATTCAGGACGCCCGCACCGACCGCGCCGGGAACCGCCGCGTCATTTCCCGCCAGATGCAGTTCGTCGAGATTGACCGGCAAGGCCAGTGTCGCCCCGCTGGATATGCTCCGTATCTGGACTACCGCCCGCTGAAAGCTGAAGAACTGTCGGCGGCGGCTGAATTGTTGCGCGACCCCGGCTTCGATAAGGAATTGGAGTCCAAGGCAACCTCTTACGCTATCGCCCAACTGCTGCCGCGCCACATCATGGAGGTGCGCGACCACCGCACCGATCTCATTGACCGCACGCGCGTCGCCGTTCGTGAACGGCTCACGAAGGAAATCAATTTTTGGGATCATCGCGCGCAGCAACTCCGTCTTCAGGAAAATGCCGGCCAGGTCAACGCGCGCCTCAATTCCGACATGGCCCAGCGTCGCGCCGATGACCTTCAAGCCCGTCTGCAAAATCGTTTGCGTGAACTCGATCTTGAATCGCAACTTTCGCCGCTGCCGCCGATCGTCCTGGGCGGCGCGATAGTCGTTCCGGCCTGCCTGCTTCAAAAACTCGCCGCGCCCCATCTTGCCGAAACGCCGCCGCCAAACACCCGTGATGCCGAAATGCGCCGTCGTGTCGAAATGCTCGCCATGCAGGCGGTCATGGCTATCGAGCGCCAGCTTGGTTTCGAGCCGACGGATGTCAGCGGGGAAAATCGCGGTTACGATGTCGAGTCCCAGATTCCCAACACGGGCAAGCTCCGTTTTCTTGAAGTCAAGGGTCGCGCTGTCGGGGCCAATACTGTTACCATCACGCGCAACGAAATCATGACCGCGATGAACAAACCGGAAGACTTCATCCTCGCCATCGTCACCGTGGATGGTGACAAGGTTAACCCGCGTTATGTCCGGCAGCCTTTCCGGCGCGAACCGGATTTCGCCGTTACCAGCGTCAATTACGACCTCCCGGATTTGCTCGCCCGGGCCACCGCGCCCCAATGACCACCCATGAGCGAGCCATCCTCAGATTCCAACGAATTGTCGCCTCTGGAAATCAAGATTGGCGTCTTTCGGAATTGGATGCGTAAAAAAGCCGGCCCGCGCCTCAGGCAGAATGACGGGCAGGTCTTCGCCGGTTGGGAAAAACGGCTCGCGACGCTGCTCGATGATGTCCGCAAGAAACCGCAAGTCCCCATCGCCCTTGTCGGCTCGACCGGTTCGGGCAAGTCCACGCTCCTGAATGCCCTCTTGGGCGTCGAAGTCTTGCCGGTCAGCAACATGAAGCCCTGCACGGCCGTTGTCACGAGTGTCCGCCACTCACCGTCGCCCGTCTTTCAGGCCACCGTCACCTTCTTATCGCGCGCGGCTTGGGACGAGGAACTACGCAAACTCAAGGACACGTTCCGCGCGGGCGACCAGGACGACGATGCCGACGGCGCGGACGAATGGCAGGTCATCAGCCGATCCACCAAGGACAAAATCTGCGCCGTCTATGGCCTCGACAAGGAATCCGTCGAAAAAATGCCGGACTTCGATTCGCTCAAGCTCGATACCCAGATGGCGGGGTGTTTGGCCGGCGAAGGCAGCCGCATTTTCTTGGAAGCGGCCACCGCGAAGGAGCTCAAACAGAAACTCCGTGGCTACTTGAGCAGTGAGGAACGTTACTGGCCGCTCATCAAGACCGTCGAGGTAACCGGTCCGTTCGATGCCCTTCGCCACGGCGCCGTGCTCATTGATTTGCCCGGTGTGAACGATCCCAATCAGGCCCGCGAGGAGGTCACCCGCTCGTTCTTGCGCGACGCGCCTTTTATCTGGATTGCGTTCAACACCAAGCGCGGCATGACGCGCGACATCCACGAGCTGCTGGTCAAACAGGATTTGCTCCGCCAGTTTCTGATGCACGGCAAGCACGATGCCGTCACCTTCGTTGGCACGCATGCCGACGACTTCGATCCCGAGCAGGCCATTGACGAGTTCAGTCTCGACGCCGACGCCACCAATGCCGAGATCATCCGCGAGCGCAGCCGGCGCGTGGTCAAACAGGTCCGCGCCGACCTCGATGACATTTCCACCGAACTCGCTCACGTCGCCAATGCCAAGTTCGACGATTTGGAGCGGCTCAAGCAGACGCTGGCGCAGACCAGGGTGTTTGTCGTTTCGACGCGCGCCTACATGCAGCTTCAGAAGATTTCCCAAGGCCGCAAGGACTACGGTATCGAGAGTATTGACGATTCCGGCGTTCCCGCCGTCGTTCACCATCTCTCCGAGGTCTGCCGCAAGCAGGATCGGCGCGCCCATCACGAGGATATCGAGCGGCGGCTCGGCTTCGTCGTCGAGGAGGTCCGCAGTTTTTTTTTGGCTCGGATCAGTCAGATCGAACTCCAGCAGGGCGCGCTCCGGCAAAAGGGGCACGAACTTAAAGCCCGCCTCGCCGGCCCGCGCACCACCCTCGCCACCGAGACTGACCGCATCCGCGACCGCGCCTCCCTGCGCTTCGACAGCCGACGCGAACAGTTTGAGTCCGGGATCAAGCTCGCCGCCGACCGCGCCCGGCACGGTCTCGATGACCGCTTCGACCGCTGGCGTGGCATGCACCACATGACCCTTCGCGCTTGCATGGTGCGTGACGGCGAGTTCAGCAGCAGCAATGGCAATCACTACGATTTCAACAAGGACATCGCGCTGCCCCTACTCGAATCCATCCCGTTCACCTGGGACGATTTCTTCGGCCAGCATCTCCGCGAATCGCTCGCCGAGGTGCGCGAGCAGTTGAAGGCGCGCGGTGAGGTGTTCCTCGAACGCTTGAAAAGCGAGGCGTCTCAGTCTGGCGTGTTCGACGCGGAGCGCATCGCTTCGCTGTCCGGCGATATCGAACTATCCCAGCGCAACATTGAGTTTCATGTCGAGCAAAAGACCAACGGTGTCCTCCGCACCATCCAGCGGGTTAGAACCGAACTTGGCGACGGCATCTCCAATACAATTCGCAACTCGATGCTTCACGCCTACGCCTTGGCCAAGGATGAATCCGGCCCCGGCATGAAGGTGCGGATGCTCAGGATCATCACCGGGCACGCCCGCCAGTCTTGCGACCAGCTTTTTGATAACATCCTCGCCGAGTTGACCGACCGCGTAGTTGAATTGGGTCTCCAGTTCAATCACGACCTCCGCGAACTTTCCGACATCGTTGGCCAGCAGGCCGATCGCGTCTCCGGCAACCTTGGTCTCGGCGCGGTTCAGCATCAGGCCGAAAGCGTCGAGTCCAGCCGGCACGCGCTCGACGAACTCATCGGCGAACTGGCCGGCATGCAACCGTCCCCTGATTTTTCATCCACCCCCGCGCCCGCATGATTTACTACCTGCCCAACATCGTCAGTGACGACGCCGGTTTCGGCGAACTCGCGACCCTGTCCGCTCGGGCGCTGGCCGAGGAATCGCCTCATCTGGAGGTCAACCTCTCCCGGCTTACGGTTTTCGAGGCCAACATGGCTGCCCCGCTGGGCGTCGTGTTGAACAAACTCACGGACGCCCTCAAGGTCGTCACCATTGTGGATGTCCCGCAGCCCATGGAAGCCATCCTGCGCCGGAATGGGTTGCTGGCCGCTTTCGGCTATCCGCCCGCCACCACCAAGAGTCCCACCGCGCTGCCTTACCAGCGCTTCAAGCTTCAGGATTCGTCTTTGTTCGCCCAATACTTGCAGGATCATCTTCCCGGCAAGGGCATCCCCACCATGTCCTCCGGCTTGGGCAAATTGTTTCAGCAAAGTCTCTTTGAGGTTTTTGAAAACGCCATCTTCCATTCCAACTCGCCCTTGGGCGTTTTCGTCTGCGGCCAGTTCTTCCCGTTGAAACAGCGGGTGGACATCACCATCGCCGATGCCGGCATCACCATCCCGCGCAAGGTCAACGAAACCTTCGCCTGGGATTTGAATGCCTCAGACGCTCTCGCGTGGGCGCTCAAGGAAGGCAGCACCACCAAGCGCGAGGGCAAGCCCGGTGGTGTCGGTCTGAAGCTGTTGCGGGATTTTATTGCGCTGAATCAGGGACGGTTGCAGATTGCCAGCGGCGGTGCCTATTGGGAATTCAACGCCGGCACGGAGATCATTCACCCGTTGTCCTGTCCGTTCCCCGGCACGGTCGTCAATCTGGAAATCAACACGGCGGACAACAAGTCCTACCGGCTGGCGAACGAAGTCTCGCCAGAGAATGTCTTTTAATATATCACTACGCCTATGTCTGAACCTGTCATCATCCGCGTCTTCGACGTTGTCGGCACGCCGCTTTGCGTGTCCTCTGCCGACGGCCAGCTCGTTTACGACAAACTGGCCCCGCTTTTGCGCGAGGGCCGCAAGGTGGCGATTTCGTTCGCCCAAGTCGAAACTCTCATCTCCGCCTTCCTTAACACCGCCATCGGCCAGATTTACGGCGAACTCAGCGAGGATCGTGTGCGTGAACTGCTTTCTGTCCGCGATATGCTGCCGGAGGACGTCGCCTTGCTGAAGCGCGTCATTGATAATGCCAAGCGCTATTTTGCCAATCAAACAGCGTCCGACCAGGCGTGGAAGGAGGAGGTTGACCATGACGAAGAATAAGGCCCGGCCTACGGCCAGTTACGCCTTTCAGGCCGGCGAATTCATCCTCGTGGACGCCAATGTCTGGCTTTATTTGCAGCCGCCGGCCGCCCAGCCGCCGCCGCGTTTTTCGCTGGCCTACAGCGCTGCGTTCAAAAGTTTGCTCACCGCCAAATCCAAACCCGTGATTGATGCCTTGGTCTTGAGCGAATATCTGAACCGCTACATTCGCGTCGAATACGATGTCTACTGGCGTGCCACTTATCCCAAGTTCAAGGATTTCCGGCAGTCAAAGGACTTTGCCACGCTGGGCACGGCGGCCATCGCCGACGCTGGACAAATTCTCAAATTCTCCACCCGCGAACACTCGCCCTTGCATCAGGTTAATCTGCCGGAAATTCTGAATGAAACCGCTTCGGGCCGGTTGGATTTCAACGACGGGATGCTGGTTGAAACTTGCCGGTTGCGCGGCTGGAAATTGCTGACCAACGACGCGGATATGACGCTCGGTGGCATTGATGTGCTCACCAGCAATCCCCGGTTGCTTGCCGCCTGTCCGCCATAATTCATGGACCATGGCCTATGCCCGCATTGCTGACAGACCCTCAGATTACCGCGCTGCTGGCGGAGGCAAAACCGCTTCCGTCTGATTATCGCACCCGCGTCCAGACCAAGCCCAAGCGCGGCCACCGGGAGCGCGAACTCGACGTGGACGGCGCGCAGGGAAACAAATTCCGCATCATCCTCCGCCAGTCGTCCATCAATCCGCTCGATTTTTCCGCCATTCTTTCGTGGCTGCCGCCGCAGTCCACCACCGCGTTCCGGCTCTGCCGCTTCAATGGCAAAAGCCACGAGCACACCAATGGCATTGAGGGCCACACGTTTTATGATTTCCACATCCACCGCGCCACGGAACGCTATCAGCAATTAGGCGCCCGCGAGGACACGTTCGCCGAACCAACCAGCATCTATCAGGATTTCGCGGGCGCGCTCCGCTGTCTGATTGCCGACTGCGGTTTCCAGCTTCCCACCGGCGACCAGTCTGAGCTATTTTGACCGCGCACGAATTATGACCCTTGAAGCCATCGAATCTGATTTCCGCCGCAAGGTCGGCGAGCGAATCCGCCTCGCGGGCGAGGGCGTGAATCGTTATCGCGTTTTTACACCATTCCTGTTCGAGGATGGCGACCATCTCGCCGTCGTGCTCAAGCGCGAGGGCAATGGCTGGGTGTTGTCCGACGAGGGGCATACTTATATGCACCTCACCTACGACCTCGATGAGAAAGACCTCCAGCGTGGCAGCCGCCAGAAGATCATCACCAACGCGTTGTCCGTTTTTTCCGTGCAGGATTTCGAGGGCGAACTCCGCATCGCCATCCCCGAAGAGCAGTATGGCGACGCGCTTTTTAGTTTCGTGCAGGCGTTGCTGAAAATCACGGACGTGACCTATCTCTCGCGCGAGCGCGTTAAATCCACGTTCATGGAGGATTTCCGCAGCTTTATGGAGGCCACCGTCCCGGCCGACCGCCGGACGTTCGACTGGCGCGACCCGCAGCACGACCCGGACGGCAAATACCTCGTGGACTGCCGCATCAATGGCTTGCCCAAGCCCATCATGGTGTTCGCCGTGCCCAGCGACGACAAGGTGCGCGACGCGACCATTTCCTTGTGTCAGTTTGAGCTTTGGAAATTGCCGCACCGCTCGCTTGGTATTTTTGAGGATCAGGAGGAAGCCAATCGCAAAGTGCTCGCCCGTTTCAGCGATATGTGCGAAAAACAATTCAGCAGCCTCGGCGCGAACAAGGACCGCATCGCTTCCTATTTGCTGGAGGCCATGCAGCGATGAGTTCTGTCCCGCTGAAAAAACTCATTGAAGTCGCGCTGCCATTGCCGGAAATCAACGACGCTTCGTCTTACGATAAAATGCCCGGCATCGGGCCGCATCCCAAAGGCATACATCACTGGTGGGCACGGCTGCCGTTGCCGACCGCTCGCGCGGTTTTGTTTGCGTCCGTCGTCACCGACCCATCCGATGATCCCGCGTGGAAGGACAAAAGCGAAGCCAAACAGGACGCCGAACGCGAACGCCTGTTTGACATCGTCCGGCGGCTCATGGGCAAGAAACTTCACGAACACCCGGAGGTCTATGCCGAGGCGCGGGCGGAAATGTTGAAACACTGCGGCGGCAAACTGCCGCCCGTTCTTGATCCCTTTTCCGGCGGCGGCTCGATTCCGCTGGAGGCGGCGCGATTGGGATTCGAGGCGCACGCTGCCGACTTGAACCCCGTGGCCGTGTTGCTGAACAAGTGCAATTTGGAAATCGCCCCGCGTTGGGTTGGCCACGCGCCCGTGAACCCGGAAGACCGGCATCGCATCGGCGGCTCACAAAGCTGGCGCGGCACGCATGGGTTGGCGGCGGACGTGCGCCATTACGGCAAAAACATTCGCGAACGAGCCCAGGAGAAGATTGGCAAACTGTATCCCAAAGCTCGCCTGCCAGACACACATGGCGGCGGCGAAGCGAATGTCATTGCGTGGCTTTGGACCCGCACCGTTGCGAGTCCTGACCCAGCGGCTCGCGGCGCACATGTGCCGCTTGTTCGGTCGTTCACGCTTTCGAGTGAAAAGGGAAAGCGCGTTTGGGTTGAGCCAATCGTTGATAAAGCGAACCGCTCGTTCCATTTTGAAGTGCGGACGACCGGCGAGCAGACGGTGAAGGGCACGGTCGAGCGCAAGGGCGCTCACTGTTTGCTTTCGGACGGACCAATCTCTTTCGATCACATTCGAGCGGAAGGGCGTGCGGGAAGACTCGGCGCACGATTGCTCGCAGTCGTGGCGGAAGCAAAACGTGGGAAACTCTATTTTTCACCAACGGCGGAGCAGGAAGCCGTGGCTCGCGTTGAGTTGCCGGACGACTATCCGGACACGGATTTGCCAGACGAAGCACTTGGATTTCGCGTTCAGAAATACGGGATTCGCAAGCACTGGCAAATGTTCACGCCCCGCCAACTTACGTCACTTGTGCTGCTGAGTGACTTGGTGAGGCAAGTCCGAGTGGACATCATGCGCGACGCCGATACTGCGAAGCTGAGTCCTGCTGACCGCGACAGCTATGTGCAAGCGGTGATGACGTTTCTTGCGCTCGCTTGCGACCGATGCGCTGATTTCGGAAATTCGCTGACGAGGTGGAGTCAATCGAATCAAAAGGTGATGAACCTCTTCGGTCGTCAGGCAGTTCCAATGGTGTGGGACTTCGCCGAGGCCAACATGCTCGGTGATGCTGTGGGCGCTTGGGCGACATGCAGTGACTATGTCGCTGATTGCATCGAGGTTCTCGCAGCGACAGAAACAAAGTCAGATGCAAAGCAAGAGAACGCAGCGGAATCGAAAGATTCCGGACACACGCTCCTTGTCAGCACAGACCCCCCCTACTACGACAACATCGGCTATGCGGTGTTGAGCGATTTTTTTTACATCTGGTTGCGCCGGACAATCGGCGATCAGCAGAGGCCACTTTTCGACACGGTTCTTGTGCCGAAGATGCCGGAACTCACGGCTTCTCCCGAGTTGTTCGGTGGCGACAAGGATAAAGCTAAAGAGCATTTCGAGTCCGGTTTTCGCCAGACCTTTTCCAAACTCCACGACCAGCTCGACCCGCGCTTTCCACTCACGGTTTATTACGCCTTCAAACAAGACGACGAGGAATCTGGCGGTGGAGACGATGACGGTGAAAACAATGGTGGCGTGGACTTAACTACCGGCTGGGAAACATTGCTGGAGGCGCTTATTTCCAGCAGTTTCACCATCACTGCCACATGGCCGGTGCGTGCTTCTCAGACTTGGCGAATGCGCTCAATGGGTTCAAACGCGCTCGCCTCTTACATCGTGCTCGCGTGTCGTCCACGTTCAGCAGACGCCCGGCGTATTGGGCGCAACGAATTTGTCACCGAGTTGAAACGCGAGTTGCCGCCGGCACTGAAACATTTGCAACAGGGTAACGTCGCTCCCGTGGACTTTGCGCAGGCCGCCATCGGGCCGGGCATGTCGGTGTATTCCCGCTACGCCGCCGTGCTGGAAAGCAACGGCCAACCCTTGAGCGTCCGTAAAGCGCTTGGGTTGATAAACAGCCTCAAGGACGAGTTGCTCGGCGAATCCATCGAGGAACTGGACAAGGATACGCGCTGGGCCGTGCAATGGTTCGGCGAAGATCGCTTCAATTGGGGCGAAGCCGGCAAAGCCAATCTGCTTGCGAACGCGCAGGCCACCGCCGTCAACGGCCTCGTCACCGCCGGCATCCTCGAAGTCGAAGGCAACCGCGTCCGCCTCATCAGCCCCGAACGGCTGCCCGCCGATTGGGATCCTGATTCCGACCGGCGGCTGACCGTCTGGGAAATGACCCATCACCTGTTGCGCATTTACTATTACGAGAAAAAGGGCGATGCCGTGACGGCTGCATTGCTCCGCCAGCTTGGCACAAAGGCTGACGTTGCGCGCGACCTCGCCTACAAGCTCTTCACCGTCTGCGAAAAAAATAAATGGAGCGCCGAGGCCCAGGGCTACAATGCCCTCGTTCTCGGCTGGCCGGATTTGACCCGGCTCGCGCAGGAACGTCCGGCGACCGCGCCGAAGCCCACCCAGGAACGATTGCTGTAAGGCCGGGCGTGGACAGGCGTTCGTGATTTCTGTAATCTTTTGCGGCTGTATTCGGTCTGCGGAATCGTTTAGCATCCTCAACCCGACATGGCAGCCAGCGCCGGACCCAATGAAATAGTTATAATATGGCCATCACCAATCACGAACGAGTCGGCAAGGCGCTGGAATTATTGACCGCCGGTCTCAAGCCGTTTGTCGAGCGCGAGCTCAAAAACATTTACCAGCAGGGCTGGTTTGAGGAGACGCGCAAGACCATGGCCGCGAGCCAGCTTCAGTTTCTCGGCAGCGCCGAGACCCCACAATGGGATGCGCAGGCGCTCCTTCTCACCCTCTGGAATCAGTGGAACGATGTCTTTCGCAAAACGCTTGGCCAGGCCGAGCGCACCCTCGTCAGCGAGTTGCGCGAAGTTCGCAATCGCTGGGCACATCAGCGCCCGTTCAGCACGGATGATGCCTACCGCGCTCTCGACAGCATCGCCCGCCTGCTCACCGCCGTCTCCGCCGTCGAGGCGTCGGAGGTCGAGAAACTCAAACTGGAATTGCTCCGCGTCCGCTTCGACGAACAGGTCCGCACCGAGAAACGCAAGGCCGCCAGCGTCGCCATTGAGGGCGAGAACGTCGCCGGCCTCAAACCGTGGCGGGAAGTCGTCACGCCGCACCGGGATGTTGCCTCCGGCAAATATCAGCAGGCCGAATTCGCCGCCGACTTGTGGCAGGTTCACATGGGCGAAGGCTCGGACGAGTATCGCAATCCGGTGGAATTTTTTCGTCGCACCTACCTGACCCACGGTTTGCGTGACTTGCTTTCCGGCGCGTTGCAGCGGCTCACCAACAATGGCGGCGACCCCGTCATTGAATTGCAGACCAATTTCGGCGGCGGCAAGACGCATTCCATGCTGGCGCTCTATCACCTGTTCAGCGGGATGAAGGCGTCCGAATTGCCGGGCTTGGAAGCGATCTTCGAGCAGGCGGGCATAAACAAGATTCCCGCCGCCAAGCGCGTCGTCATCGTCGGCAACAAGATTTCTCCTGGCTCGCCCAGCAAAAAGCCGGACGGCACGATGGTCCGCACCTTGTGGGGTGAACTCGCGTGGCAGCTTGGCGGCAAGGAAGGTTACGCGATGGTCAAGGACGACGACGAACGCGCCACCAGCCCCGGCGATACCTTGCGTGTTTTGTTCAACAAGTATGGGCCGTGCCTTATCCTCATTGACGAGTGGGTTGCCTACGCGCGCCAGTTGCACGAGGCCGCGGACTTGCCGGGCGGTCGTTTCGAGACCCATTTCACATTTGCGCAGACGTTGAGCGAAGCGGCCAAGGCCGCGAAGAACACCTTGCTCGTCGTCAGCATCCCGGCCAGCGAAAGCGGCGTCGTCAGTCCGCACGGCAGCGAGATTGCCGACGTGGAAGTCGGCGGCGAACGCGGGCGTCACGCGCTGGAGCGCTTGAAGAACGCCGTCGGACGCGTGGAGTCTTCGTGGCGGCCCGCCAGCGCCGAGGAGGGCTTCGAGATTGTCCGGCGGCGGTTGTTCGAGCCGATCACGGACTCGCAGTTGTTTGTCGCCCGCGACGCAACGGCCAAGGCGTTCATGGAGCTTTACCGCACCCAGCAGCAGGAATTCCCCCCGGAATGCCGCGATGCGGATTACGAGAAACGGCTTAAGGCTGCTTACCCAATCCACCCGGAAGTGTTTGATCGGCTTTATTCCGATTGGTCCACGCTGGTGAAGTTTCAGCGCACGCGCGGCGTCTTGCGCCTCATGGCGGCGGTCATTCACTCGCTCTGGGAAAAACAGGATCGCAGCCCGCTCATTCTGCCGGCGAACATTCCCATTGACGACACCCGCGTCCAATCCGAACTCACGCGATATCTGCCCGACAATTGGGGACCGGTGATTGAGAAGGACGTGGACGGCCCAAACTCGCTGCCGCTCCGCATTGACGGCGAGAAACCCAATCTTGGCCGTTATTCCGCCTGCCGCCGTGTGGCGCGCACGGTCTATCTCGGTTCTGCGCCCACGTCCAAGGCCGCCAATCAAGGTGTCGAAGATCGCCGCATCAAGCTCGGTTGCGTGCAGCCCGGCGAAGCCCCCGCCATTTTTGGCGATGCCCTCCGGTATCTCGCCCATCAGGCCACCTATCTTTACGCGGATGGCGCACGTTACTGGTATTCCACTCAGCCCACCGTCAAAAAACTCGCCGAAGACCGCGCCGAGCAATTGAAGAACGACCCCGATGCCGTCGCCGAGGAGGTTAAGAAGCGCATCCTCATGGATGCGCGGCAGCGCGGGGATTTCAGCCGTCTTCATCCGTTTCCGCTCACGAACGCCGACGTGCCCGACGATCCCGATGCGCGGCTCGTGATTTTTGGCGTCGAATATCCGCACGCCAAGGATCAGGAAAGTCCGGCTTTGGGCGTCGCCAAAACCATGTTGGACAGCCGTGGCACCGCGCCGCGACTGTATCGCAACACGCTCGTTTTTCTGGCTCCCGACCGCACCCGGCTCATCGAACTTGACGAAGCCGTGCGGAATTATCTCGCATGGAATTCCATCGTGCAGGAGTCGGACGGCGACGATCCGCCTCTGAACCTTGATGCCCAGCAGCGCCGCGCGGCCAAAAGCCAGCGTGACAACGCCAACACCACCGTCAACGCACGCATCCCGGAAACCTACCAATGGCTGATTGTTCCCACCCAGCCCAAGTCGCAAGATGCGGTGCAGTGGCAGTCCTTCCGCTTGCAGGGCCAGGAGGCTCTTGCCGTTCGCGCGAGCCGCAAGCTCAAGAACGACGAGTTGCTCGTTACCAAGCTCGCCGCTTCGCGCCTCCGGCTCGAATTGGATAACGTCCCCCTCTGGCGCGGCGAGTGTGTCCCGGTCAAGCAGTTGGCCGAGGATTTCGCGCGTTATCTTTACCTGCCGCGTCTGCGCAATTCGCAGGTGTTGGTGGATGCCTTTCACGAAGGCGTCGCGCTGTTAAGCTGGCAGCAGGATTCCTTCGCTTACGCCGACAGCTTCGACGAAGACGCCAAACGCTTTCGCGGTTTGCGCTTTGGCCAGCATGTTCCCATGGGCCAGGACGAACTTTCCGGCATGTTGGTCAAACCGGACGCGGCCATGAAGCAATTCCAAGTCGCACAAGCTGCCACCACGACGGCTCTTTCTGGAAAAGTCGAAGGACAATCAACGTTGGTTGGCCAGCCAACCGTAACCCAGGTCGAAGCCGACCTTGGGAAACCCGAACCACCTGCAAAACCAAAACGCTTCTACGGCGCGGTTCAACTGAATCCAGGGCGGGTTGGCAGGGACGCCGGGAAAATTGCCGAGGAAGTCGTTCAACACTTGGTCCTTCAGCCCGGCGCAACCGTCGAGGTCACGCTCGAAATCCGCGCCCAAATACCCGATGGCGCCCCGGACAACATTGTCCGCATCGTTACCGAGAATGCCCGCACCCTGAAATTCACCGTGCAAGGCTTTGAGAAAGAATAATGGCTGTTAAAAGTTGATCGAAAAAGCCGTTGTGCTCCTTTTACAATTGCTCGATGAGAAAATCTTTACGACCAACATTTAGAACGTTCATTTTGTCCTCTTCAGCCAAAACACCACGGCCAGCGCCATCGCATCAAAAATGTCCATGCGGGTATCTTCACTTTTCCACGGTTTGCGTTTCGGCGGCAAACGCAATGCGAGTTCATCTGGAAACTGCGCCGCGAGCACTTCAGCCATTTCCTGTTTTGTTCCTCTTGAGTTGCCAAGCAACAAGTCCTGCAATTGTTTCTTTGAAATGAGCTTCACTTTAATCTTGTGCTTCTCCGCCACCCTTTTGATTTGCCGGTTTAGCGTTTTGATCCTGGGATACCGTCGCGAGCCTTTGGCCTCCACATCTTGAAGCACCAATACGTCGGGCCGGTAAAAATTAAGCAGCTTTTTCATCTTGGCAAGGGATTGGGCATTTTTGTCCCCATCCGCCACCCGGCGACCGAATTCAATAATCGTTTTCTGCCCTTCCATGACGACAAAACCAAAGCCTCCGAAAGAAAGCGCGACAGCTAAAATACGAAAATCCTTTGATGTTGTTTGATTCATGTTTGCGATGGGTTATGTAATGGCTTTGAAGCCAGATTTATAAGTGTTTGGTGCCTCTTTGGGTTCTGATTCCCAACTTTTCGGTAAGCGAGGATTTTGGCTCGTTCAGCCACCTCTTGTTCGACCTCTTGATACAGGCCGGCAAAGAGTTCGCGAACCGGCCGTCCATATATCGCCTCATACGCCAGCGCCGACCGAAGACTTGGCTCGCGGGTGAACTTCTCATCGCGGCACACTTTGCTCCCCTTATCTTCGCCTTTGAAGCCCAGCAAAAAAGCCGTTTCCTCCTGCCAAAGCGCGAGGCGGTTTCGGTTGGTTCTCAAATAATTTGTAAGGTGAGGCGAAGACATGGTGGCAATGCGAACGAACCCTGTGCGCGAACAGAGCCACAATAGACGGGTGACGCAAATTATCGAAGACGGGTCCACTTGCCAAATTTGGCAAGTGGAATAGAAGGACCGTGCCAGTCAGTTTCAAGATACAATGCAGTATTATAACACATTATTGCATATCCGTCAAAGCCCTGGGGAAGTCGGTAGTGGCTCAGTTTGAAATTTAGCTGGCAAAATCATCAGCGGTCAGCGATGGAAGCTGGAATCACCGACCACGTTTGGAGCTTGGAAGAAATCGTTGGATTGTTGTGAAGTCAAACAGGATCACCACCAAAAAGACTCAATGTCATATTGAGTTTTTGATGCAGCGTGTTCGGTGATTGGGCAATCCGTTCGGCATAAATCGCCGAAAATTGCCGCACAATTAAATCACGCAATGTCTCTGGGTGGTCCCGACCGTCCAACCTGAATAAATACGGCTTCTTAATTCCCATGAAAATTTCCCGCGCCTTTTTGAGTGTTCCCGTTTTTTCAAAGTGATTTGCCCTGTCGCCACGGGTTCTAATCCGCTCCAAACCAATTTTGGGGTCAATATCCAGGACCACCAGCAAGTCCGGTTCTGGGGCAAACAGTTCGTTCCTGTTCATTATTTCTTCTGGGCTGATGCCCCGCGCACCTTGATATGCCATGCTTGAAAAATAATAACGGTCAGCAATGACAATGTGTCCCTCTTTCAATGCTGGATTGATTTTCGTCTCGACATGTTCTTTCCGGTCTTTGATGAATGTTTCGACTTCCTCCTCCAAAGAAAGCCGTCCTGTCAGGGCAGAATCCCGCAATACTTGCCCCCACTGGCCGGTGGTTGGCTCTTTTGTGCGTATTACGGTGAGTTTGCGCGCTTGCAACATTGATTGAACATGTTGCGACTGCGTGGTTTTGCCGGAACCGTCAATTCCTTCGATTGCGATCAAAAACCCCGGAAAATGATGTGTTTTGCTCATTTCGGAAGAGTTTCGCACAAACAACGCGATGGAGGCGAGAAAATCTTACCACAAGTATCAACAGGTTCGATTGCATTTTGACGGAAAAAATTATTCACTTTTTTATCAACCAGTTTATTCATAGCCTTTTGGTATGCTTATTCACAGGCACAATTTCATCAAAAAATGCGGATTCTATTGCAAAATTCTTCTCCGAATCCGATGCGTGAATCATATTGAATAGGATCGAGTCATCCTCCGATTGTTTGAACTTGAGCGTGTATGGGGCATTAGCCTCGTCGGCGCCAGGCCAGAAGTCTCCGCGAATGGTGCCCGGTTCGGCCTGCCACGGACGAGTTGCCCCGATGGCCTTGCGGACTTTTTGAATGGACCCGTCGCCGCGCAATTGGATGACCTTGACGGGGCCGTAGGCCATATACTTGGCCGTTCCGTTCAGGCATGGGAGCGTGCCAATGGAGGGAAAATAAAATTCCCTCCATTTTTCTTCGGCAAGATTCGCGCCGGCGGCGAGCATACATTCAGCCACAACTGTCAACCCTAATGCGTTCAATCGTTCCTCGACCTGACGGTTCAAGCCGCGCCAGAATGAATCCGGTTTGATGATGACCAGCGTGTTCTCTGTTTCGGCCATATTTTCGAGACTTAGTCGGCGGTTTCAATATCCGATTGTTACGATGGCCGTCAATTTCAATTGCGCCGATGCGTTTTTGGATTTCAAACTGAGCCACTACCGGGAAGTCCCCACTTGCCAGATTTGGCAAGTGGAACCGTCTTTGTCCGGCGGCGGCAGGCCGGTAAGGTGAACGGCATGAAAACACCAAACCAATTGAGCCGCGAGGCCATAGACGAGTTCAAAGCCATTTATCAGGAGGAATTCGGAGAGGTATTATCAGACGACGAAGTGCAGGAGATCGCCACGCGCCTGCTTCGTTTCTTTGGGATTTTGAACAAGGGAAAATAGCAGCTTCGTTGACGCTTCTACATCGGCGGGGTAGCATTGCCTTGTATTCCACAAAGGTTGCCTGCTTCCCCTTCGTTCCAAACAAACTTCAATGCCAGAATATTTCATCTATTGCCGCAAATCATCCGAAGCCGAAGACCGGCAGGTTCTTTCCATTGAATCGCAAACCCGCGAACTTGAGCAGTTGGCCGCAAAACTCAATTTCCCCATCGCCGAGATATTAACCGAATCAATGTCTGCCAAAGCCCCAGGAAGGCCCGTGTTCAATGAAATGATGCAACGCCTCAACCGAGGTGAAGCCGCTGGCATCATCTGTTGGAAACTGGATCGTCTGGCTCGCAACTCGGTGGACGGCGGCGCCATCATCTGGGCCATCAAACAGCATGGTATCAAAGTGATGACCCCGGCCCAAAGCTATGCCCGTGAGGACGACAATATCATCCTCATGTATATCGAATTCGGCATGGCCCAAAAATACGTTGATGATTTGAGCAAGAACGTCAAACGCGGCCTGAAAACCAAGATTGAGAACGGCTGGTATCCGGGCGTGGCCCCCGCAGGCTATCTAAACCACACGGACAAGCTGACAGGCCAAAACACCCTCATCAAAGACCCGGAGCGTTTCCCGATAATTCGGAAAATGTGGGAAACGATG
>Ga0181534_10000865_pt1 | contig 20946 bp, 14 predicted proteins | sample PEATcosm2014_Bin_37_FD_119758 | JGI IMG/M metagenome (GOLD analysis project Ga0181534, IMG submission 119758) | Peatland microbial communities from MTU Mesocosm Facility, Houghton, MI, USA - PEATcosm2014_Bin17_10_metaG | ecosystem: Environmental > Terrestrial > Soil > Wetlands > Peat | place... | reverse complement strand
GGTCCTTTTCGGGGTCGACGTTACCGGGGCGGCCCGTCGTCCGCCCGAGCGCGGCCGGCCGGTGCCAAACCCCTAGACACCTGGGTTGTTCGGTGTTACCTTGCTCCCCAATCACGAGGGGTTCCCCGCTTCATTTCGCTTTCACTTGACCAGTGCAACGACGAGAAGGAGTACGCCAGTGCCCGAGGGAATCGACCTGGACGAGATCGAACCGGAAGGGCTCGGCGTCCGCACGGACGAAGAGCTCCTGGCGGAACTCGGCTACAAACAGGAGCTCAACCGATCGTGGTCCGGCTTCTCCAACTTCGCCATCTCCTTCTCGATCATCTCCATCCTGGCCGGCTGCTTCACGACCTTCTCGAGCGGGTGGAACGGCGGCGGCCCCGCCGCCATCGCCTGGGGCTGGCCCATCCTGTCCGCGCTGATCCTGTGCATCGGGCTGTGCCTGGCCGAGCTGGTCTCCGCCTACCCGACCTCGGGGGGCATCTACTGGTGGGCCTCCAAGCTGGGCGGGGCCAAGGCCGGCTACTACACGGGCTGGCTCAACCTCATCGGGCTCCTGGCCATCGTGGCCTCGGTGGCCTACGGGTGCGCCACCTTCCTCGACCTGACCCTCGGCTTCTACACCACCAGCTGGCACTCGGGCAGCCTCAACACCATCTTCTTGTTCTTCGTGGCCATCCTGGTCATCGCCATGGTGATCAACATCTTCTCCACCCACCTGCTGGCCCGGATCAACAACACCTCGGTGTGGTGGCACGTCTTCGGCGCCGCCGCCGTGATCCTCATCCTCATCATCGTGCCCCACCACCACGCCAGCGCCTCCATGGTGTTCACCTCGACGGTCAACAACACCGGATTCTTCGGCGGCAAGACGCACGGGGTCGGCTTCATCTTCGTGGTCCTGCCCATCGGGGGCCTGCTGACCCAGTACACCATCACCGGCTACGACGCCTCGGCCCACCTCTCCGAGGAGACCAAGAGCGCGGCCAACGCCGCGGCCAAGGGGATGTGGCGGTCGATCTTCTACTCGGCCATCGGCGGCTGGCTCCTCCTGCTGGCCTTCCTGTTCGCCGTCCAGGACGAGGGGAAGGTCACCGCGGCAGGCGGCGGGGTGGCCACCATCTTCGCCCAGGCCCTCACGTCCAGGTGGGGCGGGACGGTCCTGCTCATCTCGACGGTGGGCCAGTTCTTCTGCACCACGGCCTGCATGACCAGCTGCTCCCGCATGCTCTTCGCCTTCAGCCGCGACGGCGCCGTGCCCGGCCACAAGCACTGGTCGCGGCTCAGCTCCCGGCGGGTGCCGGTGGGCGGGGTGATCCTCACCGCCGTCATCGGCATGATCATCACGGCGCCCGCCCTGATCAAGGTCGACATCGCCGGGGCCGCCGTGCCGGTGGCCTTCTACGCCGTGGTGTCCATCGGGGTGATCGGACTGTACTGGTGCTTCTCCATTCCCATCTGGCACCGGCTCAAGCTGGGGTCCGCCCTCCAGACGGGCGACTGGAACCTCGGCGGCAAGTACAAGTTCCTCTGCGTGGTGGCGCTGATCGATGTGGTCATGGTCACGTGGATGGCCATCCTCCCCACCTCCAATCTCGGCGCGCCGTGGAACACCGGGTTCGCCTGGAAGTACGTGAACTACACCATCCTGGTGGTGCCGGCGGCCATGATCTTCCTGTGGATCTACTGGCATGCGTCGGTGAAGAAGTGGTTCACCGGTCCGAGGCAGACCATCGACATGACCGACGAGGAGCTGAGGGCCGGCATCTAGGGCCCACGCGACGCGGCCACCGGGTGCACGCCCCGGCCCGCCCCGGTCCCCCCCGCCCGTGATCGACCGTGAGCCGCTGCTGCCGCGGTCGCTGTGCGACAGGATCGAGGTGCTGCGCGGCCGGCCGCTCGAGATGAGCGAGCTCACCGGCGGGCTCACCAACCGCAACGTCAAGGTGACCACTCCCGACGGGTCCTACGTGGTCCGGCTGTCGAGCCGGGCATCGGGGCCGCTGGCCATCAACCGCGATCACGAGTACCGGAACTCGACCATCGCCGCCGAGTCCGGGGTGGGGGCGCCGGTGGTGGACTACCTTCCCGAAGATGCCGCACTGGTGATCGGCTTCCTCGAGGGCCGGACCCTGACCGACGCCGACTTCTCCCGGTCGGGGGTCATCGAGCGGGTGGCGGCGTCATGCCGGCAGCTGCACCAGGGCGGTCGGTTCGTCAACGACTTCGACATGTTCGCCGTCCAGCGCGGCTATCTCGAGACGGTGCTGGACCGGGGCTACCGGCTGCCCCCCGGGTATCTCGACCTCGCCGCCGAGGTGGCCAGGATCCGGGGCGCGCTGGCCACGCGGCGGGAGCCCACGGTGGCGTGCAACAACGATCTGCTGGCGGCCAACTTCATCGACGGGGGGGACCGGATCCGGCTGATCGACTACGAGTACTCGGGCAACAACGACGCCTGCTTCGAGCTCGGGAACATCGGGAGCGAGTGCCATCTCACCGACGGGCAGCTGGAGCACCTGGTGACGGAGTACTACGGGCGGCGCCTGGTCAACAAGATCGCCCGGGCCCGGCTCCAGGCCGTCATGTCCCAGTACGGGTGGACCCTGTGGGCGTCCATCCAGGACGCCGTCAGCGAGATCGAGTTCGAGTTCTGGCCCTGGGGAATGGAGAAGTTCGAGCGGGCCGCCCAGACCCTGCGCGGCCCCCACTTCGACCGTCTCATCGAGGATGTGCAGCGGGAAGACTGAGCGGGGGGCGGCGCCGGGGGACGGCCGCCCGGACCGACCGGGGACGCGGCGAGAACGGAGCGAGGACGGAGCGACATGAGCGGAGACGAGGACCTGCCCAGCCGGGCCCAGGTGGTCATCATCGGCGGGGGCATCGTGGGGACCAGCACCGCCTACCACCTGACCCATCTGGGCTGGACCGATGTCGTCCTGGTGGAGCAGGGGCAGCTGTCCTCGGGGACCACCTGGCACGCCGCCGGCCTACTGGGCCAGTTGCGGGCCACCGAGACCGGGACGCGCCTCGTGCAGTACTCCGCCCAGCTGTACAGCACGCTGGAGCAGGAGACCGGACTGGCCACCGGGTTCAAGCGCTGCGGCGGCGTCACCGTGGCCCGGACCGAGGCCCGCATGGTCCAGTTGCGCCGGACGGCGGCCGCCGCCACCGTCTATGGACTCGACTGTGAGCTCATCACCCCGGCGCAGGCCGAGGAGCTGTACCCGGTGCTGGCCACCGAGGACCTGATCGGAGCCATCTGGCTCCCCGGGGACGGGACGGCCAACCCGGTGGACGTGACGGCGTCACTGGCCCGGGGTGCACGCGCCGGCGGGGCCCGGGTGTTCGAGCACACCCGTGTGGTGGCCATCGAGCAGGAGGCGGGCCGGGTCACCGGGGTGGTCACCGACAAGGGGCCCATCGAGGCCGAGGTGGTCGTGAACTGCGCCGGCCAGTGGGCCAAGGCGGTGGGGGCCATGGCGGGCGTGCACGTCCCCCTGCACTCGGCCGAGCATTTCTACGTGGTCTCCGAGCAGATCGAGGGCGTCCATCCCGATCTGCCCATCCTCCGCGACCCCGACGGCTACACCTACTTCAAAGAGGAGGTCGGCGGCCTGGTCATCGGTGGCTTCGAACCTGAGGCGAAGCCGTGGGTGGCCCCGGACCGGCTGCCCTACCCGTTCGAGTTCCAGCTCCTCGACGAGGACTGGGACCACTTCTCCGTGCTCATGGAGAGTGCCCTGCTCCGCATCCCCGCCCTGCACAAGACCGGGATCCGGAAGTTCTACAACGGACCCGAGAGCTTCACCCCCGACAACCAGTTCATCCTGGGCGAGGCGCCGGAGGTGCGCAACCTGTTCGTCGGGGCCGGGTTCAACTCGGTCGGGATCGCCTCGGCGGGCGGGGCGGGGCGGGCCCTGGCGGAGTGGATCGTGGAGGGTGCCCCCACCACCGACCTGGTGGCGGTGGACATACGGCGGTTCGCTCCCTACAACGGGAACGTCCAGTGGCTCCACGACCGGGTCGGCGAGATCCTGGGCCTGCACTACGAGGTCCCGTGGCCCAACCGTGAGCTGGTCACGGCCCGGCCGTTCCGGCGCTCACCCGTCTACCACCTGCTGGAGGCGGCCGGGGCACAGTTCGGCTCCAAGATGGGCTGGGAGCGGGCCAACGTCTTCGCCCCCGCCGGCGTCGCGCCCCACCTGGACTACACCTGGGGCAGGCCCGACTGGCTGGACTGGTCGGTCGCCGAGCAGCAACGGACCCGCACCGGGGTCACCCTCTTCGACGAGACCTCGTTCGGCAAGCTCCTGATCACCGGCCGGGACGCCGAGGCGCTGCTGCAGCGGCTGTGCACGGCCGACGTGGCCGTGCCCGTGGGGCGTGCCGTCTACACCGGCATGCTGAACCCACGGGGGGGCTATGAGGCCGACGTCACCGTGACCCGGCTGGCCCCCGACCGGTACCTGCTGGTCACCGGGTCCGCCTCGGTGGTGCGGGACCGGGTATGGATCGAGCGCCACATCGAGGACGGTGACCATGCCTCGGTGGTCGACGTCTCGTCGTCCTACGCCGTCTACGGGGTGATGGGACCGAGGTCGCGGGAGCTGCTCCAGCGCCTGACCCGCGCCGATCTCTCCGACCCGGAATTCCCCTTCGGCTCCAGCCGCGAGATCGATCTGGGCTACTCGACGGTCCGGGCCACCCGGATCACCTACGTCGGGGAGCTGGGCTGGGAGCTCTATGTCCCCTGCGAGTTCGCCGTCGGTGTCTACGAGGCCCTGTTCGAGGCCGGCGCCGACGTCCCCCTCACCGACGCCGGCTACTACGCCATCAACTCCCTCCGCCTGGACAAGGGATACCGGGCCTTCGGCTCGGACCTCACCCCGGACCACAACCCGGTCGAGGCCGGCCTCCGGTTCACCTGCAAGGTGGGCACCGGTATCGACTTCATCGGCCGGGGTGCCGTCGAGCGGGCCATGGCCGAGGGCCCCCGCCGCCGTCTGGTGTCGTTCCGGCTCGATGACCCCGAAGCCATGCCCTGGGGAGGTGAGCCGCTCCGGCGCGACGGCGAGCCGTCGGGTCAGGTGACGTCGGTGGCCTGGTCGGGGACGCTCGGTGCCAGTGTCGGGCTGGCCTACCTGTGGCGTCGGGACGGGGAGGTCCTCACCGCCGACCACCTCGCCACCGGGCGGTACGAGATCGACGTGGGGGGACGGCTCCACCGGGCCAGCGTCGGGCTGCGGCCGCCCTTCGACCCGTCGAACCAGCGCATCCGATGACGGCAGGCACCGGGGGCCCGCCTTGCCCCGGCGTGCCCGGGGCCGCCGACCCGACGACGTGACCGGCGTCCCCTCCGACCCAGCCGGCGACCCAGCTCCCGCCCCCCGCCCGCCGCGGGTCCACCTGGCCCGGGCCCGGGCCCGGTTCGCCGGGGCCCTGCGGTCGTTGCTCCGGCCCGAAGGACTTCCCGACGAGGCCGTCGCCGAGCTGGAGTCGGCCTTCGGGAACCTGGGCCGCGAGGCGTTCTCGGGCGGCCCGGGGCGCCTCCGCCGGCTCCGGGTCGAGGTGCGGGCCGCCCCGCCCCGCCTGCTCGACTGGATGTCGGGCCAGGTCCTCGACCATCCCGCCGCCCTCTACGACCGCCAGGGGGTGGAGATGCTGGCCGCCCGCCAGACCCGGTCCATCAGCACGGCGGTGGGGACGCTGCAGCTGGCCCTGGTCGGGGCGGCCGCCGCCTCGACCCTCGAGGGCGGCCCGGTCCTGGCCCTGGCCATCGACGGGGTGGTGGGCCAGGTGGCCTCCGTGGTCCACGGGTTCTGCGACTGGTACGACACGGGCTCCTACCTGGTGCGCCGGCTCCGCCAGCAGGGCATCGCCGTCGATCGGACCGAGGTGCGCCGCCTGACCAACGCCGCCCTCATGTCCAAGGGGCCAGGCGTGGACGAGCGTGCACTGGGCCTCTCCACCGAGGTGCGCCTGGTGCGCGGCTGGGTCGGTCGCGGCCTGGTCGACGCCCTGCCCTTCGGTTCCAGCCTGGGCCGTGCCGCCGTGCGGGCCTGCGAGCGCATCGACCAGTCCGACCTCGAGGTCCTGGTGCGCCGGCTCCGGTCGGCTCCCTGACGGCTGGTCGCCCTACACTCCCTACGACGGCTTCCGCACGTACGAGAGCCGGGACGTGGGAGCGAGACGATGACCGACACGGTTACCGCGGTGGTGCCTGAGAGTGCTCCGGCCCTGACCCATCGGCGGGTCCTCGTCGTCATCGGGGCCCTGATGCTCGGCATGTTCCTCGCCGCCCTCGACCAGACGGTGGTGTCGACGGCGCTGCCCACCATCGTCGGCGACCTGCACGGCGCCTCCCACCTGAGCTGGGTGGTCACGGCGTACCTCCTGGCCTCGACGGTGTCGACCCCCCTGTGGGGGAAGTTGGGCGACATGTACGGTCGCAAGTTCTTCTTTCAGGTGGCCATCGTCCTCTTCCTGGTCGGGTCGGCCCTCTCGGGTCTCAGCCACTCGATGGTCGAGCTGATCGCCTTCCGGGCGGTGCAGGGCCTGGGCGGCGGCGGTCTGATGATCGGAGCCCAGACCATCGTGGGCGACGTGGTCTCACCCCGGGAACGCGGCCGGTACATGGGCTTCTTCATGGCCATGTTCGGGGTGACCTCGGTGATCGGCCCGCTGATCGGCGGGGTGTTCGTCGACTACCTGAGCTGGCGCTGGATCTTCTACATCAACATCCCCATCGGGGCGGTCGCCCTGGTGGTGACGGCGGTCGCCCTGCCCGGGGCGCTGAGCCGGGTCCACCGGGTCATCGACTACCTGGGCACCGCCCTCATCGCCCTGTCGGCCACCTCGCTGGTGCTGTTCACCAGCCTGGGCGGAACGTCGTACAAGTGGACGTCACCCTTCATGATCGGCCTGGCCGTGGCCGGGGTGGTGTTCGGCGCCCTCTTCCTGTTCGCCGAGCGCCGGGCCGTCGAGCCGGTGATCCCGCTGCCCCTCTTCGCCAACAAGGTGTTCGCCGCAGCCAGTGCCATCGGCTTCGTGGTCGGCTTCGCCATGTTCGGGGCCCTGACCTTCCTGCCCCTCTTCTTCCAGGACGTGAAGGGCATCAGCCCCATCGAGTCCGGGGTCCGCCTCTTCCCCCTGATGGGCGGGCTCTTGGTGGCCTCCATCGGGTCCGGCCTGCTGGTCACCCGGTGGGGTCGCTACAAGGTGTTCCCGGTGGTGGGGACGGCGCTGATGACGGTGGGCCTGTTCCTCATGTCGTTGATCGGGGTGTCCACCGGGGCCTGGACCATGGCCGGCTACATGGTGGTCTTCGGCCTGGGGCTCGGGCTGATCCTGCAGGTGCTGACGGTGGCCGTCCAGAACGCCGTCCCCTACGAGGAGCTGGGCACGGCCACCTCGGGGGTCACCTTCTTCCGGATGATCGGCGGCTCGTTCGGCACGGCGGTGTTCGGGGCCATCTTCGCCAACCTGCTCATCGGGAACGTGCTGAAGGCGCTCCATCTCACCCACGCGCCGGCGGGGTTCAACCTCAGTGCCGACAACCCGGACGCCATCCACAAGCTGCCCTCGGCTCTGCAGATCGGCGTGGTCCAGGGCATCTCCCACACCATCCAGACCATGTTCCTCATCGGTGTGCCCATCGCCTTCGTCGCCTTCCTGCTCAGTTGGACGTTGCCCGAACTGGCCCTGCGCAAGTCCATCCGCTCCTCGGAGCCGGGCGAGAACCTGGGTATCCCCGCCCCCCGCTCATCCCTCGACGAGGTCAAGCACCTGCTGGAGCGGGCGGCCAGCCGCGAGAACCGCGGTGAGCTCTACGGGATGCTGGCCACCCGGGCCGGGCTCGACCTCGAGCCCCGGGCGGTCTGGCTCCTCTACCGCCTGGCCGACCGCGAGGCCACCAGCACCGAGGAGGTGAGCGCCCGGCTGAAGGTGGACCCGGCCATCCTGCACCAGGGTGTGGACACCCTGGTGGCGGCGGGCATGGTGGTGCGGGTGGTGCGGGACGGCTCCCACTCGGTGGAGCTCACCCCTGTGGGGGAGGAGGCCATCGAGAAGCTGACCATCGCCCGTCGGCAGTCGTTGACCGAGGTGCTGGAGGGATGGGATCCCGAGGACCACCCCGAGGTGGTGGAGATGATCCGGCACCTGGCCCAGGCCCTGCTGGCCGACGACGACCGCCTGGTGGCCGACGCCCACCCCACCGCCACCGTCTGATCGCCGCGGCCCGGTCAGCCGGCGTGCACCGACACCCGGGTGACCGTGGTGAACGTGCACAGGTAGAAGTCGTTCCCGAACCCGGCCGCCGGGAACAGGACCGACTGGACCGGGCTGCCGGAGTCGGCCCGGGCCCACTCGTCCCCGGTGGCGATGTCGAGGACGACCACCTGGTCGCGGCCCCGCCCGGCGTCGAAGTCGCCGGTCACCAGGGCCCCGGTCCCCGGATCGAGCAGGAGGTGGCCGCCGTGGTGCTGGTGCCGCCGCCACCGCTCGGTGAGCCCGCCGTCGGCGGCCACGTCGAAGGCGGTCATGGCGGCGTTCCCGGTGTCGTAGGCCACGGCGATGGCCCGGTCACCGTCGACGACCGGCGGATTGGCGACGAGCCCGCCGGCCCGTCCGCACACCTCCGCCGTGACGCACCCGCCGCTGTCCAGGTCCACCCGCACCAGGTGGAGGGGGGCGGTCGAGACGCCGTGACCGAACAGGGTGCCGCCGTAGGCCTCGCTGCCCTCGCCGTCGTCGAGGAACCACGCCGCCCCGAGGGCGACCACGCAGTCCCACCCGTAGGTCTGGCCGGGCAGGGAGCGGTACCGGACCGGAGGGTGCTCGTCGGGGTGGAGGCGACCGTCCCACCGGACCCGGAGCAGGCTGGTGTCCCCGACCACCAGGATCTCGTCGCCGGCGGCCGACAGGCGGGCGATGGACGGTTCGGCCAGGGTGCACCGGTCGACGATCCGGAGGGAGTCGGGCTCCAAGACCACCAGCTCGCACGGCTGGCGGTCGGCCGGTGCCACCGGGACCCCGGGCCGGGAGCCGGCGAAGTCCTTGGTCACCAGGTGGCCGTCGGGCAGGACCACGAAGCCGTTGTAGGGGCGGTGCCGGGGCAGGGCGGTGGAGGCGACCACGGCGAGATCGGGGTCGAGGCGGTGGGCGTGATTGCCGAACACCACGTAGAGGGAGCCGTTGGCGTGGGCGGCCAGACTGCCGGGCCACATGGGCCCGCCGGCCAGGTCGGGAGACCGGCCGGTCTCGTCCAGGGTGAGGGGATCGACCCGCTCCACCACGGAGACGGCATCGTCCCCGGAGGTGTGGCGGAGCAGATAGAGCTGGCCCGGTTGGCGGGTGACCACCATGGTGGCCAGTGGGACCTGCCTCGACACCACGTGCAGTTCGGCGCCGGCCCGGATGTCCAGGCGGTGGGATGGGCCCGGGACCTGCAGCCGCCGGGCACCCCCGTCCTCGCACGACCAGGGCCCCGGCCAGTAGTCGCTCATCAGGCCCGTTCGTGGCCCGGGCCCACCTCGGGGGAGCCGAACAGGGCCGACAGCGCCCCGGCGACCACGGCGCGGGCCCGGGTCGGCGTGAGGCCCTGCCCGTGCAGGAGCAGCTGACAGGACTCGAACGAGGTCAGCACGTCGGCAGCGGCCAGCACGGCGTCGCCCGCCCCCCTGTCCATGCCGGCCAGTTCCGGGGCGAACAGGCTGGCGATCTGGGAGCGCAGGAACTCCCGGCTCTGGTGGATCTCCTCGGCCAGCAGCGGCTGGAACGGGGCGCGGAGGCGGGCCACGGTGGCGGCGTGCCCGACGGCATCGAACAGGCGGAACCGCTGGTCGACCAAGGCACCCACCCTGACGGCCAGCGGCCGGTCCGGTCCGACGTCGACGGGGACCAGGTGCATGACACGGTCTTCCTGGTGGCGGATGGCTGTGCGGGTCAGGTCGTCCACGTCATCGAAGTACCGGAACAGGGAGCGGGGCGACAGGCCGGAGCGGGCGGCGATCTCCTCGGTGCCGGGCTGGAGGTTGCCCTCGCGGTACAGGTCGAGGAGGGCGTCCACCACGGCCTCGCGGTTCCGCTCCCGCCGCAGTTGGCGGCCGTCGGTGGTGGGCCTGCCCGGGCCGGGCGTAGGCGCCGGTGGGGGATGGGGTGCCCGGGTGGGGCTGTCGGTGCGGGCGGCCATGGTGGGGGATGCCCGCACCGGGTGCCGGCAGTCCGAGGGTAACCGTTGACAGTCTGACTGCCAAGTGTTTAGCGTGACAGCGCCGCCCCGCCGGGCGGCGCGGACCGGGGTGGCCCCATGAGCGACGAGTTGGTACTGGACTCACTGCAACGGAGGATGCGGGCCCTGCACTCGCTCTACGTCGATGCCGTGGCCACCATGGACCGGGACCAGGTCAACCACTTCGAGCGCGAGGGCGTGCTCCCCATCGCCTTCAGCCTCTTCCACATCGTCAACATGATGGACGCCTCGTTCTTCCTGATGACCGGCACGCCCCCGATCTGGGACGATGCCTGGGAGGCGGCGGTGCGGCCGGCCATCGCCGACCACGGCAAGCACCGCAGCGTGGCCGAGATGGTCCACCAGCGGATCGGGGACTACGACCAGTTCCAGAGGTACATGACGGCGGTGTTCTCGCGGACCGAGTCGTGGCTGGACGACCTGGACCCGGCCGGGCTCACCCGGGTGGTGGTGGGCCGACCGTTCCCGCCCGAGGTGGCCACCACCTACAGCGCACGGGTGGCCGGGCCGGAGGGGATCACCCTGCTCGACGCGGCCGAGTGCTGGATCTACCAGCACGGTCTGCGCCACATGGGGGAGATCGAGCTGGCCCGGGGACTGGTGGGCCTGGGCGGAATGACCTCCTGAGCGGGCTCCCGAGCGGTCAGAGCCGGGGGGCTGCAGCCAGGTCGCGGTAGTGCTGGCGCCAGATCAGCCGGTAGACACGGGACCACCGGGGGATCGAGCGCAGGCCGGGAATGAAGGGGAGGAGGGCCAGTCCCAGGGTGAGGAGCATCATGATGGCCCAGACCTGCAGGTCGCCGCTCGACGAGGTGTTCATCGGGGGCACCTGGTACCAGAGGGTGTAGAGCCACAACCAGGCCTGGCCGGGGAAGTTCCCGGTCTCGTTCATCATGCCCCACTGGTCGCCCGACAGGTGCTGGCTCTGGGCCAGGTTGGCGAGATAGGTCCCGTCGGCGATGAACAGGAGGGGCTTGGTGTAGTCGGTGCCGTAGAACTGCCGGGAGGTGAGGAGCGCCCCGTCGAGGGCGCCGCTGCGGGCCATCGAGGTCAACGACGAGATGATCGGGCCGACCGGGCCGTAGGCGCCGGGGGGGACGGTGAGCGCGCCGTTCGCACCGGTGCCGGCCTTGGCCACCGCCTTCTCGTACGCCGCCGTCCAGGCTGCCTGCTGTGCCGCGGGGGCCGAGGTGTACGCATTGACGGCGGCCTGCACGTCGGGCCGATCGGGCAGGGTGCGGAGCGGGGCCAGCACGTAGTCGTTGGCTGTGTCTATGGGATGGTGGACACCGAAGAAGCTCTCGGGCGAGATGCCGAAGACGGACTGGCTGGCTCCGGGCGTGGCGTTGTACGGAGGACCGTAGGTGGCGGTGGGACTGGTGCCGTCGAGCTCGGTGATGGCCGTCTGGGCGAAGTCGACCGGGCTGGCCGTCGACCACGACTTGATGGTGACGGGCTTCTCGTCGGGGGAGGAGAAGACGACGGCCAGGGCCACCACCAGGATCACCACCACCACGAGGGCGACGGTGACTTCCTTGATCAGGTCGTAGGGGAGGTAGGCGCCGTGCCACTCCTCGACATCACGGTCGGGGTTGAAGCGGCGCGTGTGGTGGGGCCTGCCGGCGGCGGCGACGGGGCTCATGCCGGCTCACGGCCCGGGGCGTGGCCAGTGGAGACGTGGCCATTGGAGGTGCCGTTGCCGGCCACGACCACCGGGTCGGCCCCCGACACGCCACCCGAGTCCGATTCCGCCCCGTCCGACGGCCCCGCCGGGTTGGTCCGATGCTCCTCGGCTGGAGCGAAGGGGGGCACCACGCCCCGCAGGCGGACCAACAGGACGTGTACCCCTACCAGGACCACCACCACGAGGGGGAGGAGGACGATGTGCCACATGAGCATCTGTCCGAAGTTGGTCACGTTGAAGATGGCCCCGGCCCCGGTGGAGTTGATCCCGTCCTTGGCCTGGGTGCTGATCCACTGGGAGTCGAAGTTCTGCTGGGAGAGATAGCCGGTGAAGGCGGCCCCCACCGACACGACGAAGGACACCACGCCGGTGATCCAGGTGGCCCGGCGCCTGCCTCGCCAGGCGGCCATGAAGAACTTGCCCCACAGGTGGACGATCATGGTGAAGAAGAAGACCTCCACGCTCCACAGATGGAGCGAGTTGACGAAGAGGCCGGTGGTGGAGACGTGCCACCAGGTCGGGCCCATGATGGCCAGCACGGTCCCGGTGGCGATGACCACGGCCAGCGCGCTGACCGTCAACACGCCGAAGACATAGATCCACGAGGCCACGTAGGCGGGTTGGCGGTCGGGCATGAGCCGCTCGGGCGGCAGCGACGTGACCGCCGAGCGGCGGAGCTTGGCGGTCCACTGGCCGGCATCCTCGGGGAGATCGGCGGCGACGCCGTCAGGCGGTTGGGTCGGGGCCCCCACCGGGGTACCGGTATCGATGCTCACCGGTCGCCTCCACCGTGGCGGCGGAACGGGATGAGGACGGCGCCCACGAAGACGACCACCATGAGCCCGATGAGGACCAGGTTGGCCGCCGACATCTGGATGAATCCCCAGTGCACGTAGTGGCCGGGATGGTTGAGGTCGATGAGGCTTCCGACGAGTCGGGCTGTCACCACGGACACGGTGCGCATGGCGTAGAACCTCCTGGTTCGGAGGTTACGGATCGGCCCTCGGGGCTACCAGGGCCGAAAGACCCAAAGCTGCCCGATCCCCGGGCCGGACGGTGGCTCAGTGGGCCCGCGGCCCTTCGCTCCCGCCCGGCCGGTGCCCCCGGGGCTACTGCTCGGCCATGATCCGTTCGAACTCCACCATCGGATTGACCGGGACCTCCTCGCTGAGGGTGACCGTCGCCGAGTGGATGGCGGCCGTGCACGGGAACGGGGCCTGGTAGTCGTCCCCGACCGACGGCCCGAACTCGTAGCCACAGGTCAGCCCGGCGCCGGTGGCGCTGAAGGCGGCCACGGTGAACAGGGGGAACCGCGCCTCGGCCACCACCTCGCCGTCGACCTCCAGGGCGGCCGGGCCGCCGGCGTTGCCCTGGCGGTCGAAGCGGAAGACCACCCGGTGCCGTCCGGGCCCGAGCGGCCGGTCGCCGGCCAGCACGTAGGTCTCCTTGCCGTAGAGGTTGTGCAGGTAGCGCGGCCGCCCTTCCCGGAGCTGGAGCGAGAAGCCCCCGAGGGCGGAGCCCTGGGCCAGGAGCACCCCTTCGGCGGGCGGGCCCCCGGGGACGGTGAGGTCCACGTCGATGACATGGCCCCGGTTCTTCATGTTGGCCGCCACCGTCTCGGGCACCGGGGAGGTCCCCGGGTAGTAGGTGGTGGTGAGGCGGGGCGCCCGGCGGTCGGGCTTGGGGTTGACCAGCGTGTGGAGGATCCGGTTGTCGAGGGGGAGGACCTGGTTGGCCCGGGCCTCCACCCACCAGCGCTCGACCATGTCGGCCAGCCGGTCGGGCTCGGCCCCGGCCAGGTCGTGGATCTCGGTGGGATCCTCGGTCACGTGGTACAGCTCCCACCTGTCCTCGCTGAAAGGGGCGTTCCAGTTGAGCCCGTCGTCGTAGAGGGGGCCGATGGGCTTGAAGGTCACCGCCTTCCACCCGTCGTGGTAGATGGCCCGGCTCCCGAACATCTCGAAGTACTGGGTCACCCGGTGGGGCGCCGCCCCGGCACCGTCGGGTGCGAGCATGGGGGCGAAGCTGATCCCGTCGATGGGGGTCTGGGGCACGTAGTCGATGGTGGCCGGGAGGTCGATCCCGGCCAGCTCCAGCACGGTGGGCAGGATGTCGGTGGCGTGGGTGAACTGGGGGCGCACCTCTCCGCCGACGGGGATCCGGGCGGGCCAGCTCACGATGCACGGATCGGCCACGCCCCCCTCGTGGACCTCCCGCTTCCAGCGCCGGAACGGGGTGTTGCCGGCCATGGTCCAGCCCCAGGGGTAGTTGTTGTGGGCCCGGGGACCACCCAGCTCGTCGATGCGCCGGGCCAGCTCCTCGGGGCCGGCCGGGTCGAAGTTCTGGAGCCGGTTGTCGTTGATCGAGCCGGTGGGTCCGCCCTCGGAGCTGGCCCCGTTGTCCGACACCAGGATGACCAGGGTGTTCTGGCGGTCCCCGGTCCGCTCCAGGAAGTCGAGGAGCCGGGCCAGCTGGGCGTCGGTGTAGGACAGGAAGGCGGCGAAGCACTCCATGAACCGGGCCGCCACCTGCTGCTCATCGGCGGGCAGGTCATCCCACGCCGGCACCCAGTGCGGGCGAGGGGACATCTCGGTGCCCGGGGCCACGAGCCCCTCGGCCAGTTGACGGGCGAAGGTCTCCTCGCGCCACCGGTCCCAGCCCTGGTCGAACTGGCCCCGGTAGCGCTCGATCCACTCGGCGGGGGCGTGATGGGGGGAGTGGCAGGCGCCGGTGGCGAAGTAGAGGAAGAAGGGCCGGTCCCCGTCCACGGCCCGGAGATCGGCCAGCTGGGCGATGGCCTGGTCGGCCAGGTCGGCGCTCAGGTGGTAGCCGTCCTCGAACGGCGCCGGGGGGGCCACCGAGTGGTTGTCGTGGTAGAGCGCCGGGACGAATTGGTGGGTCTCGCCGCCGTGGAAGCCGTACCAGCGGTCGAACCCGCGGCCCAGGGGCCAACTGTGACGGGGCGCGGCCATGGAGGTCTCGTCGTCGGGGGTGAGGTGCCACTTGCCCACGGCGTAGGTGGCGTAGCCGTGCTGGCGGAGGATCTCGGAGAGGAAGCCGTTCTCCTTGGGGACCTCGCCGTTGTAGCCGGGGAACCCCACGGCCAGGTCGGCCACCCTCCCCAGGCCGTTGCGGTGGTGGCTGCGCCCGGTCAGCAGGCAGGCCCGGGTCGGTGAGCACAGGGCGGTGGTGTGGAAGTTGGTGAGGCGCACCCCCTGGGCGGCCAGGCCGTCGATGGCCGGGGTGGCGATGTCCGAGCCGTAGCAGCCCAGCTGGGCGAAGCCCACGTCGTCCAGCACCACCAGGACCACGTTGGGAGCCCCCTCGCCCAGGGTGGGCCCGTCCGGCCACCACGGCGTCGAGTCCCTCCAGTCGTCACCGATCACACCTTGGAACGGGGGAGTCTCCATCACGACCTCCTGATCGTCTCGCCGGCCATCATGGCCGCGCCACCGACCCGGCGGCCACCGACCCGGCGGCTACGGGACCGGCGGCTACGGGACCGGCGGCTACGGGACCGGCGGCTACGGGACCGGCGCCTCGGCGGCCACGAGGGTCAGGACCGACCGGCCGGCCAGGACCGGCCCCTCGGTGTGGAGGTGACAGCGCACGGTGGTGTCCCCGTCGGCGGAGAACGGGTCCGGGTCCACCCGGCGGCACAGGTCCATGGCGAAGGCGCAGCGGGGGGCGAAGCGACAGCCCACCCGGACGGTGTCCTCCGTGTCGACCTCGCCCCGGAGCACCACCCGCCGGCGCGACCGGGCCACGGCCGGATCGGGCACCGGGATGGCCGACAGCAGGGCGGCTGTGTAGGGGTGGGCGGGGCTGTCGAGCACCTGGGCCGCCGGGCCCTCCTCGACGATCTGGCCCAGGTACATGACGGCGATGCGGTCGGCGATATGGCGGACGACCGAGAGGTCGTGGGAGATGAACAGGTAGGCCGTCCCCAGCTCCCGCTGCAGCTCGACCAGGAGGTTGAGCACCTGGGCCTGGGTGGAGACATCGAGGGCGCTGACGGCCTCGTCGCACACCAGCAGGCTGGGGTTGACGGCCAGCGCCCGGGCGATGGCGATGCGCTGGCGCTGGCCACCGGAGAACTGGTGGGGGTAGCGGTCGAGGGGGACCGCCCCCAGGCCCACCAGGGCCAGGAGCTCCCGGGTCCGCTCCTGGCGCTCGTGGGCCCTCAGCCCCGAATGGAGCACCAGGGGCTCGGACACGGTGTCGCCGATGGTGTGGCTGGGATCGAGGGAGGAGAACGGGTCCTGGAAGACCATCTGCATGTGTCGGCGGCTGCGTCCCAGTGCCGCGCCGGACAGCACGGTGACGTCGGTGCCGTCGATCTCGACCGAGCCGGCGTTGGGCTCGACGATCCGGACCACCAGCCGGGCCAGGGTGGACTTGCCCGAGCCGCTCTCGCCGACCAGACCGAGGGTGGTGCCCGCCGGGATCTCGAGGGAGACGCCGTCGACGGCGTCCACCCCCCCGGTCACCCGCTGGAGGACCCCCGACCGGGTGGGGAACCGCTTGGCCAGGTCCTTGACGGAGAGGGCCAGGGGACGCTCCGCTGCGGGCTCCGGATGGAGCGGCGACGGCTCGGGGGACCCACCCGTGTCGGAGGCGGCTCCGGCGCCGGCCAGGACGAGCTCGTCCTGACGCAGGCAGCGGGCCCACCCCTCCTCGGGCCCGGCCGACTCCTCGGGCCCGTCCCGGGTGGGCCGGAGCTCGACCACCGTCGTGGCGCAGTCCTCGACGGCGTGCCGGCAACGGTCGCGGAACCGGCAGGTGGCGGGGAAGTCCTCGGGACGGGGGACCACCCCGGGGATGACCGGCAAGGGGGAGCCGATCGGGGTCGACTGGGGCATCGAGGACAGGAGCGCCTCGGTGTAGGGATGGCGTGGCCGGACGAACAGGTGCCCGGCGGTGGCCTGCTCCACCTTCTGGCCGGCGTACATGACCACCACCTCGTCGGCGATCTCGGCGATGACCCCGAGGTCGTGGGTCACGAAGATCATGGCCATGGACTCCTCCACCGACAGGGTGTGGAGGAGGTCGAGGATCTGGGCCTCCGTGGTGACGTCGAGGGCGGTGGTGGGCTCGTCGGCGATGAGCAGCTGGGGTGAGCAGGACAGGGCCATGGCGATCATCACCCGCTGGCGCATCCCTCCCGAGAACTGGTGGGGGTAGTCGCCGGCCCGGCGCACCGCCCCGGGGATCTCGACCCGCTCCAACATCTCGACGGCGATCCGCTTGGCCTCCGAGCGGGTCACCTCACGGTGGGCGCGGACCTGCTCGGCGATCTGGTTGCCCACGGTGAACGCCGGGTTGAGGCAGGTCATCGGGTCCTGGAAGATCATGGCGATCTGGTCGCCCCGTACCGCCCGCAGCTCCTTGGCCCCGAGGTCGAGGAGGTTCCGTCCCTCGAAGTGGACCGAGCCGGCGGTGACCCGGGCTGCCGGCTTGGGGAGGAGTCCCATGATGGCGAGCGCCGAGACCGTCTTGCCCGAGCCGCTCTCGCCCACCAGCCCGAGCGTCCGGCCCGGGTCGACGTGGAACGACAGGTCCTCGACCACCGGCAACGACCCTCCGTTGACGGCGAACTCCACCCGGAGCCCGTCGACGTGGAGCAGGTGGCCATCGGCGGACCGTGCCGCGGCGGCGCCTTCGGCTCCGATGCGCACGCCGCGGGCCGTGCCGTCCGCACCACGACGGCCGCCCTCCGAGCGGCCGGTGCCGGCGACCGGCGCCGCGCCGTCGACCAGGTCGATCCGGTCGGCCCTCTCGGCCCTCTCGGCCCGGTCGGCCCGTCGGGCCCGCAGCCGGGTCCGGATCCCGGCGGGCCGCTCCAAGGTGCTGCCCCGGCCGATGGCGTCCCGGAGCCCGTCGGCCACCACGTTGAAGGAGAGGACGCAGAGCATGATGGCCAGGCCCGGGAAGACGAGGGCCAGGGGGGCCGTGAAGATGAACTGGTAGGCCTCGTTCAGCATGTCCCCCCAGCTGGGGGTGGGAGGCTGGGCGCCGATGCCCAGGAACGAGAGTCCGGCCTCGGCCAGGAGGGCGAATCCGAGGGCCAGGGACACCTGGATGATGATGGGCGAGGCCACGTTGGGCAGGACGTGGGCCCGCATGATGCGCCCGGGCTTGGCTCCGAGGGACTGGGCCGCCTCGACGTAGGCCTCCTCGCGCACGGCGATGACCTCGCCGCGGATGAGGCGGACGAAGCTGGGCACGAAGACGATGGCGATGGCGATGGCCACGTTGTTGAGGCTGTCGCCGAGGAGGGCGGCGACGGTCAGGGCCAGTACGAGGGGAGGGAACGAGAACAGGGCGTCCATTACCCGCATGATCAGCGAGTCCACCCAGCCCCGGAGGAAGCCTGCCACCAGGCCGAGCGGCAGGGCCACCACGATGGCCAGGGCCACGATCTCGAAGGTGGCGCGCAGGGAGACCCGACCGCCCCAGATGATCCGGGACAGGATGTCCCGGCCCAGGTCGTCGGTGCCCAAGAGGTGGTGGAGGCTGGGTGAGGCGTTGATGGCCAGGAGGTCCTGGGCGTCGGGGCTCTGCGGGGCGACCAGGGGGGCGAAGATGGCCGCGGCGATGATGACCACGAGGAAGGCCAGCCCGGCCACGGCCCAGTGGTCGGCGAGGAACGCCCTCCAGAAGCGACGCCCTCCCTGGGGGCTCTCGACCACCTCGGCCGCCGAGGCAAGATCGGGAAGGCCCGGACCGATCAGCGGGTCATCGGAGCCCGGGGGAGGGAGGGAGGTCACCCCAACCGGATCTTGGGGTTGAGCAGGCCGTAGACCACGTCCACGATCAGGTTGATGACTACGAACATCAGGGCTGTCACCAGCACGACCCCCTGGATCACCGGCAGATCCTTCAGGCTGATGGCCTGCAGCATGTACGTGCCCAGGCCGGGCAGGGAGAAGATCTGCTCGATGATGAAGGTGCCTCCCAGCAGGTAGCCGAACTGGATGCCGGCCAGCGTGACGACCGGGCTGAGGGCGTTCTTCCCGGCATGCTTGCCGATGACCCTGGCCCGGCTCAACCCCTTGGCCTCGGCGGTGCGGATGTAGTCCTGGCTCATCGTGTCGATCATGGAGCCCCGGGTCTGCCGGGCGATGGTGGCCGCCCCCCCGATGCCCAGTGCCAGCCAGGGCATGATCAGGTGGATGAACCACTGGTAGGGCGAGGTGGCGAACTGGATGTAGCCCAGGGGTGCCAGCAGGTGGAAGTCCACCGACAGCACCACGACCAACAGCATGGCCAGCCAGAAGTCGGGGATGGCCACACCCAGGCTGCTGCCCACCGAGACCACCCGGTCGGTCCACGACCGAGGCCGCAGGCCGGCCACGATCCCGGCCGGGATGCCGATGAGCACCGACAGGATCATGCCCCCGGCGGCCACGCTCACGGTCACCGGCAGGCGCTGGCTGATCCCGGAGGCCACGCTCTGGTTCTTGAACAGCGAGTAGCCCAGCTGTCCGTGGAGCACCCCGCTCAGCCAGTGCCAGTACTGGGCGAAGAACGACTCGTTGAGGTGGAGCAGGGCGCGGATGTGGGCGATGGCGGCCGGGGTCGCCCGGTTCCCACCGGCCAGCGTCCGGGCCGGATCACCGGGGATGATCAGCACCAGGCTGAACACCGCCAGGGAGATGAGGACGAGCAGGGGGATCATGATCAGCAGCCGCCGGCCGATGAAGGTGGCCAGCGAGCCGCCGGACGATCCCACGGTGTCGCTCAGCCCTTCTTGATGTAGATCCCGGCCAGGTTCGACCGGCACTCACCGATGGGTGCCACCACCGTGCCCCCTACCCGGTCCTTGTTGTAGGCCACCACCGAGGGCTCGAAGATCAGGGGCACCTCGGTGCCGGTGGCCATGGCGATGGCGCCGGCCTTCCGCATGAGCGGGCCCTGGACGGAGGGACTGAGGGAGGCCAGGGCCTGGTCGATCAGCGGGGTCAGGGTGGCGTTGGTGTCGCCGAGCTCCCGGCCGGCGAATCCGATCCCGGTGTACTCGCCCTCGAAGTTGTTGGCCAGGTCGGGCCCGTTGGTCAACTCCTCGGTCAGTACGGCGTCTCCCTGCCCGTGCTCGTAGACGTCGGTGAACAGGTCGGTGGGACTCACCTGCTGGATGCTCATCTTGAACCCGGCCGGGGCCAACTCGGCCTGCAGGATCTGGGCCGTGCGGCTGAACGTGGCCGACCCCGAGGGGATGACCAGGGTGAAGCTGACGCCGTGCGGATGCCCCGAGGCGGCCAGCATGGCCTTGGCCTTGGCGGGCTGGTAGGTGTACTTGTTGCCGACGGCCTTGTTGTAGCCCGCCGTCCAGCTCGGGAAGGGCTGGTAGGCCGGCTGGCCCAGGCCGGAGAAGACGGCGTTGTTGATGCCCTTCCGGTCGACGGCGTACTCCATGGCCGCCCGCACCTTGGGATCATTGAACGGGGCCCCACTCTGGCGGGTCTGCATCACCAGGTAGTCCTCGGACTTGGTGGTGGCGATGCCGACGTTGGGGAGTGCCTTGACCGCCGCGTAGTCCTCGGGCTGGATGGGCAGCATGTCGACGGCCCCGGTCTCCAGGGCGGAGACCTCCTGGGGGCCGGGCGAGACCTGCACGAAGTCCACGCCTCCCAGCTTGTAGGCCGACTTGTCCCAGTAGGTGTGGTTGGCCTTGAGCAGGATGGACGAGCCCTGCTGGTAGCTGGACAGGGTGAAGGGCCCGGAGCTCGCCGGCACGGTGCTGCTGGTGGGGAGGGCCGCCGGATCGAGCTGCATCCCGTCGATGTAGGTCATGGCCAAGAGCACGTCACCGGCTACCGGCTTGTTGAGGGTGAAGGTGATGGTGGTGGGGTTGACCTGCTGGATGCTCTGGATGTACGTCAGCGAGAACCGGAACGGGCTGGTCTTGATGTGGTCGATGCTGGCCTCCACGGTCGCCGCGGTGACCGGGTCGCCGTTGGAGAAGGTCGCCCCCGGACGCAGGTGGAAGGTGATCGAGCTC
>Ga0181534_10000864_pt1 | contig 20951 bp, 15 predicted proteins | sample PEATcosm2014_Bin_37_FD_119758 | JGI IMG/M metagenome (GOLD analysis project Ga0181534, IMG submission 119758) | Peatland microbial communities from MTU Mesocosm Facility, Houghton, MI, USA - PEATcosm2014_Bin17_10_metaG | ecosystem: Environmental > Terrestrial > Soil > Wetlands > Peat | place... | reverse complement strand
GAAGAAGGCATCGCCGCCCACTGGAAGTACAAGGCTGGCGACGGCTCGGTCACCGCCCGCGACGAAGAGCGGCTCAACTGGATTCGCCAGCTTGTCGAGTGGCAAAAGGAGATGACCGACCCCAACGAGTTCCTCTCCAGCCTGAAGATGGACCTCTACCCGGACGAGGTCTACACCTTCACGCCCAAGGGAAAGGTCGTTGTCGTTCCCGCCGACGGCACTCCGGTCGATTTTGCCTACACCATCCATACCGATGTAGGCCACACCTGCGTCGGCGCAAAGGTCAATGGGCGCATGGTTCCGCTCAGGACCAAGCTGCGCACCGGCGATATTGTCGAAGTCGTCACGCAAAAAGACCACAAACCCAGCCGCGACTGGCTCACCTTCGTAAAAAGTCCCCGCGCCCGCAATAAGATCAAGCACTGGCTCAACGAAGACCAGCGCGTCCGCGCTGTGGAAATTGGCCGCAAGCTGCTCGAACGCGAAGCAAAGAAATACAAAGTCCCGCTAAGCCAGATCAACGACCAGGATCTCGGCCGCATGGCCAACGAATACGGCGTGGCCACGGCTGCCGATCTGCTGGCCGCGCTCGGCCAGGGCAAGCACTCCGCCCATCAGGTGCTGAACAAGCTGGCCCCCGGCTGCACCAGCCAGGCGGAAGCCGAGATACTGCCCGAGACCCGCCCCGGTAGCGGCGAAGCCGGCATGTCGGACGCCGTGCGCAAGCTGCACCTCAGCGGTTCGGACTCACTGCAGGTCGAGGGGCAGAACGACCTGCTCGTCTACCGCGCCCGATGTTGTAACCCGATTCGCGGCGAAGAGATTGTCGGCTACGTGACCCGCGGCAAAGGTGTGGCCGTCCACGCGCGCGGCTGTCCGAACGTGCAAAATCTTCTTTACGAGAGCGACCGCCGCATCGCCGTCGAGTGGGCGCGTGTCGGCGACCAGGCCGGCAAGCCGCAACGCTACCCCGTCAAAATCACCGTCTTCTGCGATGATCGCACCGGCATGTTGAAGGAGCTGACGGCGGTGATCTCCGATTGCAACACCAATATCCGGGCCGTCGATATTCGCCAGGGCGAAGACGAAGCCGTCGTTGAGTTCCTCGCCGAAGCCGAAGACCTGCACCACCTCAACCGCATGGTCCTTGGCCTGCGCCGCGTAGCCGGTGTGCGCACTGTCCAGCGTACGCAAAAGGTATAGAGATTGAAGCGCGGATGATAATCCTGTAGGGACTTGTTGAAATATTCTGGCTTTGTATCAGGGCATGACTTCAGTCATGCCGCAAATGCCGCAAAATCAAGACGGGCTTCAGCCCCTGAGGGCTAATTTCTCGGCTCTGAGTCACTGTTTCAACAAGTTCTTCGTGTCAATTCCCCACAACCAACACCTTAAAACTTCCCTTTTGCGGCTCGATCTGCAGATTGGGAGTCCCGATCTTTGCAGGGTCTACACCATAATCCTCGGTGACAAGGTAAACCTCTCCGGTCGTTGGATTCGCTGCAAGCGCCCACGCATTTTGGGCGGTGGGTAGGTTCTGAACAATGGCATAGGAATCGTTGACGTCCCTGCGAATGATGATCAGGTTTCCGCTCGCATTTGCCGTGTAGATCAGCCCACGGCCAGCGTCGTAGGCAATCGAAGATGAACCGAAACTGATCGGCAGGGATGTAACGAACTGCCCGCTCAGGGAATCGACAACCGCCATCCTCCTTTCGGCACACGACGCAAAGAGGCGCAGATGGAGCTCATCAATCGCCAGACCGTTGGGATCAACACAACCGGGACCGAGACCGAACACTCGCAGCAAGCCTCCTCCACTCTCATGGCCGGCCCAATCCAGAGTGACAGGTGTGTTGCTCTCCCTTTCGCTGACATAAAGACTCGGGTTTCGCAGTTGCTTCCCGATAGCCTCGGCATCCAGCCGAAGAACGGTCCCCTTCGCGGGAACAGCAAAGTAAACTCCGCCATTTCCATCCCCTTGTCCGAATCCAAGCCTGTTGCGCAGCAGAATGTTCGCGAGAATCTGATGTTTATCTGCGTCGATAACCGTGACCGTCGCGCCCGCCTGCTGGGCTGCAACTCCTCCGGAAGCGGCAGGTTTTGCTGCTTGCTTTCCCGCCGGCGTTCGATTGCCTGAACCGGCTGCGGCGGTCTTCGCTTCCGGTACCTCGCTGGCCGCTAAGACCAGCCTGCTCACAGGATCAAAGACAATCGCGCGCGGGTTCACTCCCACAGGCACCGTAGCGACAATCTCCAATGTTGACCGGTCGAAGACTTTTACACATTGTTCCTTCGCGTCCGTGATGTAGCCGAATGCTCCGCTGTCGTCGAGGGCGATTCCCTGCGCCAGGTGTGCGATAGGAGATCTGAACTGTCCGCTTGCTCCCTGCGTCAGTGAGATGGTTCCGAAGATCGTTCCGGAACTTACATCCACAATCTGCACCACAGCCCCGTGAGCGATGAATAGCTGGAGCCGAACAGGATCGAGGACAACATAATCCCAGCGTCCTTCTCCTCCAATCACCCAGGACTTCTTGACGAAGAAAGGCTTTCCCAGTAAGTCAGTCGGCGCAGGAGTCTGCTGCGCGGAGAGACTTGCGCAGCCCAGTAGTACCAGAGCGAGGGATTTCCTCATCGCGGAGATCTCCTGTCCTGCTTGGACGAAACGCCACCTCAAAGCGCTCGATTTATTTGGCGATGCGTGTTATTTAATCGCCCTCACCGCAAGAAAATTCTCACTGCGCCTTCTTGAAATCAAAATACGCCAGGTTCATATTCCCGCCGCTGAGCACGTGAACGGTCAAAACATTGCGCCCGCGAAGCATTTTGAGTTTGACCACGCCCGGCAGCGTATTCCAGTGATGCCACTGCCGCCACGCCAGTGGATCGGCAGCGTTATTCGTCGATGGAATCGTAATCGGCCCAGTCGCCGGTTTGCCGTTCAGGTCCAGTGAGATCGTGCCGCCACCGTTGGCGGTATAAAGCAGGTCCGCGGTATAAAGCGCGCGCCGCTCCACATTCACAGTGATATTGAACCACTCACCTGGTTCGGTCCAACCGACATAGAGCTGGTTCCCCGGCGGCACGGTCAGGTTATACGGATTGTCGTCAATCTGCGGATCGAGCTTGAATTTCGTATACGAAGTATCCACGCCCTCGCGCTTGCGGAACTCGTTCAGGTATTTCCCGTTCGCCGGATTCAGTTCCCCGCTGCCGTGGTTCGCCGCGTCAGTGTCGTGGTACGCCACGCCCTCGCCACCCATGTCATACAACGCGCACTCGACGCGCCCAGGAATCTGCTGTGCGCCAGCCGGATGCAGCACATCCTTGAAGGGCTCGCCCTTGTAATGAATCAGGAAATCCAGCTTGTAAGCCGTTGCGGCTATCGCGATAAAAACAAGAAAGACGGCGAAGTAAATCAATGCGGTACGCCACGGGCCTGGTTTCACTCGGTTGCTGCCTCCGGCAGATGAATCCCTTTTTGAGCAGTGCGTCTCTGTGATGATATTACGATCCGGCGACTGAAATCTCATTCAAAACGGATTCGATTCCATAGCTCTTATTGACTTGGAGAAATCCAGCGCATCGGGAATTCCTGTACATGCCCACGGATCAATCGGATATTTTTGAGAAATGGCATCCGGTTCGAAGACGAAAGAAGGCGCTCCAGATGAAGGTCAACTATCCGTCCCTTCTACCGTTGCCAGAGTGGCCGCCATATCGCTCCGCAAGCAGTGGCTCTATGCGTTGGCCGCATTTACTCTACTGATCGTTCTCGCTGTAGAGTTGCTGGTTCCGGCGCATCAACAGGCACAGACACCGGACGAAGCGAATCATCTGCTGGGTGGAGTTCGCTACTGGAAGTACTCCGATTTCGGAAGCAATCCAGAGCATCCGCCGCTGGCCAAACTGGTAGCGGCGTTGCCCATTCTCAATCTTTCGGTCCCTCCGCCCGCGCCCTATCCGATCTTCTTCAAGCTCGAGAACTTTCAGAGTGGCATCCAGTTTCTTTACTCGCACAATGCCGGCCAGATGATCTGGCGTTCGCGCAGCGCGATCTCAGTTTTCACCTTTGCCCTCGCGCTTCTCGTTCTAGCCGCGGGCTGGGAGATGTTTGGACCGGCAGCCGGCCTCACAGCGCTCGTGATCTTTGTCTTTGAGCCGAATCTTCTGGCGCATGGCGCGCTGGTTACCACCGATATGGCCGCAGCCTGCTGTTTTTTCGCCGCCGTCTATGCCTTTTATCGCTGGCGAAAGCATCCCTCACTGGGAGCAATTGCACTCTGTGGCATCGCGACCGGGCTGGCTCTCGCGGCAAAACACTCCACGATTCTGCTGCTGCCAATTTTGGCGTTTCTGGCACTCATCGAGATCGCTTTCGCAAGGCAGATGTCCGCCGCAGCGCCGCAAGCCAACACCAGCAACAAGAGTCCCCGCAATGCCCTGCGCATAGCCGGTTCTCTAGCAGAGATCTTCCTCATCGCATATACGATTCTCTGGGCCTGTTACGGCTTTCGCTATCAAGCGCGACCGGGGACCCTGGCGATGCTCCCCACGCTCGCGGTCTATACCTTGTCTCCGCATTCAGTCATGGCCGAAGCTGTGATTCCACGCCTCGCCGCATGGCATCTGCTGCCCGAGGCCTATCTCTACGGCATTGTCGATATCCTGGTTGCCGCCCGGCGCGACCCAATGTTTCTATTGGGCACAGACTATGCGACTGGAAAATGGTTCTACTTTCCGGTAGCCTTCGTGATCAAGTCCACGCTCGGCTTCTTGGCACTGCTGGCGCTCGCGCCGTTCCTTAAAATCTGGCAAAACGGCAAAACGCGAGAGATCGCGTTTCTGCTCATCCCGCCTGTTCTCTATTTCGCCGCCAGCCTGGCTTCCACAATGGCCATCGGCATCCGCCACATCCTGCCGGTCTACCCGTTTCTTGCATTGATCGCCGCGGCAGCGGCAGTAAAGCTATTTCGCTGGCAGCGCTGGGGGAAATATGCCGCTGTCAGCCTCGTGCTCTGCCACATTGCATCTTCGGTCCATGCCTTCCCCTACTACCTGACTTACTCCAATGAAGCCTGGGGCGGGCCGGCAAATACCTTCCGGCTGCTCACCGACTCCAATGCGGATTGGAACCAGGGCCTGCGCGAGGTCAAGAGTTACCTCGACGCGAACCATATCCAGAAGTGCTGGTTTGCCCACTATGGCTGGGATGTTGATCCGGCTTACTACCACATCCCTTGCACACCGCTGCCCGTCTCCACCTCGCATTATTGGGACCAGCCCCTGCCGCCCGTTCCAGCCCGCATCGAGGGAACTATTCTCGTCAGCGGCTCAGAGGCAGACGGGGTATATTGGGGTCCGGGCGATCTGAATCCCTATGAGCAGTTTCTGCGCCAGCGGCCAGACGCAATCATCGCCAACAGCGTTCTGGTCTTTCACGGCCAGTTCGATGTTTCCCTGCTCTCGGCTCTTGCGCATCTGAGCCAGGCAAAGCAGCTTGCGAGCCGGCAGCAATGGGAAAACGCCCTCATAGAAGCGCATATAGCTATTGACCTTGCGCCAAAATCGGCGGAGACTCATGCGGTGTTGGGCAATATCCTGCAACAGATGCGCCGCGAAGACGACGCGAGGCAGGAATACCTACAAGCTGCCGCTCTGGCCAGTGCCGATCAGCCCAGCTTCCAGTTCGCCCGCATCCTGAAAATTCCACCGGAATATCTTCCCCAATAGCCATCTGCGCTGTTCATATCTTGCCAACCAGAGCGATGGCCTTGGCGCGTATCTCCGCAAGCTCGCGGGCTGAGACTTTGCCCTTCAATCGCGCTTTCCGGGCGATATAATCCATGCTCTTCACCTGGTCGGCCAGAGCCGCGCTCGCTGATTCCCCGGCAATCACCACTTCAAAGGGATAGCCTTTGATCTGCGTCGTCATCAGGCAGCAAAGCAACAATCCGGCCTTGCTGTTATAGCTTTTCGGACTGAGAACCACAGCAGGCCTGTGCCCGGCCTGTTCGTGCCCAGCCTGCGGATCGAATTGCAGCCAGATAATCTCTCCGGCATCCGGGACGTACCCGGCCACTACAGCAGCTCCCTGCCGACCGGCGCGCCGAAGGAAATCTCCTCATGACGGTTCTCCGGGGTAATCCCGGCGACCAACTGGTCGAGGTCAAATTCCGCCCGTTGCAGCGGTTCAATGACCAGAACGCCGTCCTGCTCACGAATCTCGACCGCGTCATCGAGTTCCAGCCGCGCCGACTCCATCAGAGCTGCAGGAATTCGCACCGAAGCGCTGTTGCCCCATTTTTTAACCCGGACCTGCATTCGTTCCTCCTTCGGGCTGGACATGAGTCCAGAGTACGCCCATCCGTGCAAATGTTGCAACATTGTTTCAACATCTCTCTGAGTTCGGCAGGAGCGCAAGCGGTTCGTATATAGTCGTTCTGCTATCCTTAAAGGTTTACCGGTCGAGGAGCGGAAACATGGCTGAACATAGGGCAAGAAAGCATCATCAGGACCGGGTGGCGGAGACACTGCGGGAAGAAATCGGGGCAATGATCGAGGGCGAGCTGGTCGATCCGCGCATCCACTTCTGCTATGTAAGCGAGGTCGCGCTCAACCCCGGCGCAAAGTCGGCGCGGGTGTACGTGGCGCTGGACAGCTCGGTCAAGGACATTGAAAAGGCTGAAGCGGAAACCGTGGCCGGCCTGGAGGCTGCCAAGGGCTATATCCGCTTTGTCGTCAAGGAGAGGATGGGCGTCCGCCATGTGCCGGAGCTATGTTTTCTGGCGGATCGCTCCGGGCGCTACCAGGCGCGCATCGACGAGCTGATGAGCCGCCAGCGCAAGCGCCAGAAGGGGCAGAATTCCGCGCCGGAACTGCCTGCGCCAGTGCAAGAGCAGCACCCTCCGGAGTAGAGACAGTTCCCAGTGCCATTGAGATTCCGGGCGAATCTGTTAGCCTTGTCCCTGTCGAAGTACTGAGGATTCTTTGCGTTTTTAGGGGAGTGCGGGCGCGCTTCTGGCTGGAGGATGCCCGCGCAATTCCTGTCCGGGGCCAAAGTTCGGACCGGAATCATTTTGATAGCAGATAAGAAGCCTGGCTCTGTTGGAGAACCGCTGACAGTGGAAATGACTTCAGAAAATTCACAGACTGCATTGCCGGACGCGACACTGAACCTGGCCGCGAGTCCGCAGAAACCCTCGGTGGCATTCTGGCGCAGCAAGCTGCCCGGCTGGGCCGCAGTGGCTGAGGCGGGCTGTTTTCTCTTCTTCGCGCTCTTTTTTATCCTCTATGGACAAACGCCGGTTCTGGGCGGCGCAGGGCTGGGCCTCGTCGGCGCGGACGAACCCCGCTATGCGCAAATTGCCCATGAGATGCTCGACCGCTTTGACGCCACCCACACGCTCAAAAGCCGCCTGAGCGCCTGCGTCACGCCCTATCTCTACGGCCATCCCTGGCTGGAAAAGCCGGCCCTCTACTACTGGCGCGCAATGTACGTCTTCCAGGAATTCGGCGTGCACGACTGGAGCGCGCGACTGCCCTCGGCCAGCTTTGCCTTCATCATGTCCGTGCTGATTTACCTGCACATGCGGCGTTTCCGGCGCGGCGGCCATCTGGACGCGGCGCTGATCACCGTGGCCTGCGCGGCAATCCTCGGCTTCTCGCGCGGCGCATCCACCGACATGCAGATGGCCGCGCCGCTCTCCATCGGATTGCTCGGCTGGTACGCCTGGTATGAGACCGGCTCCAAGTTCTGGCTCTTCGATATCTACTTTTTTACCGCTGTCGCCACGCTGGCCAAGGGTCCGGTTGCGCCGTTCCTGGCCTTGCTGATCCTGGCCGCTTTTGCCTTTCTGCGCAGAGAGTGGTCGGTGCTGCGCCGCTCCATCTGGTGGCCCGGCATCCTGTTGTATTTCGCCATCGTGCTGCCCTGGTTTATCGCCGTGCAGCACCAGAACCCGACCTTCTTCCGCGAGTTCTTTCTCGAACACAATCTGGAGCGCTTCGCCACCGACCGCTACCAGCATATGCAGCGCTTCTGGTATTACGGAGTCGTAGTGCTGCTGGCGGTCATGCCCTGGACGGTAATTTCGCTCCGCGCGCTGATCGATGGAATTCAAACCTCCGTGGCCGAGTGGCGCATCCGCCGGTCAACTCATTCGAAGCCGCTTTATGACCCGCTGAGGCCCTGCACCGGCCGCCCCGGAGATGCCTTTCCCGAGTTCCTGGTGCTCTGGGCGCTCATTCCCATCCTCTTCTTCTCCATCTCCCGCTCCAAACTCCCCGGCTACATTCTCCCCGCCATTCCTCCCATCACCATCCTTACCGGAGACTATCTCTTCCGCCGCCGCCAGAAAGGGCTGAACCGCTGGGTGCTGCTCGGCCATGCCCTGCTCTGCGGAGTGATGACCGTCGCTGCGCTGCTGCTGCCTTGGTTCGTGGCGCATGGGCACGTCATGCCGCCTGCCACGGAACTAACCGTTGCGATCGTGGCGGCGCTGGGCGCGACGCTGCTTATCCTGATCGTCGTTAACGGCTTTGGCGTGGCCCGCCTTCGCTTGGTCACAACCGCCGTGTTGATCGTGCTGATACTGTTCTTGTACGGCGTCGGCCCCTTCTTCGGCGTGCCTGCAATTGCGGCGAGCAAGCAGGTCATTCATCTCCTCGACCGCTCCTATTCCGCGCGCCCGCTAGCCGAAAATCTGGCGCAGGCCGCGCCCAATGTGCTAACCATCGCCGTCTGCTGCACTATCCCCGACAAAACCAACCCCGACCGCAAGCATTACTTTCCCCGCGACATTGAGTACGGCCTCTCCTTCTATCGCAACCGCCAGGTGGTCAACTACGCTGACGACGGCGTGCCCAGCGAAGAGCACCTGCTCGTGGCGCAGGTCACCGGCCACGGCGGCGAGGACCTCGATACTCCCGCGGCTCTCGAAGCCTACCTCGAAGGCCGCCACTATGAGCAGCTTTTCACCTGGCCCGAGCATGGCATGGTGGTCTACCTTGTAGGCGCCAAATAAAGCCGGAGTTGCGCTCAGTCTTCCGCTCATGGCACAGTTAGCGGAAGGCTCAATACAGATCGAGGCAGCTCCGGGCGATGATTTTGTACGTCATCCGTCGCTGAAACTGCGTCAAAAGGAATAGGAGCATGGCATCGGGCGTCACCTTCGAGATTCTCGACCTGCGGCACTTCGCTGCGCCGGAGATTCGCCCTGTCCTCGAAGCCGAGGGTGAACTCTGGCGACAGCGGCTGCACTGGGACCATCGCCCCGCCGCCAAGCTGCTCATGCAGTATCTCGACACCCGCTCCCTGCCCGGCTACGCGGCCATTGAGGCTGGCCACGTCACCGGCTATTCCTTCTGCGTCTACGAGGACACCAAGGCGGTGATCGGCGATGTCTTTGCCATCTCCACCAACCCCCTCTCCGCGCACCACCCCAATTACAGCTTTCTTACCGATGCCGCCCATGAGATTGAGACCACGCTGCTGCGCCACATTCTCGAGCTGCTGCTCAACTCCCCGCAGACCCAGCGCATCGAGTCGCAACTGCTCCTCCATCCAGCCGGAACCCACGAACCCAGCTTTCGCGAGGCCGGCTTCCAGATCTTCCGCCGCCTCTATCTGGTCAAGCAACTCACCGGCCCTGCCGCCGCCCGGCCTGAACCGCGCCTCAACCTCCCCGGCGACCTCGAACTGCGCCCCTGGCGCGACGAAGACCTGAACCCCGCCGGCCGCCTCATTGCCGAGGCCTATCGCCACCACCCCGACAGCCACATCAACGACCAGTACCGCTCCGTCCACGGCTCCGTGCGCTTCCTGCATAACATCGTGCGCTTCTCCGGCTGCGGACTCTTCTCCGCGCCGGTCTCCCACGTCGTCATCGAGCGCACCAGCCGCGAGCCGGTCGCGCTCATTCTCGGCTCGCGCATCAGCCCGCAGTGCGGCCACATCACCCAGCTCTGCGTCCATCCCAACTACCGCCGCCGCGGACTCGCCCGTCTCCTCCTCTCCGTCGCCGGCTCCTTCTTCCTCCGCCAGGGAGTTACAGAGATCTCCCTCACCGTCACCGAAGCCAATGCAGATGCCATCGAGTTATACAACGCCGAAGGATACAACTGCACCCACGCCTTCGACGCCGCTGTCTGGCGACGGGATGGGATTAACTGAGGTCGGTGATGAACAGGCTGCTACCCAGCTTCTAAATTTTAATTCGAGAAAACATGACTTCCGCGCAGTTATCGAGGTACTATGGTTTCACTGTCCAGTCATTGGACGTAACCGAGTGCCATCGCATTGAAAGAGAGCTGCCGATGCCAACGCAACCGAAAGCCTCTCGGGGGGGGGGGCAATTAAAGTGCCATTCCTCCGTTCCACCCCAATCTTTCTTCCCCTGGTTGTATTTATTTTTTTGATTCTGCCGAAAGCTGCCAATGCGCAGGTCTGGGTTTCCTCCGGCTTCACGCCCGGAACCGACGCCCAACATGCAACAGCCTATTGCAGCACCTCGGCGATCAATCCTGCAACGGGCAAAGCCTCGCCCGCAGCCACGGATTATCCGTTCTTTTATGCCGGATGTGTTGTCAGCGGCTCTGATGGGTCTTCGTTCCCAGGCAATTCTCCGGCTTGCAGCATTATCGGTGGTAATTTTGTAACGGAAAATCCATCGGCTCAGTGTACAGTTCAATTTCCCATTCTCCCCGGTGTTTCATATATTGTGAATGCATTTCATTATTTCGTGTTGAATGCCCCAGGAAGCTTGCCTTTCGCATCTGTTCCCCTTTGCAGTGCAATCCTACAAAATCCGAATATAATTAGTGCCGCGTGCACAGACGCCGCCGAATCCATAGCCGAAGGACTGGGTGATCCAGGTGTAGGTGTTGCTCTCGACCCAGAAGGATTTTTTATATCTGTTCCTCCACCCTATACGCCGATTTATTACTCATCCGCATCGAGCATTACGAAAGAAATTGTTGGATCAGGAACATATCAATACATTCCTGCGTTTCAAAATAATTCCTATATAGACATGTGCAGCAAGATAAACAATATGTCATTTGATTTCTGCAATGCAAACAACAATGTTTGGCTTGAAGATCAGCAGATTTTCAGTGGTTGGTTTCTTGCGTTTACTTCCGCCCAATACTGTCCCTTTCCAGCCATCTCATCAATCTCACCGAATGTCTGGTTCGCCGGGCAAAGCTATGACGTCACGATTACCGGAACCGGCTTTACCACCGCTGCGTTGGCTACTGCGGCTTGTCCAGTGAGCACGGTAACCGTTACCGGATCCTCGGCTGCATTGGTGTCCAACGTCAATGTAGTCAGCGCAACCGAGATCACCGCTACGATAAAACCCCTCACCGGCCCCGCTTTCGCCGCAGGCAAGGCCACCCCGCAACCGGGAGCCTTCGCGGCTACGGTCGAGGTCGTCCCCACACCAAACCAGGGCAGCGGTCCTGGCCCAGCCGTGACGCGCCTCCGCAGGGCTGCAACTCTGGCCACTGCGAATGACACCGCCGCGACGGCTCCCAATGCGGACGTTCTCGAACCCCCGCAGATTGTGTGCAGCGGGTCATTGATGGCGTGTAATGGACAGGTAATCAGCGGCGGGGCGGCGTCGGCAAGTGTCGATGTCGGGCAGCCGGTTTCCCTAAGCACAACACCTTCGGCAGAAACGCTTTCCGATCTGCCAGTTTATCTCTCCATCGTCTCGCCTACGTCCTGGACAGTTGGTGGCACGAATATCGGTCAGCGTGTGTTCGGCGCTCCAGATGTAAACGACAACCCTCAATCAGCATCTTTCTCTCCGACTGTTCTGACAAATGCCGATCTGACGACATATTGGCTCTACCCCGCCAACAACATCCCAGTCACATTCGAGTACTGCGTTCAAAATCAATCTGCCAGCCCGGCGACGGTCATTTGCAGCCCCCAAGCTACGGCATACTTTAACGTATCTGGACCCACTGCGCAGGTTACGGTGTCTCTATCCTCTGCATCCACCCCTCCGGCATATGGTAAATGGTCCGTCACTCCACCCGGACCCACTGAATGCGCACTTCAAATATTATCCTTTGGGATTTTGGCCCCAGGTTGCCAAATAAACCCTACAACTGTTGGAATTGTTTTTAATGCCACCAATATCGCCAATGTACCGGCAAGCGGTGGGGCATTTGCATGGTTGCAAGTCCTCGACTCCTGGGAACTTTCTGGAACTGCTCCCGGAGGCGTAACACCGCTTTACCCCATCAACGGGCTGACACTAGATTCATCTGACCCCTATAGTCCGGTAATTAATGGTAATTTTGTGGCCACCGATTCGCCGGATATCGGTCTCAGCACCCCAAGCTTAACGACTGCAACTGATTCTTTCTCGGCCACAATGTATCTTATGTGGTCATCCAACATTGATCCAGACTCGATCAACGTGCCGATTGGGTATGTTTCCTGGAGTATAAATGGAGTAGCTGATAACAACCCTTCCGCAACACCCCCTTGGTCGCTCGACCCAAACCAAGGGCCGACCTCTGCTAATGTCTGGTCTAGCAGCGACACGAAAGGGCCTTACCCAGGATTGCCGATATGGAATGCGATTATCAACAGTAAGCCCGCTCCAAATTCTACTCCGCAATCAGCGCCGATCTCTGAAGGTGTCGAATCGCAAACTGTTCATAATAAAAAAGAAAAGGAGCAATAGTGAAAACTCTCACATCGATCATCATCGCGTTGATCGTCGCGTTGCAAGCAATTGCTCTGCCTGCCCAGACGCCGGAAAAGATAGAACCCTGGTTTACTCTGACAATTTCAGAGTACCGTCATGACAACTTTGGTCCAGGCATCCACCGTGTCGAAGTAGCCCTTACTAACACTTCAAAAGAAGCGCACCATTGGGAAGGCTGCGCCGTTTTGAAAGGGTATTACTCCGCTTCGGTGACCTACAACGGAGTGCCTTTGGTTGAGCAGGAGCAAGCAAACGAGAAGCATCAAAATCAGGAAAAAATGCGACACGCAGGTTGCACGTCAAGTTTTGCTGATGACAATGTACGACCAGGAGATGCAAGAGGTGATATTTTCGTCTTTGCTGGGCCTCACGGTTACGATATGTCCAAGCCGGGCACATATGAAGTCACTGTTTCAAGAGAAACGGCGCCAGATGACCCCGCAAGAAGTGTGACAGTAAAATCGAACACGATCACTATCGTCGTGCCAGAACCTGAGGCAGACGCGTCGAAATAACCTTTCGTCTCAACAAAAAACCGCCCCGGACATACACACCTGTGTCCGGGGCGGTTTCCTCTTCCGAGGTCCCCATGTTCATCGCTGTCAAGTCCCACGAGATGGTTTACAGAATGTCCCTGGATATCCTTTACACATTTTGGGGGAGTTTTTGTTCTTCGGCAACTAAGAAGTGGAGGGAAGAAATGAAGTATCTACCGTTGACGACGTTCATTCTTGCGACTCTTTGCACAGCTAGTGCCGAGGCGCCTGCCTCTCAGAGATGTTCAATTTCGATTGAGGCATTGTCTGCAGAAGTGAAGGCAGGATCTCCTGCCTATCTGAGGATTCGCCTCTTGAACAATGGTTTCGAGGAGATAGACTCAAACGGCCCCTCTCAGAATGGCGCGGACTCAATTTATATATATGACTGCCGCGATGACGCGGGCAAGCCCGCGAACAAGGCCTCCTACGGGCTCTTCACGGATGCGGGGGATCATCCGGCTTTCAAACCTGAGGAGGGAGTGAGGACTGGCGAGAGCTATGAAGAATCGGTCCCAATCAACGGTGCTTGCAATCTAGCCGCCCCCGGAAAGTATACCGTGCAAATTTCTAGAAGCTTCCATAATGAAGATGGCAAGGATGAAGTAGTGAAATCCAACATCATCACGATCACCGTGCTTCCGCCCGACCCGCCAACCGACGAGGTGAAATAACGGGAGGGATATTGCCGTGAAGATTCAATCAACATTGATCTTGTTCGCAGTATACCTGGCAATCTCGTGTAGAGGCCGCGTTGCCTATGCTCAGGAAATGTCCTTGATGCTGAAGGCAAACCCGTCACACGACGGTGTCATCGCCGACAGCGGTGTTGAGAAACTCGGTGAGACAATTTATTTGGTTGTGAATGTAGAGAATCAGTCAGGCCGCACATTTTCGAGCAATGTGGCCGACTGTGACGAATATTACACCTTCGATATTCTAGATGAGCAAGGAAGACCTGTGCCTGAAAAAGAACGGTTGCGTAACCTTCGGGAGAGCCTCAAACCTGGTGGGCGGAGGTGGCGGCATGGCCTCATCAGCGAGATCGAGCCAGGAGTGAGCTGGAAGGAGCAGTTGTTTCTTTCTGAGTACTACGACATGAGCCGACCAGGTAAATACACTATCCAGCTGCAGCGGAAACTCCCAGAAGAGCTAGGAAAGGGAACAGTGAAATCGAACATCATCACGATCACCGTGCTTCCGCCAGACCCACCAGCCGACGAGCCTAAATAACATGTGGTAAAGAGATGAAATCATCGCGCAGCTTGCTATTGATACTCGCCGTTTTAGTGGTGGCTGGTACAGGCGGGTGGCCCAGGTCCCATCCAGTGAAATGAATTGAATGGGTGCCCCATGTCCTTCGCTTTTGGGACAGGTGAAAGCCGGGCGCCCCACTCAACCAGCCACGACTGACCTTGCCCCATCCATTCACAGTCTCATTGTCTCATCGTGAACGGGTGGGAAAGCACGAACCCCAACCCGCCACGCTGAAGGCAATTAGCCGCGCCGCAGGTGCCCAATTTCGCATCGAAAAACGCGTAAAAACGTGCAAAAACAGCCCATTTTCAGGCTGTTTTTCATGCTTTACTCCGCGCCCACAGGCAGAAACCCGCAAAAAAACTCCGCCTGAGCGAGGAGTTTTCGCGCTCACCAGATCTCCTCCGCTCAAAACTCCTCAACCGTGCCTGCCAAACCCCCTTTTTTCTAGGCATATATGCAGAGCACAGAAACACAGAAACTGTGCTGCATCAATGCTGCGCGACAGGCGGACAAGCTCCGGCTATAGTGCAGTCGAGAGATCCCACGCTTTCAAAGGCAGGTGAAAGTTCGTGCCCGCTGATTCTCCAAACTTTAACCACGCCCGTTAAATCTCTCTTGACAAGCGCCCTTCTCCCGGGCGTATAGTTCTCTCCGCATAATAAATCGAATTACTTCTAGCTTGAACCCTGCGGAAGCTCGTTGACGCACGCCTTATTCCGCGCGCAAACAACCCCAAACCGAAGGAGAATCCCCCATGATTCATCTCCCTGAAAAATTCCAGCGGGCTTCATTCCGCAACTCGCGCGGAACCGCGCGGAATCGGGCTGCATTCGTCCTGTGCCTGACCCTTGCCGTGCCGCTCCTCTGCGCTACGCGAATCGCCGCGCAAACTGTTGCAACATATGGGTTTGAAGACGGCACAGCCGATGGCTGGGGCTCGTTCTTCAACGCCAGCACTCCGGTAGCCTCTATCGCCGCCGCTGAGTCCGGCTCGTTCAGCCTGCTCACCTCCACAAGCGTCAGCGGAACCGGCGGGCCTTCGATCTCGCTCAACAGCGTTCTACTGCCCGGCGCAAAATACACCATCACCGGCTACGTCCAATTGGCAGCTGGAGAATCCGCCTCCGACGCCAACTTCACCATCCAGCGCCACGATCCCAGTTGCTCCGGCGGAACCTGCTACGACACGATTGGAACCTACCAAGTGCCTGTATCGAGTTCCGGATGGGCGCAGATTGGCGGCAGTTACACCGTCAGCGCTACCGAGACCGGCTTGTTGCTTTATGCGCAGTTGGTTGGAGCCACCAGCGCGCAATCCTTTTATTTGGACAACGTTGTGATCACCGAGACTGCGCCGCCGCCGGGTGGAACGCCGGTTGCCGCCTACACCTTTTCCGATGGCGGACTCGACGGCTGGGCGCCCTTCGGCTCCCCCACGCTGACCAACGCCGCGCCGCCGCTCGCCGATCCCCATGGCGATGCGCTCAGCCTGCTGATCACCAATCGCACGGCCAGTTTCATGGGACCGAGCCTCAACCTGCTCAGTGTGCCCAATGTCGTTGCCGGCGCGACTTACCAGATCTCCGCTTATGTACTGCTCGCCGCTCCCGACAGCAATAACCCGACGGTGACGCTCTCGACCAAGACCGCGGACTGCGCCTCATCCGGAAGCTTCGGCAGCATCGCGACCTCTGCAGCCCTCTCCAGCACCGCCTGGACCAAAGTCACCGGAACCTTTACCTTCAGTAATTTACCCGGCCCGCCCACCAGTCTGGTTCTCTACATTCAATCCACCAGCGCGACGGATTCCTTCTACATTGACGACGTCACCATCGGTGAGCTAGCGCCGCCGCCGCTCAATCCGAGCCAGCAGGATAACTCGGGCATCGCCACCAACTTCTCCGATGGCGGCCTGGATGGCTGGGGTTCGCGTTCCGGCTCTTCAACGCTGGCCAATGTTGTGCCGCCGGTGCTCGATCCGAATGGCGATGCGCGCAGCCTGCTGACAACCGGGCGAATCGCCAACTACGATGGCCCGCAGATCAGCGTCAGCGACAAGATGTATGTCGGCTCGGAGTACAACATTAGTGGATGGATACTACTCACTCCAGCAGACGGATCGACCCATATAATCAACGTGAGCCTGCAGACAACGCTCGATGGAACGACCAGTTTTCCAGGCGTCAGCGGCTACCCCGGCGTTACTGTGCCCGCGGACGGCGCATGGCATCAGATCAGCATCAATGGATACACCATGTCCAGCGCCTACGACCAAGGACAGGCTTTCCTCTACTTCCAGACGTTTCCGGCGTCGGGCAATGATCTGGTCTCGTTCTATCTTGGCGACTTCCAGCTCAGCTACGTTGCGCCGCCGACGATTCAGACTAGCATTCCTTCCATCTTTCAGACCTACGCCGACCTCTTCCCAATCGGCGCGGCTGTGGACACGTCCGATCTCTCCGGTCCACATGCGCAGTTGCTCACCAGACACTTCGACAGCATGACGCCGGGCAACGACCTGAAGTGGAGTTCGGTTGAAGCCACCAAGGGTGCATTCAACTACACCAATGGCGACGCGCTGGTGGGCGAAGCGGTCTGCGCCGACATGAAGGTGCGCGGACAGAATCTTGTCTGGTCCACGGGTGAGCAGACTCCGTCTTATGCCTTCGGAGACGGAACAAACTCGACCGCCAATCAGGCAGTTGTGACCGCCAACATTCAGGAGCATATCCAGAACGAGGTGCAGCATTACGGTTCCCAGGTTTATGCCTGGGACGTGGTCAACGAACCACTCGATCCCACACAAGCCGATTGCCTCGAACACGGCCCCTTCTATCAGGTTCTTGGCGCAAGCTATCTGGACGTGGCCTTCAATGCCGCCGCCCAATATGCTCCCGCGGGCACCAAGTTCTTTCTCAATGAATTCAGCACCGCAGATCCGGCTCGTTTGGCATGTCTGGTGAAGGTAGTCGGCGAACTCCGCGCGCGTGGCGTTCCCATCAACGCCATCGGCCATGAGATGCACAACGCGATCAACTATCCTTCTCCCGCGTCGATGGAGACCGCCATAGAAACCGTGCACCACCACTTCCCCGATCTCGAACAGCAGGTCACCGAACTGGATATGAGCGTCTACAACGCCGGCGACACAACATCAAACTATGGCAACAGCATTCCGCCGGCGGTTCTAGCCGAGCAGGGCTGGCTCTACAAGCAGTACTTTGATGTCTTCAAGCGCCTGCGCCACAAAATCAGCGCCGTCACCATCTGGGGAATGGCCGATGACGATACCTGGCTGGATAGCTTCCCTGTCTCCCGCACCGACTATCCGCTGCCCTTCAGCATGGGCCTGCAAGCCAAGCCTGCATACTGGGGCATTGTCGATCCAACCCAGCTCCCGGGCTATGGACTCAAATTCACTAGCTCGAAATCCACCGAGCAGCACAACATGCGCGTACTCACGCTCACCGCAACCAACGGCGATGTGGGCACTGCCTACACAGCCCAGATCAATAACCTCACAGTGACTCAGACCGGCGGCAGGCGCTGCTCACCGGTTGTAACGCCAGCCACCTTCCCAATCACGCTGGGAGACATCCCAGCCTCCAGCACTGCCAGCGCGGCATTCACCTTCGATTTCACCGGCTGCAGCGACGATGCGCAATTCATCGTCAAAGCTCCGTGGAGTTCGGCAACCTATCACACCGGCACGCACACCACCTTCATTGCCGCCCGTAAAGACCACGACGGAGACCGGGATGGAGGCGCCGAGAGATAACTCAAGCAGCTTTCAAGTCGTGCTTTGAATATGCCTTGCCCGCGGACCCCATCCTTTCCTCGTTTATTGGGAATGGATGGGGTTCGCAGTGTGCTCTAGAAACCGATCAGAATGTATTCCCTGCGAATTGATACCGTCACTGAACCCCGGCGCGTGCGGAAAAGAAGAATAATGGCCGGGTGCGCCATCGTTGCTACGCTCTCTTGTCGCAAGAGTTGAGACCGGCATCGGACAGTTTTATCCTGTGGAAAAAACGAAGTCGGTGTGGAAAATTCAGACGGAAACGACGAAGCTTTTCCCTTTAAGGCACTAACTCTTTCAATCAAACGCTTTAGTAAAAATAAGAACGATAAAACGCTTTACTAAATCATTTAATTCGGTTGAAGACAGGCCCAATTCCCACAATAAATGCTTTTAGTAAATCGTTATATGAAATGCATTTTCTTCTTGCAAGCCGTTCATGCGTTTCTGTAGTTTTCATCGTGGTCGCGAAACCAACGATCAGTGGTCTTGAAACTTGCTCACCCATGCGGCTTTCAAGTCCGTCACAGGCAATGTACAGTTCGGGAACCGGTTGTAGCGCAGCCTCTTTTCCTCCTCTCCTTGAGCCGCACGGGGCACAGCGTAGCCATCCGAACCTGTTTAACTGTTTCCCAAATGGCCGCCCTCGGAACAACCCCGGAGACTCCTGCGGGAATCGGCAGTCTTTAACCCCAAAAGACGAAAGAGAGGTTAGTATGCGTTCAATAAGACAAGTTTTGTCACGGGTTCAGCTGGCAATCCTCAGCGCTCTCGTAGTCGTAGGTTGCGGAACAGTGGCGGCAAGCGCCCAGACCGTAGAAAACAATGGGCAGGGTACGAACAACGGATATTTCTATTCGTTGTTTACCAGCAGCGGCTCAGCAACCATGACATTTCCAGATGCGGGAACATATCCCGGCAACTATGCCATTTCCTGGTCTGGTGTCGGGGATATGGTTGGAGGTAAAGGCTGGAGTACCGGCAGTGCACAGACCATTGGCTACAATGTCGGCTCCGCAAATGGCTATAACACCATTTCCATCTATGGCTGGCTGACAAATCCGCTCGTCGAATATTACATCACTGAGTTAGGTTCGCTCTATACGGCGGATGCGACGTTTAAGGGCAGCGTGAGCAGCGACGGGCATACCTACAACACCTATGAGCATGAGCAAGTCAATCAGCCTTCCATTGAGGGAACCGCGACCTTCGAACAGTACCTGGATGCCTGGGGTGGATCATCAACCGGATCTAACCACACAGTCACCACTGCCAATCACTTTAACCACTGGAAAAGTCTCGGCATGACGGTAGGTTCCTTCAACTATCAAATTCTCGGCACAGAGGCATATAACGGAGCCAGTGGATCGGTGAACGCAACCGTGTGGTAAAAATTGCTCGCGGATTATCTGATCTTGCCAGGGCCGGCGGGTCTAGCAGCCGCCGGCCCTGCATTCTGTATTTCAAGAAGCGAAAGTGGTTGTTCGATCTGGATAATCGAGGTATCTCAATGAGCAAGCAGTTCATTCGAACAACAATCATGGCAGTAGCAAGCTTAACCGCAATCATAACTATTGCCGGCGCTGCCTCGGGAGCAGTGCCGGACAGCAGCTTTGTATTGGTCAAAGGCGGGACTTTCAAGAACACAAAATCAAATTACTACGGAAAAAGCATAACCATATCGGACTTTTATATCGGCAAATACGATGTAACGCAAAAAGAGTGGATTGAGGTAATGGGAAGAAATCCCTCAAAATTCAAGGGAGATAATTTGCCGGTGGAAATGGTCAGTTGGTACGACAGCGTGGAGTACTGCAATAAAAGGAGTATCAAAGAGGGACTGAAGCCGTATTACAACATTGAAATGACCAAGCCTGACCCGAACAACAAGCCCGATCCGAAATTTGGCGATCTTGACTATATAAAGTGGACGGTAACAATCAATGCAGGCGCGAATGGTTACCGGTTGCCAACAGAAGCAGAGCGGGAATATGCCGCTGGCGGCGGTCAGATAAGCAGGAGTTATACATACAGCGGAAGCGATGATCCAGATGACGTCGCATGGTATTGGCAAAACGCCGGAGATAAATACCTGACCGGGTTCTGGAACTGGTCCGCAATCGAGAAAAACCATGATCAGACAAAACCTGTCGGCAGCAAGAAGCCCAACGAATTAGGGCTTTACGATATGTCCGGCAATGTAAGGGAGTGGTGCTGGGATTGGTATGGCGACCTGGAGACGAATATAACTGACCCCAAAGGAAGCCGAAGAGGCTTTAGCAGGGTTTGGAAGGGTGGCGGTTGGATGGGCGCAGCGGAGTTCTGCGAACCGGCTTTCCGGGGCCATCTCGCAGCAAATGGCATGGGACCCGATCAGGGTTTTCGCGTCTGTCGCAGCAAGTAAATCCGAGGCCTACCGCGCAATCAAGAACATCAGCCAACTGGCCGCGATCACCGCGCCGACAAAGAGTACGAAACAATAGATGCCGAAGCGCAGCATACGTGGCGGGGTCTCGCGCATCGTAATGCCGAAGACCGTGGAAACAAAAAGCGCAAAGAGCAGAACAGCCGTGAAGTGCGAGGGGCGGAAGATCAAGCGGGTTTCCTCCCGGTGCGCAGATTGTG
>Ga0181534_10000863_pt1 | contig 20976 bp, 13 predicted proteins | sample PEATcosm2014_Bin_37_FD_119758 | JGI IMG/M metagenome (GOLD analysis project Ga0181534, IMG submission 119758) | Peatland microbial communities from MTU Mesocosm Facility, Houghton, MI, USA - PEATcosm2014_Bin17_10_metaG | ecosystem: Environmental > Terrestrial > Soil > Wetlands > Peat | place... | reverse complement strand
TCGCCACGCTGGTCGATGGGGCGCCCTGACGGCCTCTAACTCGGCAAACGCGTCAGGGGGCGCCTGTCAGATCTGCCGATGGTTCTTGGCTGCAAGGTCGTGGGCCGCCACCATCTCCCTGGAAGCCGCGAAATCCGCCGTGATGTGTTCGCGAATTCGGTGGCGTGCTGTTTCGTCGACCGAAGTCTGTTCGAGGAGCGAGATCAGCCGCTCCTCCGAGGTAATTCCCCGGCGTGCAAGCTCGCGCGTAAAGATCAGATCCTTTTCACGGGACGCGGCATATTTCGCAATCGCCAGATCGTGCGGTTCCAGACACAGTCCTTTGACGCCCCCGGTATCACCGGGAGGCAGATTCACCAGGCGGCCCTTCCAGCCCTTGGGCAAAATCGCTGTTTTATCATCCACCGGATCGACGTAATAGCCGTAGGTCTCATGAAACGGCGACTCCATGCCAATGCCATTCAGCCACTGGGTCCGATCCGCATTCTTTGTCGCGATGAGATCAACCTCGAATGAAGTTAGAATCTCGTCCGCTATGTCAGGATGTTTTCCGTGTAAAGACTGGCTTCCGATGATGACGAATTGCTTCTCACCGGTGATGCTTCCCGCAGCGCGTAGTGCATGGTCAACCTGCTGCTTCTTCATTCAGCTTCCTCACCTCTTCCTTGGGAAGCAACCCAACGAACGGAGCGGATTGTCTCAGTCTGACTGCGTTTTCATCGCGCCCGATCATCGCGGAGAACAATTCGCCGTCGTTCGCATGGGCTGCGACCTGCAGCCATTCCTCGTAAGCGCCACCCCATACACCCTGGCCCTTCCAGCGACTGAGATTCGCCAAAATCTGCGCCCGTATCTCTCGCGGCGAGAACTTACGGATGACGGCGAGGGCAATGACTCTTCGATGTTCGTCCAGTTCCTGATGGGTAAACCCGCCACGAGACAGAGGACGTATCCCCTTATCCGTCAGCAGCAGTGAATCCCCTTCCCTCAAACCCCAGGCGTCGAGCGTCGCCTTGGGCAACAGCACCCCCAGTGAATTCCCGATACGTCGTAGGGCAATCTTCATCTGCCCATTATAACGGGTTATTACAACAAAACCATCGTTGCGGTAATCGGCTGCAGCTATCTCAGGCGGCCGCAAGGTCGTCCCGCACCCGATGCCGTGCTTGGGGATCCCCCTTGCGAATCGTATAATGACCTGATGACTCAGAAAGGTGCGGCGCAGCGCTGCGGGGGGTACCCCTGAGGGCGCTTTACGAGAAGACCATCGCCTTCGTCCTGCAGTACATCGATGAAAATCAGCTAGGCGAAGGTGAGCAGTTACCCACTGAGCCGAAACTGGCCGCGCAGGCGGGTGTCAGTCTCGTAACCGTACGGCGCGCACTGCAGGAGCTGGCCTCCCAGGGAGTAATCCGGCGCGAGCAGGGTCGAGGCACGTTCGTTGCCCGGCCACGGGTGCGCGCGGAAACCACCAAGGTCGGTGGCTTGCGCAACAGCTTGCATCTGGATGCGCAATCCAGTCTGCGGACGCGGCTGCTGGGCTGCTTTCCCCGGCGGGCGAACCAGGAGGAGATCAAATCCCTCGGACTGGTCGATGGAGCACTCGTGTGGGAGATTTCGCGGCTGCGAATTCTCAACCGCCGGCCTGTCATCTGGGAAGTGTCCACCATTCCGAAGTTGCTGGCGCCCGATCTGGGGTCCTACTTCGAGTCGCGCGACAAGCGCTCGCTTTACGACCTGCTGGATGAAGTCTATGGCCTGAAGGAATCGCGTGAGGAGCAGACCCTGCTGTGCCGCCCGGCGCAACCGCCGGAGCAGGAGTTGCTCGATTTGCTGCGTTTCGAGTGGGTGGTCGTGGTGTCAGGAATCAGTTACTCGACGCGCCAGGCACCCATCGACCGGTTTCGGATGATGTTTGTGGCGAAGTCGTTTGCCTTCCGGTTGGCAACGGCGCCGGCCTTTGCCGTGGAGGCTGTGGAGTTGGTGGACTGAAGCCTGCGACGCGCGCCAGCACCTCGCGGGACAGCGGTACGGGCTCGGCCTGCGCCAGGTTGGCAAGCAATACCACCGTGAATCCGCTGTTCGGATCGCGCTCCATACTGGAGCGAAAACCCTGCCAGGAACCGTCGAATTCCAGGATCTCGTGCCCCTGCAGCTGGACGTGAGTCCAAACAAAGCCGTCGTCGGTAAGCTTGCCGTCGCTGGTGCGCCCCCGATCCCACAATGCCGACCAGGATGCGGGTGACAGCAACGCCCCGTGGTCCATTGCGGTGATCCAGGCGCTCCAGTCATCGAGGGACAGATAGAGACTGCCGTCGCCGGTGGCATTGAGACTGGCGGAGGCAAAACCCTGGTTGCGGATCCCTGCTGCCGTACGAATATATCCCTGGGCCCGGTTGGGAATGATGTCGGCGTCGCTGATGATGCGCGCGGTGCGCATTCCCAAGGGTCGGAATATCTCGCGGGCGAGGAAATCGCCGTAGAACATGCCGCTCACCCGGGTAACCAGGATGCCGGCAAGAACATAACCGGAGTTGCTGTACTTGTAACGGCTGCCCGGCGGGTAATTCAGCGGATAAGACTGCAGAATTTTCACCAGCTCGTCGTCGCTGTACTCCCGCCGCAAGTCGAAGATCTCACCGCCATCTTCCTCCGTGTCGTGGAGCCCGGATGTGTGGTCCAACAGTTGGCGCACAGTGATGGGAGCCCACTCCGCAGGTCCTGGTGGCAGGTATTTGGCGGCGGGATCGCCCAACGAAAGCCGGCCGCGCTCCTGGAGTAACAGGACCGCCGCGGCGGTGAACTGCTTACCGAGCGATCCCGACTGAAACATAGAAGTACGCCGGACCGGAACGGCAAGCTCCACGTTGGACAATCCATAGGTCGAGACGCGTATGACTTTCCCCGATCGCATGACCAACAGTGCCATGCCGGGGATCTGCTCACGGTGCATCACCGTTCGAATCAGATCGTCCACCTCGTCCGCATGGGTCGCGGCGAACGGCCAAAGCACCAAGACCATCAACAGCAGCAAACTTTCCGCGGCAGGCCACCAGCGCCGACCCGCCGCGCTGTTCGGGTGCAAGCAGTCGATCATGAACCACTCCGGTGCGATTCAATATGTCATTGCAATGATATCAGAATCACCCTACATTTCGTGTCCATAACGACTCGACCAACGAGCGGGGGAATGAAATGCAGCCACATCCAGGGCAGACCCGGGAGCCGGACCAAACGATTCAGGCGCGCGAGATTCCGCCGCTCAGCGGTCATCCTTTGCGGTCGAACCGCGGAGGTGGACATCGCACCCGGACCATTCAGGCCTGGTGGACAACAGCCTCACTGTTGCTCGCCGCACAGTATCCGTATTCCGCGCTCGCCGTGGATGGCCCACAGCACAACGGGGGTTCAACCGGCGCCGCAATCGCATCCGACGACGAGTTGAGCACAGTCGTCGTCACCGGATCTTACATCCGCCGAACGGACACCGAGACGCCCTCGCCGCTGCAGGTCATCAGCGCAGCGGACATAGACAAGAGCGGCAGCGTGTCGATCTCGGATGTCATCCGAAAAGTATCCGCCGACAACAGCGGTTCGCTTACGCAGAACTTCAGTGGTGCACTCGCGGGCGGCGCGAGCGGCATCTCGTTGCGCGGGCTGACGCTCGATGCAACACTCGTGTTGGTCGATGGACACCGTATGGCGCCATATCCCCTGGCGGATGACGGCCAGCGCCCGTTTGTAGACCTCTCCTCGCTTCCCATGTCGATCGTCGATCGAGTCGAGGTGCTCAAGGACGGTGCCTCCGCTATCTACGGCTCCGACGCCATCGCCGGTGTCGTAAACGTGATCCTGAAGCATGAATTCCAGGGCTTGCAGCTGGACGCGGATTTCGGCAGTTCCTACCGGGGCGATGGCTTGACCCAACGGGCCTCAGCACTGTGGGGATTAGGCGATCTGGCGGCTGATGGTCACAACTTCTACCTCAATGTCGAATATCGGCATCAGGCTTCAATCAGCCAGGAGAACCGCGGCTCGTACCTCAGCAACCTCGATCTCACCCCTTATGGAGGTCCGGATCGCCGCGGCGGCGTCGTGCAACAGGCTTTCCCGAACAATGGCACGTTCACCGTACCCGGAATGGTGGCGCCCCAATATTCGGTGCAGGCCTCCGATCCCAATGCAGGCTATTTCCTGCTGCCGGGCTGCGCGCCGCAGAACCTCGACCCCTCCGGAGGGTGTATCTGGAATATCAACCACTACAACAAAATTCAGCCGCGCACCGAAGGCCTGAATCTCTCCTCTCGTTGGACCCAGTCACTGGGGGACGGCTGGCAGAATGCGGTCTCCCTCTCCTGGTTCAACTCACAGGCGCAGCAGTTTCGGCAGTCTGACGCCTACAGCACCGGGCCGGTCACGATTCCGTCCACCTGGGTGGGTTCCAAGGGCGTGCTGGTCGATCAGACCAATCCATTCACCACCACCATGGTGTTGCCACCCAACAGTCTGGACAACCCGTTCAATCCGGCAAGCCCCTACTATGGCGCAGCGCAGGCCTATTACGGCGCCAATTTCCAGTCCTACGTCGGACAACCGGCCCTATTGTATGCCACGTTGACCGACTTCCCCGGCCAGCAAATCAACTTCAGTACGGATGTCATCCGTGCCGTGGATGATATCCACGGTACCCTGGGCGGATGGGATCTCAATGCCAGCATCGGCTACATACGGGATGCAACCCACGCGCGCTATATCGGATTCGTTCGTAACAGTCTGCTGAGCGCGGCGCTGGCCGATGGGACGTATCGTGTCGGTGCGAATTCATACCTGAACTCACCGTCCCTCTACGCGCAACTGGCACCACAGACGAGCGAAACAGCCACTTCGGAGCTTGCATATGTTTCCGCCGGTGCCGGCCGCTCGCTCGCCCGCCTGCCCGGCGGCGACCTGGGCGTGGCCGCCGGGGCCGAGGCGCGGTATCTGAGAGCCAACAATCCAGGCGAGGCCTACGCTCCGGAAGGCGACATCATCATGGACGGGAGCTTCTATGCGCGAGGCTCGCAGAGCATCTCTGCCGCCTTCGTGGAGATTTCGGCGCCGGTGTTGCGCTCACTGGAGCTGGATGCCGCGGGAAGAATCGACCACTACAATTTCCCAAGCACCTCCTTCACGCCGAAGTTCGGGATGAAATGGACACCCCTGCGCGAGCTCGCCTTCCGTGGAACCTACGCGAAGGGATTTCGGGCGCCCGGCATTGCCGAGGCGGGTCAGAGCGGCACCGGCTCTGCCACTACCGCGCCCGTGGACGCGTTGCGCTGTCCCTATACCAACAAGCCTTCCGATTGCGGATTTGGCTACGCGGCGACGCTCAGCGTCGGCAACCCAGACCTCAGGCCTGAAAAGTCGCGCAGTTACACCATCGGCTTGGTATTCGAGCCCATCAAGAAACTCAGCTTTACGTTCGACTACTACAACATCCGTCGCGATAATGAAATTGTGCCGGCTCCCTTGGGGCTGGAGGCACCCGTGCGCGGCGTGCAGCAGCCGGGTACGGACTATCCGGGGCCGATCATCTACTACCCGCAGCCCTATGTGAACGCAGCCGACTCGCGCACGTCGGGCTATGATGGCGCGTTTAACATCGAAGTTCCGATGAGCCGCTGGGGTAAGCTGGCATTCAAGCTGGATGCGAACTACGTCATCACCTCGGACCAGACGTTCATTGACCCGGTCAATGGCAACCAGACCTTTCATTATGCTGGAACGGCGGGTCCGACCGCGGTGGGTGGCGCGGTCGGTACTCCGAGAACTCGCGGCACCTTCACGACGGACTGGACCCGGGGGCCTCTCAGCCTCGGCGCCACCCTCAACTACCGCGGACCCATGAAAGGCATCGACGAATCGGTCTCGGGTGATCAGTGTCTGCAGCTCTCGACCGACAACCCGCATTGTTATATCGCCTCCTTCACGTACCTGGATCTATATGGCCAATACATGTTCCGGGATCACCTGCAACTGACGGGAACGGTCACTAACGTAACTGGCCGGATCGCACCTCTGAACACAGTCACTTACGGTGGCTTCAACTACAACCCGTCTCTGGATCAGGCCGGAGCGGTAGGACGGTTCTATGAAATCGCGATTCGCTATCGGCTCTAGCGCCCTGCTGGCATTGTGGCTGGCCCTCGGCCTGCGCCTGATGGGGACAGCCGCTGCGGCCGACAGCACCGGTGTTGCGGCACGAGTCGCTGTGGACGCGCGTGAGGCGCAACGAGGTATTGTCAAAGTTCATCTGCGTCTGCCGGTGAAGGCCGGCCCGCTGACGCTCGTGTATCCGAAGTGGCTACCCGGACGTCATGGCCCGGCCGGTCCGATTACGGACCTCGCCGGCCCCACGTTCAGCCACGACGGCAAGACCATCCAGTGGCGCAGGGACGATGTCGACATGTATGCGTTCCATCTGGAAGTCCCCGGTGGAGCCACTTCAATCGATGCCGACTTCGAAGTACTCACTGGCCTGCGGCCTGATGGGGTGGTGAATGGGTTGGAGGCACCCCGGACGGCGACCGAGTCACTACTGATCATGGAGTGGCACCAGGTGGTGCTCTACCCTGCCGACACGAACACGGACGAGTTGCAGTACGAAGCGCAAATCCAACTACCCGAAGGTTGGCAATACGCGACGGCATTGAGCCGCAGGGCCGATTCCGGCGACGCATTGAAATTCGAGCCGAGCTCGCTCACCACCCTTGTTGATTCAACCCTGATAGCCGGTCGGTATTTTCGATCGTTCGACCTCGGTGGCAACCCACCCGTGCGCCTGCACGTGGCAGCCGACAGCGCGGTGGCTCTGAATCTGTCACCCGATGTGATTAAACACTACGAGCGCCTCGTACAGGAGGCCACGGCGCTGTTTGGTTCGACCCACTATCGCCATTACGACTTTCTGTATGTTCTGACCGATCAGATCATGCCCGATGGCCTGGAGCACCACGAATCCAGTGACAATCGCTCACCCTACCGGAACTTCCTCGACGAAGATGTGCGGCGTGCGGAAGCCGCGCTGCTGGCGCACGAATACACGCATTCCTGGAATGGAAAATACCGCAGGCCCGCGGGCCTGGCGACGCGCAACTACCAGGATCCCATGAAAACGGAATTGCTCTGGGTGTATGAAGGACTGACCGAATATCTTGGAAATGTGCTCGCGGCACGCAGTGGCCTGTTCACCCCGGAGGAATTTCGCGGCGAGCTGGCACACGACCTCGCGGGAATGCAGACACATACTGGTCGCACCTCCCGTAACCTTCAGGACACGACCCTCGCGGCCCAGCTCCTCTACGTGCAGCCGCGCGATTGGGCGGCACGGCTGCGCCGGCAGGATGACTTTTATCAGGAGTCGGCGTTGCTGTGGCTGGAAGCGGATACCCTGATCCGGCGCCTCTCCCACGGCAAACGCAGCCTGGATGATTTCTGTAAACGCTTCTATGGACCGAGCACCGCGCCGGAAGTGCAACCCTATGACTTCGATGCGGTGGTGGGCGCATTGAATGATGTTCAGCCGTATGACTGGAAGACGTTTTGGCGACAGCGCCTGGAGCGCCACGAGGGTGATCGGCTCGACCAGGGAATCGTGCAAAGTGGATGGCGTCTGTCATTCGGGCCCGGCCCCTCCGTCATGCACCGCGCGCATGAAGCCGATGACCGGGACCTCGACGCACGCTTCTCGCTGGGATTCTATGCAGGCGAGGATGCCACGCTCGCTGACATCATTCCCGGCTCACCGGCCGATCGCGCCGGGCTGGCGCCCGGCGACAAGGTCATCGCGGTGAACGATCGCAAGTGGTCCCAGCAGGAGTTGCGGGATGCGCTCGCGGCCACAGCCAACGGCAGTTCCGACATCACTTTGCTGATTGAGCGCGGCGACATCTACAAGCACGTGCAAATGCTCTATTCCGGTGGTCCTCGCGAGCCTGACCTGGTAAGGGTGGAAAATGCTCCCGATCTTCTGACGGCGATCGGGCGCCCCACCGTCAGCGCAGGCCCTCGTCGGCGATGACCATCAGGGCAGGATGATCCAACAGGCTCGTAACAGGCCATTGGGGGTCGGGGTATCCGCTCAACAGGGCTTGCAGGGCCGTTCGCTTGGTTTCACCGGAAACCAGGAGAAGGACCTGCCGTGCGCTACGCAAGGTCGCGATGCCCATGGTGATGCCGAGACCGGGCACTGTGTTCCCCTGTTGCTCGGAGTTTGTCGCGCGCGTCTGCTCGCTGAGCTCCACCACATGCGTCGCCCGGTTCCAGCGGGCGCCGGGCTCGTTGAAGGCAATGTGGCCGTTGGCGCCCAGGCCTAGGATCGCGAGGTCGAGACCCCCGGCCTGTTGAATGGCCCTGTCATAGTCCTCGGACTCAACCAGCAGGTCGGGCGCATCGCCGCGCAGCAGTCGGATGTTCGTGAGCGGAACGCTCAGGCCCCGGAAAAAGTTGTCACGCAGGAAATACGCGTAGCTCAACGGGTCAACCGGCGCGAGGCCCACGTACTCATCGAGATTGAACCAGCGGACTCTATCGAAACAGACAGGGCGCTGGCGCAATTGCGAATACAGGCCCAACGGCGTTCGTCCCGTGGGCAGCGCGACCACCAGATCGGGCTTACGCGCATGCGCCGCCAACACATGATCGGCAGCCCTCGAATCAAAGCACGCGGAATCCTTACACCACTGTATCAACATGAGTTCGAGTCAGATAGTTGTTATATAACGCATCATAGTTGGCGCCGGGAAGCACCGCCGTCCCACAGGCACGCGCCGGCAATGGCAGCGAGATCATCTGCAGCGCACCCAGCGCCGCACCCAGCGCGGCGGGCGACTCGCCCGAGTAGGTTTGCACGGGCCTGTTGAGAATATCAGCGAGCATTTGCACGCTCGTGCGCCGCTCGGTCAGATGGCCCGCCACCACTAGGTTGTTTACAGAGGCGCTCTGTGCCAGAACTTCCAGGCACCGGCGTATCTCAAAACCCACTCCTTCCAGGAAAGCGCGCGCCACGTCGCTTATCGTGTGGTGGAGGGTGAGGCCTGAGAGGCTGCCGCGCAGATCCGGGTTCCACAGGGCTCCCTGCTCGCCGCCGGCGAGGTAGGGAGCGAAGACGAGTCCGCGCGCGCCGGGTGAAGACTCGGCGGCCCGTTGATCCAACAGGCCCGGAGCCAGGCCCAGAAGCTCGCTGAGCCAACCATAACCTGTGCCTGTCGCAAGCAGGTCCATTTCGCGCCCGTAGCAGCCCGGCAGCACGTGAGGCGTCAACAGATAACGGCTCCGCGGGTCGAACTGCAGCTCACTCACGGCGTCGATGATGATCGTACTGGACCCCATGGTCACACAGGCAGTGCCCGCCTCCAGGCCGCCCATGGCGAACGCGCTGCAAACGGAATCCGCGGCGCCGACGCTCACAGGAATTCCGGCGCGCAGACCGAGTGCAGCGGCAACAGTCGACTCGAGTGCGCCCGCTGGGCAGTGGGCCGGCCGAACCACGGGAAGCATGTCAGGACGGAGTCCCCACCGCTCGCACAGCGGCTCGGAAAACCGGTTTGTGTGCAGATCAAACACGCCGTAACCCGCCGCGGTGGAGGGGTCGGTCACCCGCTCTCCGGTCAACTGCAGAACCAGGTAGTCTTTAGCAGAGAGAATGGCGGTGATCTCGGCGCGGCGCTCGAGCCAATGATGATGAAACATGGGCCCGAGGTAGCGCCCGTCGAGCGGCATGCCGGTCTGCTCATAGATCGCACGCCGCAGTGTGGAGTTGAGCAGCGCCGCCGTGGCATGGTCCGCGCGTGCGTCCTTCCAGGTGATTGCGCGGCCCAAGGCAGCTTTCCCACGTAGGCAGACCAACGTTGGGAGTTGGCCGGCCAACCCGATCGCCTCGACAGCGTTGCGCCAGGCGGGCCATGTAGGGGCCAACACACGATCGAGATCAATGACTGCCTCATACAGAGCGCGCATCCAGTCAGCCGGATCCTGCTCTGCCTGCTGAGGTTGCGGACTGAAGGTCGGGTAGGACGACGTGCCGGTGCCGACGACGCCGGTAGGGGACGCGGCTATCACTTTGACAGCCGACGTGCCGAGATCGATCCCCAGCACCAGCGGGCCGCCGGACCCTGTCCAATCAGCGAGCACTGATGTCCTTCGCCGTCTCCCGAGCGGCTTGCAGCGTCTGCTCGATGTCATCATCCGTGTGAGCAAAAGAGACAAACAGATTTTCAAACGCATGCGGATGGAACAACACCCCCCGATCCAGCATCCCCTCCCACCAGGGGCGGAACTTTTCGTGGCTGGCGTACCTGGCGGCATCGCGATAATTACGAATGGGGTGCTCGGAGAACCAGACCTGCATGACCGGCCCTACGCCGACCACGTGCGCGGGTAGTTTCGCATCATGCAGAATGCGCTCGAGCCCGCCGTACAGGCGCTCGCAACGTGCATAGATTCCCTCGTACATGCCGGGTGCCGCGAGCTCATCGAGCGCCGCCAGCGCGGCGGCCACGGCGATGGTGTTCCCCGCATAAGTGCCCGCCATGGACACTGTGCCCTCGGACACCAAATTCATGATATCGCGGCGGCCGCCTAGAGCCGCAACCGGGAAACCGCCGCCCAGGCCCTTGGCGAATACCGACAGGTCAGGACGAATGCCGTAGTGTCCCTGTGCTCCGGCGAGACTCAGCCGGAACCCCGTGATGACCTCGTCGAAAATCAGGATGACCCCGTGGGCGGCGGTCAGCTCCCGCATCGCTTGCAGATATCCCGGCTCAGGAAGGATGCAGCCGGTGTTGCACATCACCGGCTCGGTCAACACGGCGGCAATATCCGCACCTTCGCGCTCAAGCGCTGCTCGCAGCGCCTCGACATCATTCCACGGAAGGATGATGAGTTGCTCGGAAACGCCGCTCGGCATGCCGGGTCCCTGGGCCACAGGTACGGGTCGAGATGCCGGTCCGGCCTCCTCCAGATGCGGATGCTTGCTCCAATAGACGCCATCCGAGAAGCCGTGATACATCCCCTCGAAACGAATTACTTTCTTGCGACCGGTGAAGGTGCGTGCAAGCCGAAGTGCATACAACACGGCCTCGGTACCTGTGTTGCACAGACGCACTTGCTCCATGCTGGGAACCAACCCAATGATCTTTTTCGCCAGGACGATCTCCTGCGCCGTGGGCATCGCAAACACCGTACCGCGTTGCTCGATCGCCTCGACCACCGCCGCGGTCACCTTGGGTGGACGGTGTCCGAGGATCATCGGTCCCAGGCCAAGCAGATAGTCGATGTACTCGTTGCCATCGACGTCGAACAAATGCGATCCAGTGCCATGGGAGGCAAACAGAGGGTATGGCTCCCATCCGGAAAACCGCGCCCGCGCCGTGCTGTTCACTCCGGCGGGAATCAGCTCACAGGCCTGTGGAAAGAGCGCCGCGCTGCGCGGCGTACGATTGGGGCTCTTGTAGTGTGTAGTCACGGAATAGGCTCTCTTGAAACGGAGTTGTCACCGAGTGCGAAGGACCGGTTGGGGCGGAAAAAAACGGTGTTGCCGCAATAGCGCAGCAGAACTGCCACCACCGCGCCAAGCGCAATCGAGCCGGCGCCGTAGGTCAGAACCTCGCGCGAGGTCGCACCCGTAAGGACGGACTCGATTGCCACCCAGATCATGAATGCGGCACCGAGGCCGGGCAGCAGGCCACTCAGCAGAAAATCGGTTACCGAGCGGTTCAGTTGGTCGCGGTTCTGCCAAACCGCCGCCGCGCCCGTCAGTGCGTAGAACAGCAGGGAGATCAAACCGAGGCTGCTCACCACATTGGCGAGCGCTGCGCCCAGGTTGTTGATCGACAGGGCTACCACCAGCAAGCACAGGTTGATGACGCTCATGACCACGGTCGCAACCCACGGATTGCCGGTTCGCGGGTCGACGCGCCGGAAAGCCCTCGGCATCACGCCATCGCGTGACATGGCGAAGCCCACACGCGCGGCCGCAATCACGGCCGCTTGGAGGGTTGCCAGTGTTCCGGCGAGCACGACCAGGCTCATGATGGCGCGCCACGGACCGGGCAACAGATGCGCCGCGATCACGGCCAGCGCATCGGCGGCATGACTTTGCAACTCGGTCGGGTCGAGGACAGCCTGTAGTCCGAACAAAGTCACTGAGTAGAACAGAGCGAGAATGACCACGCTGGCTATTGCCGCATGACCGGGCCCCTCCACCTTGTCGGAGGACTCCTCGTTGACATAAATCGCGGCATCCCAACCTGAATACATGAAACACGCGATCAACATTCCACCCATCAGGCCACGGCTGCCGCCCATGCCCTGCAGTGTCAGCCAGTCCCAGGAGAATGTCCGCTGGACTACCAGCGCCACGATGCCGGCGACCGCCACAGCGAGCAGGACCACGTACTGAAACACAACGATTACCCATTCCAACCGTGCCGCGACCTTCAACCCTTTGAGCGCAAGGCCAGTCACAATGACGTTCCAAATACCCCCGGTCACCGCCACCGCCCAGTGGTTGTTCACCAGCGGTGGGGCAATCAACTCCAGGGTGTAGGTCCCCGCCGGCATAGTGAGACTGCTGGTGCCCAACGTGTAGTAGAGAAGAATCATCCAGCCGGCCAAAAATCCCAGGTAGGGGTGAAACACCCTGGCAACCCAGGTAAAGGTCGCTCCCGAGCTGGGATCCCAGCGGTTCAAGCGTTGATAGCCGACCGCTATACCTAACATCGGCACAAAACACGCCAACAGCGGAACGATGCCGGCGTAGTGGCATGCAGCGACCATGGCGGCCAGGCTGACCGCCAGCGTCTGCGCAGGTCCCGAGCTCGACAGACCCAGGATGATTGCATCCCCCAGGGAGAAGCGACCGTGGGCTGCGGGAGCGGACTCGCTCAAAACTTCATCTCCAGAGATAGACCAACGGTTCGCGGCCGATTGGTGAACATGCGCGAGCGCGTGGCAGCGTCATAGTTGTCGGAGATGAAACGCGACAATGCCGCCTGTTTGTCCGTGGCGTTGGCCACGAAGAGGTCCGCCTCCCAGTTCTCGTGCACTACCCCGGCACGCATGTCGAGAATGGCGTATGCCCTCTGGAACGTGGCGGGATCGGTGCGATCGAAGTCGGGATAGGAAATCCCCACGGCCTGCTCATCGGCCCGGACGAACCCTGCATATCCCGGCGCCGGCTCGAAGCTGTACTTCACATTCGCTCCCCCGTTCCATTTCGGCACGTTCTGCAGCTGCTGCCCTGCCACTGCATCGAGGTTGGGCGCATCGCGCGCCAGGACCGCCTTGGTATAACCCGCCCCTGCTCCCAACTCCAGGTGCATGCCCACCTGCGCCTGAATCTCCAGCTCGCCGCCCCGCACGATCGCCTCGCCGGCGTTCGCAGTGATCTGGTACGAGCATGGCAGAGTTTCTCCCTGCTGAACGTCTTTCCATTTGATGTAGTAGGCTGCCGCGTTGACCTGGAGTGCGCCGCCCAGCCAGCGCGTCTTCCCACCGACTTCATAGTTCCACAGGCTGTCCGGCTGATACGGACCGTAGTCCTGGCCGCAGCCCTTTTCGGCGAGATTGCTGGTGTTCACCCCACCCGGACGGATCCCCTTGGAGGCACCGAGGTAATACAACTGATCAGGGGTAGCCTGGTAGGACAACTCACCCTTCGGGTTGAAACCCGTGTTTTTCGCGCTGCCGGTCGACAAAGAGGGTCCACCGTTGCTCCAACCATCTTCGTGACGCACGGTCGTGTATTGCAGATCGTACCAACGGACTCCGCCGGTAAGCTTCCATTGGCTGGTGAGCGCATAGTTGAGCTCAGTGAACACGGCCGATTGTTTCGGCTTGTAATCGCCGCTTTGCGAATAATTCACGTCGCTGAGCTGCACGCCGTCGAGCAGCGTTTGGGTTGTGTAGGTGTTGGCAAACAGGGTCGCGTAGTTGGGCGTCAGGTAATTGACGTCATAGTGGCGATTCGCATTGTTGAAATACGCTCCCACGACACCCGTGAGCGCCCAGCCCTCCGGGTTGAAAGCCAGGCGGGCTTCCTCGGTGAGCTCGCGAGTCGTCACGATCGGGGCGTACACATTCGGCACGAACTGCCCCTGTGGGAAGGCGCCCTCGAGCGCCTCAGTCTCATCATCCGGTGTCTTCTCGCGGCGATGCATGTACGACGTGTTGGAGATGATGCTGCCCCACCCCAGGTCGTAGGCTGCGGTCAGATTGCCGAGCACGAACTCATCCGAATAGGCCTCCGAGAGATTGAACGGACGCGCCTGGATCAGAGGCCCCCCGGACTGGCCGGTAGGGACGTCATAGTCGGATGGACCGCCCATCAGAAGTCGCTGGCCCCACACAGAGGGTGTAATTGTGAGCCCTTGCACGGGAGCTATCTTCATCACAACGCGCAGGGTCTCCAGTCTCTCGGTATTCACGCCCCGGTCGACTGCGCTGGGAGTTCCAGGAGAGACCGGGTAAGCCGGGTAGCCGGCTGGAACATCGGGATTGGGAGCCCAGACGCCGCTCTCCCGATCGATGAAACCGCTGAAAGCCTTGTATGTGCCCACCACCCTCAGCGCGGCCACATCATCAATCAACGGCACGTTATACATCGCATCCAAACGCACGTTGCCGCTGCCATGCTGCGTGTCCGACCCTTCCACCTTGACCCGGCCTTCGGCTTTCGTGAGGTTCGGTTGATTGGTGATGAGGCGGACGGTTCCGCCCATAGAGCTGGCTCCGTAGAGGGTCCCCTGTGGACCGCGCAGAATCTCCACGCGTGCGAGGTCAAAGAGATCCGGATCAATTGTCGCGTTAGCTCCATCCCCCCCGGAAGGCAGAATAGGCGTCTCATCGACATAGAATCCGGTCGTCGGTGCATTACCGCCCACCGAGGCAATACCGCGAATGGAATAACTGCTGCGGCCCGGACCTGCTGAATTCAACACGACGCCGGGAATGCGTGCGGCGAGCTGGGAGAAGTCCTGTATCCCGGATTCCTCGAGCGTTTGGGAGGTGACGGCGACGATGCTGAGTGGCACTTTCTCCAGCGACTCGTCGCGCTTTTCCGCGGTCACAACTACTTCGGCCAGCACGCCCGAATCCGTCCCCGAAGTATCTGCTGGCACGGCATACGCGCTTCGGAAAAGAGAACTGAACAGGAACAGCGCGACGCAGAACAACAGCCGCTGGGCGCCGCCGCCGAGGTGAGCGCGGTACATCATTATTGGTTTTCTCCCCGTAGTGAGTGGCCGGGCGGACGCATGCCATCCGCCTTACCGTTGCCCCCCTTCTACGAACTCACTATAGGGGAATGATCATATCATTGCAATGACTTGGGGAGCCATCTTACCGCGGTCCGGTGCGGAAAATGCCGGACAGCATGGGCATCCTTTCGAGGAGCTCGAAACTCTCGCACACCCAGTCGGCGCCGGCTTGCGCAAGAAGTTGCGGGTGATCCGCGGCACAATGACTGCCGCCGTAGAAACCGAGAACGCGCATGCCAGCCGCTTTACCTGCCGTCACCCCCGCTACGCTGTCCTCAATAACGAGACAGCGATCCGGCGGGACCCGCATCTGCGCCGCGGCAAAAACAAACAGATCGGGCTGCGGCTTGCCGCGCCGCACCTGGGAAGCGCTGAATACGTAAGGTGCGAGCGAGCTCGCGAGACCGACCAACCCCAGGGAATGCTCCAGTCTCTCAGGCGAGCTGCTCGAGGCAACGCACTTGCGCACCGACAGCTTTCCCAATAACGCCGCAACGCCCGCCATCGGCTTTAATTCAGCCTCGAACAGGCGGCGCGTCCGGTCGGCCAACAGCGACGGCAGCTCAGGCGGGATTTGTCCGGGGAAACGCCGCTCGAGATCCTGCAGCATGTCGCGGATGCTGATGCCTGTGTAAAGCCTGCACACATCGGCGGCATTGAGCGCAATTCCAAGCTGCGCGAAAACCTCCGCCTCGGCCCGCGCGGCGAGCGCCTCGCTATCGATCAGAACACCATCACAATCGAAGATAACGAGTTCGACGGCGGGAATGGGGTCCGCTGCCACTACTTTTCCTTTCAGCAATCAACATGGGTTCAGCCGATTGAGATCATTGTTTGGTTTTGCGTCGCCGTCAAGGCAGGATTAGCGGACGATAGTTACAATTCGGCGAAATGTCAGATTTATCCGCGGGCCGCACGGTCTGTTTTCCTTTTCGATTCCATGCTTCCAGTGCGTTTGGGTCCCGCCTTTCATGATCAGCAGGCTGCCGGGTTCCAACTGCAACCGAGTCGGCTTTAGTTCACGACGAGTTTTGTGTTTGAAAACGAATTGCCGCCGATCACCGACACTCAGTGACGCAATCACTGGACAGGGTCCCAACTCCGGTTCGTCGTCGCTATGAAACCCCATACTGTCGCGCTCGTTTCGATAGTAGTTCAACAGGACACTGTTGAAGTCTGTAGCAGCGACTGCTTCGACCGCCGTGCGCAGACCAAGCAGCAGCGGTGTCCATGGCAGCGGTGTCAGTTTTATCCCGGAATAAGAATAAGTTCGCTCTGCGTCGCCATACCACGCGATGAGTCTTGGTTGTAAATGGCGTTTCCCCCATACAACTATCTCCTCCTGGCGCCACGGAGTTTCATTTGTCAGGCCATCGAGCACGGCGTTGACGTCAAATGGGAGCTTTGGTTTCGAGACGTACGCAACATCGGCATCGGGCATTTCGATCCGCCGCAGCTCATGCTCATCTGAAAACAGATCTGTCATTTATTGTCTATGTCAATCCGACGGTACCGACGGGCCGCGGTCTGCGACGTCTGATTCATGCCGGTTCACGATTGGGATAACAGATATTTTAACGCCGGGCCAGCGTTTGGCACCACCTTGGTGTCGGTCGCCCCACCGGGCGACACAGCTTACACGGCCATGCCGGAGGGTAGTGGGCGCGCCAGCGCCGGGACCCACCAAGCGATGAGCCGGCCTGGGCGGCGATCAGCTGAAAATGTTGCGGTTGTAGATTCAGTTGAATTGTGAATAGACTCACACGCAATTGGGAGTAGTTGCGACGCGGCTGCCGGCGGGATCGCTGATAACAAGAATTGCGATTTTGTCCGGCCCACGAGCTTGGATCGCTGTGGTGTAGAGCGCCTGCCGCTCGAGGCCTAACAGTATGCGTCCAGGTGTGTCAGGCAGGCCGCGCGCTCGGATCCGAGCCACGCTGCTCCCTCGGGAAACCGCTTCGACGCGCCACGGGGTACCACCTGAGACCTCGTTGTCGCGTCGAGCAGCGCTGCAGAACAAAGGACAGGTACTCGAGCATCATGATGAAGCCCACCCATTTAAGAACGCTTTTACTGTACGTCGTCGCGGCCGCGGCATCCGGCGCACCGGTCGTGCGAGCCCAGTCACCCCAACCTTCGATTGCGATCACACAAAATGTTGACGACACGGCGCGTGTGTCACTGGGGGGCACGACCCCGAAAGCAGTCAAAACGGCTCTCGATCTGGGCGCGATGGACGGCAGTCGCTCTTTGCACCGCATGCTGCTCGTATTAACACCGAGCCCGCAGCAGCGCGATTCTCTGCAGCATTTGCTGGAGAACCAGCACACCCCGGACTCCCCGGACTTCCATAGCTGGCTGACGCCCGAGGAGTTCGCCGCCAAATTCGGCCCATCGGATCAGGACATCCTGAAAATCAAAGGCTGGCTGCAGTCGCACGGACTGAATCCCACCGCGGTGGGCAGAGGCCGGGGCTGGATCGAGTTTGACGGCAGCGTCGAGCAGGTCAATCGCGCCTTCCAAACATCGATGCACCATTTTGAATCCAATGGACAACGGCACATTGCGAATTCATCCGATATTTCAATACCGGCCGCCCTCGCTCCGGTGGTCAGCGGAGTCCTTTCCCTGAGCGATTTCCGCAAACAACCGGCACACGCGCGGGTCACAAACGTGAAACGGAGCGCCCAGGGCAACTTCATTGCCACCGATCCGACCTTCACATCGAAGGATGGCAATGGAAACACCGTCCATTATCTGGCGCCCGTGGACTTTCAGAAGATTTACAGCGTATCGCCCCTGCTGACGAAAGGCATTGATGGCAAAGGAACATCAATCGCAGTGGTAGCACGCACCAATATCTACCTGGCGGATGTGCAGACGTTTCGCCAAATGTTTGGATTGCCTCGCAATGATCCGAACTTCATTGTCAACGGTCCAGATCCTGGAGTTGCCAGTTACGACGACGCCGCGGAGTCGTCACTCGATGTAGAGTGGGCCGGTGCGATTGCGCCCCGTGCGACGATCAACCTCGTTGCGAGCGCGAATACCGATACCACGGATGGAGTCGAGCTCTCATCCGCCTACATTGTGGACAACGCGATATCCCCCATCATGAGCCTGAGCTACGGGCTGTGCGAGGCGCTGATGGGACCCACGCAGAATCAGTTTTACAACGCTCTGTGGCAGCAAGCCGCCGCGGAGGGCATCACGGTCTTTGTTTCTACGGGAGATGTCGGCTCGGCCCAGTGCGACGGTGACCTGCAGCGTGCGGGCCAGGAGCCGCAGGGTCCAGCACACAACGGAACATCGATTAACGGTTTGTCCTCCACAGCGTTCAATGTAGCGGTTGGAGGCTCTCAATTTAATGAAGGCACCAAATCCGCGAGCTTCTGGTCAGCGAACAATACAGCTGGATTTGGGTCAGCACTCGGTTACATCCCCGAGCAGGCGTGGAATGAAAGCTGCGACCCGGCGTTGCCCCAGACCGGCGCGAACTGCCTCTACGGCCAGACGAGCTATAACCTCGAAAGCGGCGGTGGAGGACCGAGCAGTTGCAGCCGCTCGTCGGTTGACAGCCAGGGAAATGTGAAATGCATAGCTGGACATTCGAAACCGTCCTGGCAGAAGGGCCGTGGAGTTCCCGCCGACGGTGTGCGCGATACGCCCGACCTGTCTTTGAACGGATCTCCCAATGACGACGGATACCTCACTTGCGTTGTGGGGAGCTGTGAAACCGCGACCGTAAATGGCCATACGGTGCTGACGCAGGCGTCGGTCGTCGGAGGGACTTCCGCTGCGACTCCAGCCATGGCTGCAATCATGGCGCTGGTGGAGCAGAAGAACGGTGTGTTCCAAGGTCAAGCGAATTACGTTTTCTACAAATTAGCCGCGATGGATTCCGAATCGTCGTGCAATTCCTCGGCCAGGACGGTCCCGACTAAGTCGAGCGCATGCAACTTCAACGACATCACCCTGGGAAACAACAGCGTCCCCGGTCTTGCGGGATACGGATCTTCAACCGCCGAGTGGTCCGCCGGCTCCGGCTATGACATGGCGACCGGACTGGGTTCGGTGAATGCGGCCAATCTGGTTGCCAACTGGAGTGCAGCCGGCGTGGCAGCCTCGAAAACGCAACTGACCGCGAACCCAACTACATTGAAAGACGGCCAGCCGCTCACCCTCGCAATCGATGTGGCACCGGCAAAGGGTCGCGGCCCCGTCCCCACCGGGGCTGTGGCCCTGGTCACCGACAGATACGGCGATATCGGCTCTGTTACGCTGGATGCCACCGGACACTATTCCGGATCGGCGATCCATCCTCCGGGAGGCACCTTTAACCTGACTGCCCGCTATGGTGGTGATGGCAACTTCGGTCCCAGCGTTTCGGCGCCGGTATCGCTGACTGTCGCGCCCGCAGGCAGCACGACCTCATTTCAGTTGAGTATGTATGATCCCACCAAGAACAAGATCGTGCCTTACGCCGGGACTGCGCAGTACGGATACGCACTTTACCTGGACGTCAAGGTTGCAGGTCACCAAGGCGGCGGCTCTCCGACTGGAACAATCAACATTCTCAACGGAAGCACCGTGGTCCTGAGCTCCCCGCTCAACGCGGGTGGCTCAGCTCACATCGCCACCGGATACGGGACGCCATACACGTTCGCGGCCGGAGCCCATACGGTCACAATACAGTACCTCGGTGACCACAGCTTCAAACCGAGCACTTCGCCGCGGACGCAACTGAACATCAGAAAACAGCAAGTGGTGACAGAGGTTGGGATCAGTGCGTTTAATGTCCCCGTAGGACAGCCGGTTTTCATTACGGGAGTGCTTGCCTCGGGTTATTCGTTGCTCGGATTCCCATACCAACTGTTTCCGACCGTTCCGACAGGCACAATGCAGTTTTACGACAACGGCATTCCGTTTGGCGGACCGGTCGCCATCTTGAATGAATCCGGAAACCCGCAGGCTCCTTATACCGCCACGCTAACGAAGACAGGCGTGCACAATATTACTGCAGCCTACAGCGGCGATGAGAACTACGCGGCGGTGTCAGGAAAAAATGCGAGCAATTCCGTAAGCTCCTTCAACGTTGTGCCCGCTACGGGAGCCGCGACCGTAACGACGATCGTGCAAACCCCGGCCGCTGTCACTTTCGGTCAGTCGTTCACATACATCGTCAAGGTAACTCCGGTTGCGAAGGGAGGCCCCGTGCCGACGGGGCAGGTTTGGATTACCGGTCGCAACGGTGATTTCGATAATACCGTGGACCTGGTCAACGGGCAGGGTCGCGCGAGCGAGCAGCCCGGGGCGGGTACTGATCAGGTCTACGCTCAGTATATGGGGGATGGTCACTATGCCCCTTCCACCAGCCGAATCTTCACCACCACGGTAGCAAAAGCCACCGCGCGCATGAGTCTGACGACGACCTCACCCTCGGTCTCATCTGGTGAAGAAACGAGCCTCAACTTCGTTATTGCGAGTTACAAACTCGGCCAGTCCGAATACTACCAACCGCAGGGCACGGTGGAATTCTTCAGCGCCGTCAATGGCAGGACCGCGGAAGCCATTACTGAACCGCTGGGCTTGGGCCCGGTGAAGATCCAAGGAGACAGCGGCCTCAGTGTGCGCGTTACCTTACCCAAAGGAACCAATGTCGTGACCGCCAGGTATTCCG
>Ga0181534_10000861_pt1 | contig 20990 bp, 11 predicted proteins | sample PEATcosm2014_Bin_37_FD_119758 | JGI IMG/M metagenome (GOLD analysis project Ga0181534, IMG submission 119758) | Peatland microbial communities from MTU Mesocosm Facility, Houghton, MI, USA - PEATcosm2014_Bin17_10_metaG | ecosystem: Environmental > Terrestrial > Soil > Wetlands > Peat | place... | reverse complement strand
GTGAAAAGAACATAGCCCCAGTGCGCCTGCAAATCGGAGAGGCCGCTTTGCAACAGAATGCCGACGTTGTAGCCGATGATGGAGTTGATGCCGGTAGCCGTATTGCAGGCCAGGATCACGCAGGCCAGCACAAATGGGATGACATACTTGCGGTGCAGTAGAGAGTCCTGCGGCTTTTGCTCGGTCGTGTTGGATGCTTTGCCGGCTTTCGCCGCGCGCGCGGTCTCTTCCATCTCGGCCAACTCAAGCCCCGCCTGTTCATGCGTCCGGGAGCGCAGCAAGGCCGCATGGGCAAGATCCTTCTTGCCGCGCCGGAAGAGCCACCGGGGCGACTCTGTGACCAGTAGACTGCCCAGCACAAAGAGCAGACCTGGCGGCAGCGAGACCCAGAAGATGCTTCGCCACGCATGGTTCTTGAAGTTAAACAGAGTGTCCGCGTTGCTGGTGAGGGAAACCGCCTGTACGCGATAGCTGTAATACATGCCGACGAATGCCGCCGCGACAATGCCCAGCGTCAGCAGCCATTGGAAGGCTCCAGTTCCTTTGCCGCGGTCACGCGCCGCCAGACACTCGGCCAGATACAGCGGAACCACCACCCCGATCAGCCCACCGCTGATGCCTTGCAGCAAACGCCCTGAAAACAGCGGCCAATAACCTTGCGAGAGGGAAATCACCGGAATGCTCAACACAAAAGTGAAGCCGCTGAGTATCATCAGCGGCTTGCGACCCATCCAGTCTGCCAGTGCCCCGGCAAACAACGTCGAGATGACGCTGCCCAGCAAGACAGCGGCCACAATGGCCGAAAGCTGCGCCGGACTCAGATGTGAGGTCGCCTCCAGATATGGATATGCGCCTGCGATGATTCCCACATCGATGCCGTACAGAAGGCCGCCCAGACCGGCAACCAGCAGCAGAAAGAGGTTGTAACGACGCTTTGCCGATGAATCGTCAGGCAGGGGCATAGTGTAGAGGGCAGTCATGGGTTTTGTACTTTCTCGCGATGAGCGTAAAGTTTCTCAAATGCTACGGCATCCAGGCTGCTGCTGGCTGCCATCAAAGGACTTCAGGCCAGGAAAAAAATCTCTTCCGGACAGAAAGTTTGTGTATGTTGATCAGTATACAATGATCATATTTGATTGAAATATTCATAATATTGATCTAATCGATCAATATTTGGGAGGCACTGGATGCTGAATTCCAGGCGCAAGATGGAAATGCCGGGCAGGATACGAATTCGTGCCGCGCAGAAAACGCGCAACGTCCTCTGCTCGGCTCTGCTGCTCGCTGCGTTGCCCGCTCTGGGCGCGGCTGAACCGCGGCTGCTGCCTGCGCCTCGCGAGACGCGCTGGACCGGAGAGACAACTTTGCCGGCGGCGATTACTGTCACCGTTCCAGGCCATGACAGCGAAGATGAGTTTGCGGGACGCGACCTGGAAGAGGCGGTGAAGCAAGCAGAGCTTTTCAACGCGAACGGGGTCACGAACACCTATGCCGTCACCCTGCTGCGCAGCGCATCCGCCGAAGCCAAAGCGCTGTTAGCCAAACGCAATCTTGCCTTCGATACGGCGATGGAGGACGAGGGCTATCTACTGGTTCTCGATCCGCATCAGGCCTTCATCGTCGGCGCGTCGGCCTCCGGCATCTTTTATGGTGTGCAGACCTTGAAACAGTTGCTGCCTCTTCCCGGCACAAAGCCTGTTCTGCCTACTGGCACGGTGCGCGACTGGCCGGCGATGAAGTATCGCGGCATTGATGACGATCTCTCGCGCGGCCCCTTCCCCACGCTGGAGTTTCAGAAGCATCAGATTCGAGTCTTTGCTTCGTATAAGGTCAATATCTATTCGCCGTATATTGAGCACACGCTGCTCTATCCGGACCAACCGCTGGCCGCGCCGCGGGATAGTTCGCTCACTCCGGCGGAGATCGCGGAGCTGGTTGCGTATGCCGGCCAGTATCACGTCACGATTGTGCCCGAACAGGAAGCCTTCGGACATCTGCATCATGTGCTGAAATACGACCTCTACAAGGATGTCGCCGAGACGCCGCACGGCCATGTGCTGGCCCCCGGCCAGCCGGGCACCCTGCCGCTGATTCAGGACTGGTTTACGCAGGTGGCGAAGGAGTTCCCTTCCCCGTTTCTGCACATCGGCGCCGACGAGACTTTCGACCTGGGCGTAGGCCGCACCCGTCCACAGGTGGAAGCGCGGGGATATGGTCCGGTCTATGTGGATTTTCTCAAGCAGATTCACGACGGGCTTGCGCCGCTGCACCGGCGGCTGCTCTTCTGGGGTGACATTGGCGGGGCAGATCCCAATGCGGTCTCTGGATTGCCCAAAGATATGATCGCCGTTCCCTGGAATTACTGGGATACCAAGGGCTTTGACACGATGATTGAGCCGTTCGCCAAGGTCGGCATCGAGACCTGGGTCGCTCCCGGCGATGCAAACTGGAATGAGGTCTTCCCGGTGGCGGAGACGGCTTTCGGAAATATTCAGGGGTTCATCCGCGATGGGCAACGGCTGGGTTCGACCGGCGCTCTGACCACGATCTGGAATGATGACGGCGAGGGCCTCTTCAACCTCGACTGGTATGGAACGCTCTTTGGCGCGGTGGCCGCATGGCAGCCGGGAGAGAGTTCGATCAGCGCGTATCAGGATGGCTATGGGCAGCTCTTCCACGGCGACGCCAGCGGCAAGATCGACGCAGCCGAGAAGGAGCTGATGGCCGCCCACGCGGCGCTGGGCAGATCGAATAGTGGCTACAGCAGCGATCAACTCTTCTGGCTGGATCCGTGGAGCGCCGCTGGCCAGCAGGCATCGGCGAAGGTGCTGCCGGTCGCGGTCGAGATGCGCACACACGCCGAGCAGGCGATTGTGTTGATCGCACAAGCGCGCGCGGCTAATCCTCACTTGAAAGAAGCCGACGCGCTGACCGCAATGGACATGGGCGCGCGGCGCTTGGATCTGATCGGCTTGAAGTTTGAACTTGCGCAGGAGATCGCCGAGAACTACGCAGTGGTGCTGGCGCGCCAGCATGATCAAGCGCACAGCACGGAGACGCACAATCTGCTCGACGAGATCAGCAGCATGTTTGGCCGCTGCCAGGACTTGCGCGACGCGTACTCGGCATCAAAGAGCGAATACAGCCAGGTCTGGCTGAGCGAAAACCGGCCCTATTGGCTGAATAATGTCACCGTCCGCTACGATCTCCGCATTGAGCAATGGCAGCAGCGCGGGGAGCGATTTGCGGTCGTAACGAAAATGTTTGAAGACAGCAAGGATCTACCCACCGCCGCTGAGATGGGCTTGCCCACAGTGACGAACGGAAACATCAACAGCATGCATTGATGCGCTTGCGAACAAGGGAGCTGAAATTGAATAGGGAGTCGGAAATGTCAGTCAACCAGAACAAGATGTTGTGGACTCGGCGGGATCTGATGCTGGGGCTTTCGGCGTTAGGGGTGGGAGTAGCAGCCGGACTGCCGGCCTTTGCTAGAGATTTGCGGCTGAATTCGGGCCTGGAGTCTGGTTCGTCCACTGACGGCGAAGACCTCTTTCGGTTCGTGAACATCGCGCTGGGAACCGGAGGCCACGGGCATACCTATCCCGGAGCCACAGTGCCCTTTGGCATGGTGCAGCTCAGCCCCGATACTTATAACGATGACTGGGACTGGTGCTCGGGCTACCATCTCTCCGACGACTCGATCATGGGCTTCAGCCACACGCATCTGAGCGGCACCGGCTGCGGAGATTTGTTGGATTTTCTGGTTGTCCCGCGCACTGGCGACGTGCGCCTTGTGCCCGGCGACCGCAAGCAGCCTGGCACCGGCTACCGGTCGCGCTTTTCGCATGACAACGAACACGCGCATCCCGGCTATTATTCAGTGCTGCTGGATTCCGGCGTACGCGCTGAACTGACAGCTACCGAGCATGCGGGCTTTCATCGCTATAGCTTCCCGGCCAGCGATTCGAGCCACATTCTGATCGACCTGACCCATGCCTATGGGAAGTCGCCGGAAAATATCGAATGGTGCAGCGCGCGCCAGACCGGCAAGGATACGCTCGTCGCAGCACATGAGACGCAAGCATGGGGCGCGGGACGGCAGATGTTCATCGCGCTCGAGTTTTCGCGGCCCTTCGACCGGCTTGATTTTTATCTGGACGGCGTGAAGACAACGGCTCCCGCCGGCGAGCTACGCGGAAAGAATGTGAAGGTGGTTGCGCACTTCAAGACTCAGGCCAACGAGCAGATTCTCATTAGGGCAGGATTGTCCGGCGTTTCCACTGAAGGCGCGGAGAAAAATCTCGCCTCTGAGATTGCAGACTGGGATTTCGAACGGGTGCAACACGCAGCCGAAGAGCGCTGGCGCGCGGAACTCGGCAAAATTCGCGTTGAGAGCACAGACATCGACCGCAAGACGGTCTTTTACTCCTCGCTCTATCACACCATGATGGGTCCAACGTTGTTTGACGATGTGGATGGAAGCTATCGCGGCATGGATGGCAAGATTCACAAGCTCGAACACGGGCAGCGCAACTACACGACGTTTTCGCTCTGGGATACTTATCGCGCCGAGCATCCGTTATTCACGCTGATTCACGCCGACCGCGTGCCGGATATGGTGAACAGCCTGATCCGCATGGCTGTCGAAAGCCCGGCTGGGATGCCGGTATGGCCGCTGCAAGGCAAGGAGACCGGCACGATGACCGGCTACCATTCGGCGGCGGTGATTGCAGAGGCCTGCGCCAAGGGCTTCACCGGCATCGATTACCCGGCGGCGTACACAGCGATGAAGAAGCGCGCCTTTGTAGACGATTATCGCGGCCTTCCCTGGTATCGCTCCTTCGGATTTATCCCCGCCGATCTCGAAGAAGAGTCGGTCTCGAAGACCCTCGAATACGATTACGACGACTGGGCGATTGCCCATGTTGCACACAAGTTGGGCGACCATGAGAATGCCAAGCTACTCATAGAACGCTCGCGCAACTATCGTCATGCCTGGGATGCGGGGACAGGTTTTCTGCGCGCCAAGCTACAGGACGGCACATGGGCCATGCCCTTCGACCCAATCGAGATGGGCCACTCCAAACGCTGGCGGGATTACACTGAATCTAACGCGTGGCAGACCACCTTTGGCATTCAGCACGATGTCACCGGTTACATTCAACTGATGGGCGGCGATAAGGCTTTTCTCGAAAAATTGGATACGCTCTTCACGATGCCCTCGACGCTGCCCGCCGATGCGCCGCCAGACATTGCCGGCCTGGTGGGCCAGTATGCGCACGGCAACGAGCCGAGCCATCATATTGCTTACCTGTACTCCTACGCCGGCGAGCCGGCCAAGACGCAGGAGCGGGTGCATTTCCTCAACACCAAAATGTACTCGAATACGCCGGATGGCATTGCCGGCAATGAGGATTGCGGCCAGATGTCGGCCTGGTTCATTCTCAGTTCCATTGGCTTCTATGCGGTCGATCCGGTCAGCACGCATTATGTCTTTGGAACGCCGCTCTTCGACCGTGTGACGCTCTCGCTGGCTGATGGAAAAAAGCTGGTCTTTGAGGCCGAGCGCGCCACGCCAGAGAGCATCTACATCCGCACCGTGGAATTCGACGGCAAAGATCATCCGCGCTCGTGGTTCAGTCACGCGGATGTCGCCCAGGGCGGACATTTCGTCTTTCATCTTGGGACCCAGCCCGATCCGCGCTTTGGCAAGGATCAGGCATCGCGTCCGGTCTCGAATCTGCAACTCGGGGCGTGAACAACGCGCCCGCATCCTAAGAGAGCGCCATGAGAAGAAGACTGCTTTGCTGCTCGCTGTCCGTTTTGATGCAAGTGCTTTTGCTTGGCGCGCGGACGGCGGGCGCTCAGTCTGCCGCGCCTCATTCCTTTGGTGTGCAAGGCGACCACTTTGCGCTGGATGGAAAGCCCTTTCAGATTATCTCCGGCGCCATGCACTACACGCGCATTCCCCGCGCGTACTGGCGCGACCGGCTGCGCAAGGCAAAAGCCATGGGCCTGAACACCATTGAGACCTATGTCTTCTGGAACGTGCATGAGCCAAGTCCTGGCAGATACGACTTCAGCGGCAACAACGACATCGCCGAATACATCCGCGAAGCGCAAGAGGAGGGGTTGTATGTGATCCTGCGCCCCGGCCCGTATGTTTGCGCGGAGTGGGAGTTCGGCGGCTATCCCGCGTGGCTGCTCAAGGACCGCAATATGGTTGTCCGCAGCCGCAATCCTGCCTTCCTGGCAGCCGCAGCACGCTGGCTGCATCGGCTGAGCGAGGAAGTTGCCCCGCTGCAGATCGGCAATGGCGGCCCGATCATTGCTGTGCAGGTCGAGAACGAATACGGCTCCTATGGCGACGATCATGCGTACATGGAAGAGATTCATCGTGATCTAGTGGAGAGCGGCTTCACCAAAGCCATGCTCTACACCGCCGATGGCGCGGACGTATTGCAGCAAGGCGCGCTACCGGAGTTGCCCGCAGCCATCAACTTCGGTACCGGAGATGCGCATCGCTCGTTTGACCTCTTGAAGAAATTCCGGCCCAATGGACCCTTCCTCTGCGGCGAATATTGGGATGGCTGGTTCGATCATTGGGGGGAGAAGCATGAAACCGGCAATACTTCGCAACAAAGTAGCGACCTGAAGTGGATGCTCTCGCAAGGCTACTCGGTCAACATCTACATGTTCGACGGAGGAACCAGCTTCGGATGGATGAATGGGGCCAACAGTGACGACAAGGGCTATCACGCGGACGTGACCAGCTATGACTACGATGTTGCGATAGGCGAGAACGGAGAGCTGCGTCCCGAATACTTTGCCTTCCGTCAGATCATCGAGCAGGCCACCGGAGCGAAACTGCCCGATCCGCCCAAGGCGACGGCAGCGACAGCATGGCCTGCCGTTGAATTGAACTGGTCCGCATCGCTGTGGGAGAATTTGCCGGCTCCGGTGCAGTCGCAACATCCGCTTCCAATGGAAGCGGTCGATCAGGCGTATGGATACATACTTTACCGGACGACGCTGAACGGGCCGCTGAACGGTAAGCTCAAGTTCGAGCCCGTGCACGGCTACGCGCAGGTTTACTTAGACGGCAAATTGCTAGGCACACTCGACCGCCGGTTGAACCAGACCGCGATTGATCTTACCGTGCCGGGGCCGAAAACACGGCTCGATGTGCTGGTGGAGAACTCAGGGCGCGTCAACTACGGCAAGACCATTGGCGACGAACGCGCGGGCATCTCCGGCACTGCATCCTTTGCGGCGCAGCCGCTGACTGGTTGGTCGATCTTCCCGCTGCCGCTACAGAATCTGTCCTCATTGACCTACAAACAGACGCCGTGTTCCGGGCCTTGCTTCTACAAGGCCGAACTGCCGGTTGCAACTCCTGCCGATTCATTTCTTGACGCGCGCAATCTCACCAAGGGCGCGGTCTGGGTCAACGGACGCATCCTTGGCCGCTTCTGGAATATCGGACCGCAACAGACACTCTATCTCCCCGGCCCCTGGCTCAGGAAAGGGAGCAATGAGATCATTGTTTTTGACCTAAACAGCGCGACCGGCAAGAGCATCCAGGGACTCGATCATCCGATTCTCGACGAACTGAAGAGCAAGTAACAAACATCCCAGCTAATCTTGACTAGCGAATCTTACGAGAGGCATTGCAGATGAGGATGAAACCTTACCTACTGACAGGAGCATTGGCATTGAGCATCGTAGCCGCAACCTCTTCCGCACAGCAGACAAGTCGCCCGTGGTCCATCCAGGTGCACGCCGGCGCGGGCGATATAACGCGCGCCACCACCGACACCAAGACGGACGCGGCGGTGCGCGCCACGCTGAATGCGGCCATCGAGGCTGGCGGGGCAGTGCTGGACAAAGGCGGCTCGTCGGTCGATGCCGTCGAGGCCGCGCTCCGCATTCTCGAAGATTCGACGCTCTTCGATGCCGGACGCGGAGCGGTCTTCAACTCCGACGGAAAAACCGAGCTGGATGCGGCAATCATGGATGGCTCCAACCTGAAGGCAGGCGCAGTGGCCGGTGTGACGCGGACCAAGCACCCCATCAGTCTGGCCCGCGCGGTCATGGACAAGTCGCCGCATGTAATGCTCATTGGCGCAGGAGCAGATACCTTCGCCGGGCAGGCCGGACTGGAGCAGGTAGACCCAAGCTTCTTCTTCACCGAGATTCGCTGGCAAGCTTTGGTCGATCAACTTAAGCGGGAGGGCCGCCCGGCGCCACCGCGCCCCGCTGGAGCACCCCCTGCTCCAACAGCGCCGCTTGGGCCGGTTTCCAACTTTGCAATCCCCGTTGAGCGCCACCACTTCGGAACAGTCGGCGCAGTGGCTCTGGATCGCAAGGGGAACATTGCCGCTGGCACTTCGACCGGAGGCTCACAGGGCAAACTCCCTGGCCGTGTGGGTGACTCACCGATCATCGGTGCTGGCACCTACGCTTCAGATTCCTCTTGCGCCGTCTCCGCCACCGGTGTGGGGGAATATTTCATCCGCCTCACCATCGCCCGCGAGGTCTGCACGCTGGTGCAGTACAAGGGGCTGCCTCTGCAACAGGCGGCGGACCAGGTAATCCACCATGAGCTGGAGACGCTGAACGGAGTGGGTGGCGTGATTGCGCTCACGCCGGATGGACAAATGGCCTGGAGCTTCAACACGCCAGGAATGAACCGTGCGCGGCTCAGCGAAGGCGGCAAGGTGAAGATAGCGGTATACGGAGATGAGCCGTAAAGCAAAACCCCATTCTGAGGCTTCTCAGACGATCACCATCTGAATGCCCTTTGCGGCAAATGCGGCTTGCGCTTCTTCCGAGATTCCATCGTCGGTGATGAGCAGGTCGATCTTGCCTGGCGGGCAAATCACCGCAGGACTGACCAACCCCATCTTGCTGGAATCGGCGACCACCACTATCTGCCGGGCCGGGCGCGCCATGGCCCGAAAAACCGCCGCCTCGTCCGGCTGAATCACGGTAGCCCCAAGAGTGGCATCCACGCCGGTTGCTCCCAGAAAAACGCGATCCATCGCCACCATCGCCAGAGACTCAATCGCTGCCGGCCCCACCAATGAAAACGCGCCCGCCCAACGCAGGCTGCCGCCAGTCAGCGTAGTCTCCAGCCGGCCATTCGCGCTCAGTTCCATCCCGATATTCACTGCATTGGTGACAATATGCAGGTTCTTGCGGTGCAGTAGTTGACGAGCTACCAGAGTCGTGGTGGTTCCGGCGGCAAAGCCGATCGTCTCGCTCTCCTGCACCAGGGCCGCCGCCGCCTTGGCGATGCGCAGCTTCTCCGCAGCAAAGCGATCCTCGCGCACATGGAAGGCGGCGTCCAGGCGGAACGGCTCGTAAACGGTTTGCCCCACGCTGGCCAGCATCACTCCGCCGTGGGTGCGATGCACCAGCCCTTGCTCTTCGAGGCGGGCGAGATCACGACGGATGCTGGCCGGAGAAGCACCCAGCGTTGAAGTCAGATCGTCCACCGAGGTTTTGCCGTGGCGCAGCAACAAGCGGAGGATTTCTTTGGCGCGTTTGTCGGTCTTGGAAGACATGGAAGCCTGTGAACTCCGTACAATGGCGAAAGGTTAAGGTCTTCGCTATTGTACGGAACTCTCCGCCGCATTCACCACCGGGATTGCGTCCAGCACGGTTTTAAACCGGCGCACATCCTCCTCGAGCACGGGAAAACGCATGAATTCATTCGGCTGCAATCCGATGTGTACATCGGGATTGCCGTGGCGCGCGCTGCTCCTGAATTGGGTGCTAAGGGAGGTATGCACCTCGCCGACACCGCAGTGCTGAACCAGCTTGCGAACGTTGGATTCCCGAACGCCACCGCCGGCCATAATGCGCAACCGTCCGCCGGCCGCCTTGTTCAGGCGGGCAATCCGGTTCATCCCGCGCAGCGCGTCGGTTTCCCCGCCCGAGGTCAACAGGCGGTCGGCACCACAGTCGATGACCTGCTCCAAGGCCTGATCCAGATTGGTTGAAACATCGAAGGCGCGATGGAAAGTCACTCCCATCGGGCGCGCCAATTCGATCAAACTGCGGGTGCGCGCGGTATCCACCATGCCTTGGGCATCGAGCAAGCCAAACACCACGCCGTCCACGCCCATCTCTTTGGCGATGCGTATATCCTCGCGCATCACTTCGTATTCGCGCTCGCTATAAACAAAGTCTCCGCCACGAGGGCGGATGATGGCATAGAGATCAATGGCGACCGCCCTACGGACAGCGCCGATCAGCCCCGCGCTGGGCGTGATGCCGCCCTCGCAGAGGGCGCTGCACAACTCGATGCGCCCGGCCCCACCGCGGGCCGCGGCCATTGCAGACTCCACCGAGTCCACACAAATTTCAAGAATCATGATCGTATTCCCTATCAAAAAAGCACCGGATTCCCGGCCGAGACCTTTTGGACTCGGCCGTGGAACCCGGGGATAAAGAGCAGCTCCCGCAGACAACTAGTAGTAATGCACAGGAGCAAACATGAAGGTACCCCACAGGTTGTCCGAGTAAATGTCGAACTCGGTTGGGCCATCGTAGGGAGGCACGCAAGGACCTATATCGGCGACGCTATTGTTGCAAGCTAAGCCGGTAATGGATGCAGTTGCAGAGGACGCTTGAGTTGTTGCAATGGAGTTATCTACCTCGGTGGTGCTGGTGACGGTATTCGCATACTTGAAATCGAGCGTCAAATTATTTCCAAACACGCTTCCCGAATAAGATCGATCAATCGAAAACGTATTCGAACTGCTGGTAGTCACGGCCAGCGAAGTGGTTGAAAGGTTGCTGTAGTTCAATGTGCAAGTGTAGATGCCTGGGGTCTGTGACGGAGCGGCTTGATCGAACGGAACACTGTTTCCCGAATTGCAGGTCGTGAGTGTAAAACGACCATCGGGGGTGTTGGTAGCGGGAGGATTGAAGCCGATCTCATCCGTTCCATAGCTGCTGTTGCTGAATGGATCGAATGTCGCAATCTCTGCGAAGTCCGCTGCGGTTAATGCGGCGCTCTGGCCCGTTGCAAAAATCTGACCCGTAGCCCAGGTACGATTGGTAGAGTTCAAGTATTCCTGCGGCATCGGCCCAAGATCACCATTCAGATAACCCAATGGAATGCCGACGATGTCCAACCCATTCTGGTCATTGGCGTCATACCCGTATCCATTCCATGTCACACTACTTCCCGCGACTGTCAAGACCTCGACCGGATTGAGCCAAACATAGATAATGTCATAGTCGTTATCTACAGGTGAGATGTAGGCTCCACTAACGATGGATGTAGGGGTGCCGAATGTCTGAACTGTATTTGCAACCGACCAACTGAGCGTGACAGACGTGGTGTTCTTGGTTGACTGCGATGCTGTGTTGCTATTACTGACCAGTGTGCCAACCTTCCAGCCCCCGATACCGATAGAGTTTCCTAGCGACACGGTGTAGGTGGTGCTGGTTGAAAATGAATTGCTGATCGAATTTGTGGTGGCTACAGACTTGCTGTCGGTATAGGTTACAGAAGAATTTAGGCCGGGTGGCGCATAGGTGACCCCAACCACAATATACTTCGGATCGATGTATCCTTGTACTCCGGCCGGGTTAACCACCAGCGTGATTATGTTAGAGGTGCCATCGCAGGTAGAGAAAGGAAAGTTGAGTGCAGTTGCCTGCAGATAGTAGGTTCCGGCTGATGGCGGTGTCCAAGTAGTAGAACCTCTGGCGACAACACCGCTATCTGTTGTTATGAGGTTGTAGATAGAACCGCTCGATGTCCCATAGTAAAAGCTAATCTGTCCGTCCTTTGGACCGCAAGCGGTAGTCGATGTTAGGGTTATTGCAGCTCCAGCTATCGATGGGTTGGAGCTTGTCGTCAATGTAATCAAGGGTTGTTGTGCGAACGAAACGTGGCTCACGCAGATCATTGAGAGGCAAATTGCTAGACGAAAGACTGAAATTCCGGGGGACAGTTTCATATCGAGATTTTCCTCATACGTCTGTGATTGGGGTCGATTGATGGGTAGCAAACCATATTGTCCTGGAATGCACACTAATTGCAAGCCAAAATCCTCTTGATGAAGGTTGAACGGGGCGAAGAATATCTTCGCCCCGTCCTTATTAGAAGTTGTAATGCGCGGAGAACTGCATACGGCGTTCCTGCGAGCGTGTGGGAGTACCCAGGCTTGAAATCTGGCCGAAGCCAGAGTCCTGTATGTTCGTATCCGGATCGCTGTAGCTGACAATGTTGAAGGCGTTGAAGGCATCGAAGCGGAAGCCTACCACTTGTTCTTTGTAGGTGTGGAAGTCCTTGAAGGCTGACATATCGACATTCAGGAAGCGGGGACCGCGCACAACGCCGTTCTTTGATGTGCCAAAGGTCAAGGGTAGAGCCGGTCCGAAGGCGCTGCCATTGGTGGGTACGCCAGCTATAGTACTGGGAGTTGCCGACGCATCAGTGCCGAACCAGTTGTTGATACTGCGGTTGACAATCTTCAACTTGCCATACTGATTGGCCCTGTAGTTTCCACCTGGATTCTGGGAACCATTGAAAGACGTTGTCGAATTGTTAGGGCCGGTAATGGTGTCGGGGAAGCCAGAATACGCAACGCCGGCGGCGGCAATCTTCCAACCGCCGATTGCTTCATCCACAATGCGATTGGCGCCCGAGAAGTATTCCTTGCCACGGCCAAATGGCAGCGCATAGACTCCGGTACCCGATACGTTGTGGGTTACATCGGAACCGGCAGGACCGTAGTCAGCCTTGCTATCGTAGTAGTTCTGGAAAGCGCCCGCGCCACCGTAGCCACTTACATTCAAGGCATAGTTGCCCAGGCTGTTGGTCAATGCCTTGCCCCAGGTGTAGTTCAGGGTGAACTCCAAACCGTGGTTCAGACGCTGGCGCAGAACGGTTTGCAGAGCGTTGTAGCTCGATATCGCGCGCGACTCGGTGCTCAGAACTGAGCCGGTGCCGCCAACACCCAGCGCAGTGTCAACACCATTTATGCCAATGTACGGGCTGTTGTAGAACGGGGCGCTGGTCGGATCTGCGATATTACGGAGTTGGTTGACGTTTCCGTAGTCCTCAAGGTGGTCGCCCTTCTCACCAACATAACCCATTTGCAGCGAAGTCTTGCTGGCCAGCGCATACTCAACCGTCAGGTTCCAGTTCTGAACATAGGCCGGTTGAATACTCTGCGGATATGCGGAAAAGCCATTGGGATTGCCGGTGTACGTCACCGTGGAGTTCGTAAAGCCCTGCTCGGCGGTATTGGGCGTTGGCTGGGTCTGGTCTGTGATCGATGGATTGCCAGCGGTAAAGCCAGCTGTCTGAAGGAAGGGAGCAATTGACGTGAGGCGCTGGTTAGACGAGTTGCCTTCAAAGAAGCTGGTGGCTCCGTAGCCGCCGCGGACAACCGTGCGGTTATTGTACTGATAGGCAAACCCGAGATGCGGCATGAGTTGCGCGTAATTTGCACCGTAGCAGGCAGAATTGCTGCAAATTCCCGCACCCGGCAGCGCTGCCACGGGCAGGTGACCGGCATAGAGAACTTGTCCGGTTGTGTAATCTATATTGCCGGTCTTGTCGTTTTGCTCATACCATGGCTGGTCGAATTCATACCGGAGTCCGATGGCCAGAGTCAGATTGGGACGCAGTTTGTAACTGTCCTGCGCGAAACCTGCCGCGCGCCACTGACGCTGGCCCACATTGATGCTGCTCAGAGTAACTGAACCACTCGAAACGCGGTCAAGAACGAAATCCGCCGCGCCTGCACCGTTAAGACCATTGCCATTGCCTGTGAAGGCGCCCGTGTAGTTCAATTGACCGAGATAGCCATTGTTGTTGTTGGTAGGGTAGTTATTCTCGTAGCGCAGAGCTTGCGCCCCGATGCTCAGGTAGTGCTTTCCGTGCTGCCAGTTCAGATTGTCAATATAGCTATAGGTGTTGTCGATAATGCCGCCGTCTTGCACTTCGTTGCCAAGATTGCTGACGATACCGCCTTGAATGCCCTGGCTAGTAAAGCCGTTGTACCTTTGGTCGGGAAAGCTGATACCCACCACAGCATCGCCGTGCGTTCCAAAGGCTCCAGTCGGGTCTTGCGAAAGGCTTTGATTCCAAACTGTCCGCGTAAAGCCGACACGCGCTGAATTGATCAGCGAGGGTGAGAAAATATGCACCCAGTTGCTGCCCATGACCTTGGTGGGATAGATACTGTTGCCCGGAAATGCGATGGGCAACACTGAAGTAGAACCATCGTACGCCGTTGACATGGAATAAAATCCCGTAATCTTATCTTTCGCGGACAGGTCGTATTCCAGCTTGATGTCACCCTGGTTATTCGCCGAGAATGAGCGGCTTGGACCGTGGTAGTTCTGACCGGCGACAGTACCAGCCGTTGGCGTCGCGTTGGGCAGAGGATAGAATTCCGGGTGCGCAAAGAGGTACTTCGCTACCGGGTTGTTGATAGGAACGCCCTGGTTATTGTTGTATGGCGCGAAGTTGTTGAGCGGGTCGTAAAGCTGAATGGGAGCTGCGAGGCCGAGCAAGGCGGAGAAATCACCATTGCGCATCGCTTCGGTATATACACTCGCGGTACCCGTTCCACCCACATGATGCCGGGATCCGAGGTAATCGGCAAAGAAGAAAAGCTTGTTGTGGAGGATTGGACCGCCGATTGTTCCTCCAAACTGCGCCTGAGAAAATGGATTGATAGGGACGCCTCGGTTGTTGTTAGCCCACGAGTTGGCATCCAGGCGGTAGTCCTGCACGTAGCCATAGGCCGAACCGTGAAACTTATTGGTTCCTGATTTGAGTACGGTGACCACTCCTCCGCCATTCACATTGCCGTAGTCGGCAGGAGAATTCGAGGTAATCACCTTGATCTCCCCCAACGCTTCCGGTGCCGGAGCATAAGAAATATCGTTATTGAAGGTCTCATTGATGTCGATACCTTCTAGCGTGTAGTTGTTGGCTTGGGCGCGATTGCCATTAATATTCGATGCGTCATTGTAGGTGGTGTCTCGCTCGATAACCTGCGCGCCCGAGGTTCCATTGGTATTCACCGAACCCGGCACATACAAGGTGAGCGCGGAAAAATCGAGGCCGTTCAATGGGAAGTTCTGGATCTCGTTGGCGGTCAAGGTCGATCCCAGCGTCGCGTCGTTGGTATCCAGAATCGGCGCGGTCGCGGCGGAGACGTTAACCGTTGTCGCGGAATTTCCTACGGCCAGCTTGACGTTGAAGGTTGCAGTCTGGAGGACTTCCAATGCGAAGGGGGGAAGGGTCGCGGTTGAGAATCCGGGTGCCTGGATATTGACCTGATAGTGGCCAATCGGCAAAAACTCAATGTGGTAGACGCCAAGCGCGTTGGCGATGGTAGCAGTATCCACGCCAGTGTCGAGGTTATGAGCCACAACATGCGCGCCCGGTATCATTGCTCCGGTGGAGTCAGAGACCTCGCCGGTGATTGAACCGGTTACCGTCTGCGCCATCGCCATGGGAATACACATCCATAGAACAAAGGTGCATACCCCTAAAAAACGGAGGAAATTCATTTTCATTGGATCCTCTCTTCTTCGTTGCTTCCGATCAGCCGTCATCCGGCCTGAATAAATTGGTGCGGTATTCCCGGCCGGGCGAGTTGATCGGTGTTCAAGTCAATTCAACAGGTAGTTGCCCCTCATCGGCCTCGACTGAAAGGGATAGCGTCAGCGAATACGAAAGATCAGGCGGGCCAGCCCCCCGCCTGATTGCAGCTTTAAGAGAGACATTATCTAAAACTGATCGAAATGTCTACAGAAATGATTGATATGAGCATTAACCAAGTACTTTCGTATTGAAATATCGACCAAAGCAGGCGAATATAAAGCGATAATCACCTTAAACTACCACAAATCAGAAAGATCACGGTCCTACAGAGGCTTGCCCGGTCTCGCGGGCGATAGGCATGGCTGAGCGGTGAAGCCGGCAGCGCGCGACAATTCTGATCTGATGCAGTTGGATGCGGCTCTCCAGAACCCTGCGCCGCTGGAGAATCTGCTTGTGCAAAGATATGTATACGATTACATTGTTGTGGGGTGATTCGTATGCGCTTTTCCTTCGGTGTGCGTTCGCACATCTGGCTGGTGCTCGCCGTTCTTTCGGCATTCACGGCATTTCCGCAGGCTCGGGCCGCGGAAGGGCCTCAACTGGTGCAAAAAGATGGCCACTTTGCACTTCTGGTCGACGGCCGCCCATTTCTGATTCTGGGAGGGCAAATTCATAACTCCAGCGGCTGGCCCAGTGAACTGCCGCAGGTTTGGCAGTCGATGGCAGCTCTACATGCCAACACGGTTGAAGCGCCGGTCTATTGGGAGCAGATGGAGCCGCAGCAAGGCCACTTCGACGTCACCAACGTCGACCAGATTGTGGAGGGAGCGCGGGCACACGATCTGCATGTGGTGCTGCTGTGGTTCGGCACCTGGAAGAACGGCAATATGCACTATGTGCCGGCGTGGGTAAAAGAGGATCCGAAGCGCTATCCGCATACGATTCGCCCGGACGGCGAACCGATCGACGTGCTCTCTCCGCACTCCCGGAATACCCTGGAAGCCGACAAAGCTGCCTTCACTGCGCTGATGCACCACCTTAAGCAGATCGACAGCGAAAAACACACCGTGATTCTCATCCAGGTAGAGAATGAATCCGGTAACATTGGCAGCGTACGGGACAATTCTCCGGCATCGAATCAGGAGTTTGCCGGAGCGGTACCGGCCGATCTTCTGTCTGCAGCCCACAAGCAGCCGGGTGCCTGGAGCCAAGTCTTCGGCGCAGATGCCGACGAAATCTTCCAGGCTTACCATCAGGCCAAATACATCAATGAAATTGCAGCGGCAGGCAAAGCTGAGTTCCCGATTCCTTTTTATATAAATGTGTGGATCGACTATCCGCCTGCTGAGCTGCCGCAACGAAGCTTGGATACGCCCGGCATCGGCTATCCCAGCGGCGGTGCGGTGCAGAAGCTGGTGGGCCTGTGGCGGGCCCTGACGCCTTCCATTGATATGGTCGGCCCCGATATTTACGCCAACGATTCGCAGTTCGTGCGCGAGACAATGGACGCCTATCGCCGTCCTGACAATCCGCTCTGGATTCCTGAGACTGGCCGCGATGACAACTTTGCCAAATTCTTTTTCTATGCGCTGGGCAAGGACGCCATTGGCTTTTCGCCCTTTGGCGTGGACCAGACCGGCTGGAATATTTTGGGAGATCAGCCCTGGAAGGCACACGCCAACAATTTTGCATTGATCGGGCCGATGAGCCGGGAGATTGCGCGCATGGAATTTGAGGGCAAGCTCAAGACCGCCGTGGAAGAACCGGGGCAAACCAGCCAGGAGATTGATTTTGGCGATTGGCGGGCCACGGTATCTTACGGATTTCCGCAGCCGGATGGGCGGCGAGCGCCCGGTACCAAGGACGCGCATGGGGCCGCGCTGGTGGCGCAACTGGGTCCGGATGAGTTTCTGGTGACTGGCGTCGATGCCAGCATCAGCTTCCATTTGCCCGGCAAGCTGCCCTGGATTCATAGCCAGATCATCACTGCGGAGCAAGGCGTGTATGGAAATGGCATCTGGAAGCCGATTCGGCTGTGGAACGGCGATGAAACCGACCGCGGCCTCTGCTTCTATCAAAAGCCGGAAGTCGTGCGGGTCAAGCTCGGTCGCTTCTAAAGACTGTTGACAGGCTGGCTAGGGCCAAGCCCTTGCCAGCCTGCTGCACTCTGCGAATTCCTCCGGTCAATCTCATACAATCGGTTAGACCTTCCGGCTTGCGTTGATCGGCGCGGTGGTCGGCGGCACGGTTACGCATTGATGCCGCCATCGAGAAACGCGAAAGAGCCATGGGTTGGAATCGGTACCATCTATTTTTTGCTGTCGTCTACATGGCCCTTCTGCTGCTGGTCGGCGTTCTGGCCGGACGCAGAAAACGGGACTCCAATCAGTTTCTCAACGCCACCGGCGCGCTGCCTCTCGCGGTATGCATCGTGGCCGCCATTGCCGCCAACTGCGGTTCGCTCGACGTAATCGCGATGATGGCTCTGGGCGCACAGTATGGATTGCTGGCCTGCCACTTCTACTGGATCGGAGCCGTCCCCGCGCTGCTGGTTCTGGTTTTTTGGCTGCTACCGGCCTTCGCGCACGGGCGCTATCCGTCTCTTCTGGACTACATCGCCCGCCACTACGGACGAGAAACGCGGTCGGTGGTTGCGCTTTGCATGGCCACAACCATGTTGCTGCTAGCCGGGGTATGCCTCTGCGCGGTCGCACAGTTGGTGATGACCTTTCTGGGATGGAGCTTCCTGCAAGGCGTTCTGGCTACTGCACCTGTGGTCCTGTTTTACACCTGGATGGGCGGGTTTCGTGCAACGGTGTACACCGAATTGCTGCACTTTGCCGCCGTGCTGGTTGCCGTTGTTCCCTTGCTGTTCTTCGTGCTGCATGATTTTGGTGGGCTGGCTTCATTGCAGGCGCATCTTCCCGCGGCCCGGGCACATCTGTGGCAGACACTTCCCTTCCTCGCTCCTCAAGCTACCATGGATCGCTTTGGCCTGATCTTCGGCCTGGGCATCGTGTTGAGTTTTGGCTACTGGAGCACGGACTTTGTCCAGTTGCAGCGAGCGTTGGCCGTGCGGCGCGCCCAGGATGTTCAATACGTTCCGCTGGCGCAGGCCGCGGCCAAGCTGGTCTTCGCCTTCCTGATTGTGCTGCCGGGCGTTGCCGCGCCGCTGGTGCTGACTGGGCGCGACGCCGGCAACTGGAACGCCACGTTGCCTTCCCTGATGCTGCACTACTACAGCCCTTTCTGGGCGGCGCTCGGGGTGCTGGGGCTAACCGCGTGTCTTGTGGCTACGTTTGCCAACAATGTTTCCGGGTTCAGCTCGGCCTGGATGCAGGGCATCTATCGCCCCTGGATTCGCCCCCAGGCAACCGAGCCGCATTATCTGCGTATGAGCCAGATCAGCAACGCGACGGCGGTCGTGCTGTCGATTGGCGCGGCCTATGTGGCGCTGCGCTACCAAAGCCTGATGGATTATGTGCAGATGATCTTTTCCACCTTCAATGCGCCACTATTCGCGGTGGTCGCGCTGGCGGCGCTCGTGCCGCGGCGGGTGGCCAGAGGCGGGCTGGGCGGATTTGCGCTGGGACTGCTCAGCACTGTTCTGCATCAGGTGCTGGTGCGCGCCGGCATGCTGCACTACGGCGGCCAGATGAGCGCGAATTTTTATAGCGCCATCTTGGGCTTCGTCTGCGCAATTGTCATCACGCTGCTGCTGGGGCATGTGCGCCCCGCGCTAAACGCGGATGCAGGCAGTGCAGCACGGCCGCGGCTGCGGTTTTCACCTCCGGTGGTGCTATTGGCACTAGGGATTGCCGCTGTGTGCCTGGCGCTCAATGTAGTTTTTCGCTAACACCATATTTTCAACGACGTGATTGTGCAGCTCACCTTCGCGCACGCGGAGCTGCCGGACCGGTTGACTGACGAACAACCAGACGCGTCGGCAAATCGAATTGCCGTCCTGGCTTCGTCAGATCTTCTCCAGCAGTGTTCAGCGCCTCGATCAGCATCTCCGCATACTCGCGGCGCGAGATGCGCAGCGTGGTCAGCGGCGGGTAGACAATGTCGGCCATCTCGATGTCGTCACAGCCGGCGATGGAAATATCTTCGGGGATGCGGATTCCTTTTTCGTGAGCAGCACGCAACGCGCCGATCGCCGTCAGGTCGTTGGCCGCGACCACGGCGGTAGGAAGCTCCGGCTCGGAGAGGATCTTTTTCATCGCCGCGCAGCCGCCATCGATCTTGTAATCGCCATCCACCAGCCAGCCCGCGCGGGACGAGAGTCCCTGCTTTACCACCGCATCAAGAAAAGACTCGCGGCGTACCCGCGAAGTGACCAAACCAGGTGTGCCACCGATGAAGCCGACATCGCGATGCCCTAGGGCCTTCAGATGGGCAACCAGTTGCGCCATGCCGGTAGCGAAATCAACCACGATATCGCTGATACCGCACGCTGTGCGGTAATGATCGGTGGTCACCACGGGAATGCGGTTCTGCACCAGCGATTCCAGCGACGAGGCTTCCAGTTCCGAGGTCAGCAGCGCCACTCCGTCGACTCTGCGCAGCAACATTCGCCGCACGGACTGCTGCATGCGGGTGGCGTGAAAGTCGGTGTTGGCGACCAGCAGCTCCCGCTCGTTTCGAACCAGTAACTCCTCAAAGATCTTCACCAGTTCGGTGAAGAAGGGGTTGGTGAGGTCGGGAATGATGATGCCGTAGATCTGGCTTTTGCCGTTTTTGAGGTGGATGGCGCTGTTGTTGGGGACAAAATTCAAATCCTGGATGATCTTCTGGATGCGGCGCGTGGTCTCCTCGGTCACCAGGCTTGATCCGTTGATGACGCGGGAGACCGTTGCGCTCGAGACACCAGCCAACTTGGCAATCTCCCGCATGCTAATCGTCATGGAATTCCTCGGATATAGCGATTTACTCGATTGTACTCAGCGCGCGGCTCCGAAGACGAAAATAAATCTTGAAAATCCAGTTGACAACGTTTACATGGCGGGCGTAGTGTTCCGTTCGGAGTAGCAAGAATGAAAATGTACACGGATACAATCCTGACAATTTTGAAAACTGGATCTCGATAACTCCTGGAGTCCTTTCCCCCAGGAGTGAGCATTTTGCGCAACTCCGCAGCAGAAACAATCACCATTTGGAGGCAACTGATGATATTCAAACACCAGTGGATTTTGACCGTTCTGGCGCTTGCTGCATTGCTGATGCCGGCGCGGAACCTGCTGGCGCAGGCCGACCAAGGCACCATTACGGGCGTAGTGCAGGATCCGTCGGGCGCCGTGATCTCCAACGCCAGTGTGACGCTTATCAATGTAGACGAAGGCCAGTCTCTGAAAACCCGGAGCGATACCTCCGGCGTTTACGTCTTTTCGCCGGT
>Ga0181534_10000859_pt1 | contig 21037 bp, 30 predicted proteins | sample PEATcosm2014_Bin_37_FD_119758 | JGI IMG/M metagenome (GOLD analysis project Ga0181534, IMG submission 119758) | Peatland microbial communities from MTU Mesocosm Facility, Houghton, MI, USA - PEATcosm2014_Bin17_10_metaG | ecosystem: Environmental > Terrestrial > Soil > Wetlands > Peat | place... | reverse complement strand
TTCGGCCTGTAGTCGGGCACCGCCTCGTGGTACTCGCGAAGGATGGTCGCTGCCTGCTCGAGGGTGGCGTCCGACCACGCCCATGCCGGCCACGGGCTCGTCGTGCCGACGGTGTCGCCTTCGATGAAGGTGAGGACCTCTCTGCCCGAGTCGTCGATGCCCAGCACCCGCGGCGAGTACTCGAATCCAACATCCTCGAGGTGCGCGAGGAGCTCGTGGACGGCCGGAGTCCACGGACCCGCGGACCGCCGCACAGTGTCGCCGATGCGCACCACGTGACTCACATTGCCGCCGTCGAGCGGAATCTCCCGGTGCACGGTCCCAGTATCCCAAGTGACCTGCGGTCGCGACAGTGGCGCCACAGGCGGCGGTGGCCGGCTCGCTCGTAGGCTTGGCGCTGTGTCGGACTTCGACCTCGTGATCTTCGATTGCGACGGTGTCCTCATCGACAGCGAACGCCTCGCCGTCCGCAATGAGGCGAGCGTCCTTTCAGGCCTTGGCTGGCCGCTCAGCGAGGAGGACATCATCGAGCGGTTCGTCGGGCGCTCCGTGGCCCACATGAGAGCGGCCGTCGAGGAGCAATTGGGACCGTCGGTCGAATGGGAGGCCGAGGTCGAGGCCAGGCATCGAGAGGTCTTTGAGCGCGAGCTCGTCGTCGTGGAGGGAATCCATGACGCGCTCGACCGGATCGACATCGCAACCTGCGTCGCGTCCAACGGCAGCCACGAGTGGATGGAGTTCACGCTCGGGCTCACCGACCTCTACGAGCGGTTCCGCGGCCGGATCTTCAGCGCGGACGACGTCGACCACGGCAAGCCGGCCCCAGACCTGTTCCTGCATGCGGCTCGCAGCATGGATGCAGATCCCGGTCGCTGTTGCGTCGTCGAGGACAGCATCGCCGGGGTCACGGCCGGCCTCGCCGCCGGCATGCGCGTCTTCGGCTACGCCGGGGGCGTCACAAACGCAGCGAGGTTGAGCCTCGACGGCGTCACTGTCTTCGACGACATGCTGATCCTCCCCGAGCTGCTGCGCGGGCGCTAGGAGATACGTCCCGGGCGGCGACCCCGCTCAAAGGGGTGAAACGAGTGCGAAGCCCGCACCCATCGGATCCGACACTGTCGCGAGCCGGCCGTACGGGGAGTCCGCCGGAGGGTTCACGACGGAACCGCCGAGTGATACGACCTGATCCGTGGTGGCATCGGTGTCCTCGACCGAGAACACGATCGTCCAGTGCGCCGCCACCCCGTCGGGCAGGGACTTCGCGCCGTCCATGATCCCAGCGAGCTCCTCTTCGCCCACCTTGAGCGTCGTGTACTTGAACTCCGGCGTGTCGCTCAGCGTGCTGGTCGTCCACTCGAAGACGTCCTCGTAGAAGCGGACGCATGCCTCGTAGTCCCGGGTCTGCATGTCGAACCGCCCGGGTGTCCCCGGCTCGCCGTACGTCGTGAAGCCCTTGTGGATCTTCGGCTCCCACATCCCGATCACAGAGCCGCCGGGGTCTGATATGACGGCCATCGATCCGAGGTCCCCGACGTCCATCGCAGGCACGAGTGCCAGCCCGCCGTTCGCGACTGCCGCCTCGGTCGTGGCTCGCGCGTCGAGGGTGGCCAGGTAGATGGTCCAGGCGCTCACCGTCGGGCTCCCGGGCATCGCCGCCATGCCGCCCGCGACGAGCGCCCCGTCCTTGGTGAAGTTGAAGTAGCCCCCGAACTGCTCCTGGGGTTCGCCAGCCTCCCAGGCGAACACCGCCTCATAGAAGGAGCGCGCACGTTCGATGTCCGAGGACATGACGTCCACCCAGCAGGGTGCCCCGATGGGTGCGTCAACGCGAGTCGTCATTGCCCCTCCTCTGTAGTACCTGGCGATTCCACCACACCAGGTGGCGTCACGCTCGGTGGAAGTGGACCTCGTTTGCCTCGATCCAAGCGGCAAGCGCCGGCACGTCGACGAAGGCGAGCTCCTCATCGGTCCGCGGCACGTAGAGGCAGATAACTCCCTCCCGCGTCGACACGGACAGCTCAACCTCGTGTTCGGGACTGAAGCAGTAGGAGGGTGCGGCCCCGGGAGAGGTCGACGGCTCGAGCCCCCATCCGCGACGATCCTGCAGCAGGCGGCCGATCTCCTCGAACAGTGCTGCGTCCACCTGCATCATCCGCCAATCGAGTGCGTCATGCCGGATCGCCGAGGGCCGATCGGATGGACTTGGGCGCTTTCAGGAGGTAGCTCTCGAGGAGCAGTGCGGAGAGATCCGCCTCACCGATGTCGGCGAGCTTGACGAGCACCGACCCGTGGCCGTCGTAGTGGGGGGCTGTGAAGACCGCGCCGCCGCCGTCGTCCAGCAGACCCTGCTTCTCCTCGAGCTCGCAGAACACGACGAGCACCTCGGTCCCCGAGACGTCTGCCTTGTGGAAATCGCGGTCCCCCCACAGGCGGCAGAAGGACTTCCCGCGCACCTTCAGCGCCGGCGTCGCGAACGAGGTCGACACCGTCACCTCGGGGAGGTGACTGGTCAGTCTCTGGACGTCCTCGAATGTCGCCATTGCGTCACCTCCTCTTCCTGCGTCATTTTTGCAGGATGGGGCGCAGGCGCGTCACCCATCGGATCAAGTGCGCGTGGGTCGACTCGCGACCGCGAGGTAGGCCGCCCGCCATCCAACCATCAAGCTCCCGAGGAACCCGACCGCCACGAGGATGAATGCGGCTGCTGTCCCCTGGCCCGAGACGACGCGCAGGACCATGCCGACCGCCACGGTTGCGAGCGCCACGATCGCGCCGTCGGCGGGCGTGGTTCCGCGTCGGTGCAGCGCCAGGAGCAGGAGCCACCCCGCGCCGATCCCCACTGCGAAAGGCCAGGTCGTGGAGGCGAGGCCCGCGACGCTGACGCCGTGGTCGTGGACGGACCGGCCGATGCCCACGAACACGAGGGTCACGAGCAGGTCGACGAGCATGCCGATCCACAGCACCGATCTGCGGTCCCGTCTCACCTCGCGTCGCCGGCCGATGCTCGAGCCAGGACTCAGTTGATCGCGAGCAGGTCGACGACGAAGACCAGGGTGTCGTCCTTCGCGATCCCGGGCCCCGGCGACAGGTCGCCGTATCCGAGCGACGGGGGAATGATCAGTTCGCGCCTCCCGCCGACTTTCATTCCCGTGACGCCCTTGTCCCACCCGGGGATCACCTGCTCTGGCTTGGCGTCGAGGGTGAAGGAGAACGGCATGCTGGTCCAGGATGACTGGACGACACCCCTGGTCGAGTACGTGGCGAGGACGTACTGGACCGTGACCGTGTCACCGGCCTTGGCTGCCGGACCTGTTCCCTTGATGAGGTCCGCCGTCTCGAGCTGCTTCGGAGGAGCACCTGCAGGCACCGTGACCGTGGGTGCCGTCCCCGCCGCACCAGCCGGCGAACGGTCCTGGGAAGCGATGGTTGCGATCGACGACGGATCGCTCCCCGCGCCACCCCCGCAGGCCGCCAGGACGAGACCTGACGCCAGCAGTGCGGCAAGCGGCCAGAAACGGAATCGAGACATTGGAACCCTTTCGAACGGGGCCGACAGCCGGTGGGCCGTCGCGCGAGGCCGTGGAGACGGTAGTCGCGCGCGAACCGAGCCGGGGCTCGCCGCTTCGAGGCTCGCCTACTTCTTGTGCTGGCCGGGCTTCATGCCGAGGCACTTGAGCACGAAGGTCCCGAACCTTCCGGGCCTGTGCTCCTTCGCGGCCTCCGCATGGCCGTATCGGGAGGGGAAGGACTCGCCACCGCTCCCGGCGACGCCGGGGAACTGGATCTCATTCGGCTCCTCGTACTTCGGAACCTTGGGGAGCGGGTGCTTGCCCTTCCTGGTGTTCTTTCCTGAGGAGCCCATGCCAGCATCATGCCCCATCATCGAGGAGACATCGATCGGGCGTCAGCCCGGTCGCGTGCGCTCCTTCGCGGGGAGCGATTCGGCGAAGTCCAGCCCTCGGTCGAGCCACTCGGCGAGGCTTCGCCTGGCCTTCACGAACTCCGGTGCGACGTACACCCAGCCGCGCATCGGCTTGCCGTTGAAGTCCATCTCCCGGGCACCGCTGCGCGTGAGTGCGTCGGCATAGCCGTCGGGTCCGACGCGAACGACGAGGTCATCGCCGATGATCCCGAAGCACATGTTCCCGTTCACGGTGAAGCACAGGCCGCCGAACATGTGCCGTTCCGACAGTCGCAGGTCGCCGTCGAGATGCCGCCGGATCCGGTCGGCCAGCGCATCGTCATACGGCACGCTGCAACGCTATGGCGTCCTGGCCACCACGCGCCGAACTCGACGCCCTTCGCCGCGGCGACGTCAGCCGATACCGTCGTGGCGTGCGCCGATCAGCGTGACGGCGATCACCGCGGGGACCCGCCCCCTGTTCGACCAACGGTGGCGAGTGCCGTTCTGGACGTAGGTGTCGCCGGCATCGAGCGTGACCGTGGCGCCGTCATCGAGCTCCAGCGTGACCTGACCGGCGACCACGACGCCGAAATCAATCGAGGCGGTCTTGTGCATGCCGAGATCCTCGACGTCGAGGTGCTCTGCGAAGCCAGGAAGCTTCTCGTCGAACTCCGCGATGGCCGCGTCGAGATCGATGTCCTCGGGGGCACCCGCCCCGCCGTCGGGAGGGATGGTAAAGAAGCCGAACCGGAAACCGGTGATCGGAGGGAAGTAGCGCGGAGCGTCGGGCCTGGATCCGTCGTCGGGGAAGCGTGACGCCGTATCCGCGCCCCAGAGGAGGTGGAACTCGTTCCCGGGAAGGAGGGTCAGCGTCTCAGGCGTGACCAGCTCGTCGCTCGCGAAGACCGCCTTGCCATGCTCGTCGTGACCGGTTGCAACGCGCCTCACGTCCATCGATGCCCCTTCTCGAGTCGATCCGAGCCCGCCTCGCGATCCTGCTCGCGAGTCTTGCGCACGGGCGTACCTGTGTCGCGAGGTCCCGCACCGCACGACTGCGCGATCCTGTCGGCTCTGCTGCCACGGCCTCCCATGGACGGCGGCAACGACGCTTCGTACGCTGAAGCGATGCATCCCGCGCTGGGCGACCACACGCTCGCGCTGCCGAGTGGTCGGACTGTCGGGTACTCGGTGTACGGCGACGTCAGCGGGTACCCCGTGCTCAACTGCCACGGCGGGCTCCTGAGCGGCCACGACGTCGGACCCGCCGATGTCGACGCGAGGGACCTCGGGCTGCTCCTCATCTCTCCCGACCGGCCGGGCGTTTCGCGGACCGACCGGCTCGAGGGCCACGGCATGTCGGCTTGGGTCCGCGCTGATATCGCACCCCTGCTGGACCACCTGGGGGTGGGATCCTTCGCGGCGATGGGATGGTCCGAGGGCGGACAGTATGCACTGGCGGCTGCGTTCGCGATGGCGGATCGGGTCTCATGCTGCGCCGTCATCGCTGGATGCCCGCCGTTGGACGAGCCGGACAACGCCGCCGAGCTCAACGGTCTCGACCGGTTCCTGACCAACCGCTCGAGGCGTTCGCCCTGGGCCGCGCGCGCGTGGTTCTCAGCGGTGCGTGCCGCCTCGGTCCACGCACCGGGACTGCTCGTGCGGGGGGCGGTCCGCGGGCTGCCGAGCGATGAGGCCCGCGCGGTCGTCGAACGCGGAACCTGGCTCGCGGAGCTCCTCGGCGAGGGAGCACGCAACCCGAGCGGGGGAGTCGACCAGTATCTCGCGCTGAGCGCCCCGTGGGGCTTCGCGCCCGAGGAGGTGGCCGTTCCCGTGAGGATCTTCCAGGGCACGGCCGACGCGCTGGTCCCCGAGGGCTGGGCCCAGCAGCTGGTTCGCAGGATCCCGGGCGCCTCGGTCAGATGGTTTCCCGGAGAGGGACACTTCGTCTCCCTGACGCGTCGCAGGGAGGTCCTGCAGTACATCGCGCAGACCGTGCGATCCTGATTTGAGCGCGGTGCGCCAGGCCGGCGCCGCTGACACGTGACCGGCACCACCCGTGGGACCCGACGATCGGCCCCACGGGCGGCCCGGGTCACTTCACGATGATCGACCCCGTCATGAACTGATGGATGCTGCAGACGTAGGTGTACGTGCCGGGCGCCCTCGGTGCCTTGAAGCGCTTGGTCTGGTCGTGACCGATGTCGCCGGTGTTGAACTTCTTGTCGTTGGCGGTGATCGTGTGGTCGACGGAGTCCTTGTTGGTCACCGCGACGACGGCGCCAGGCGGGACCCTGAGCGTCATCGGCGAGAACATGAAGTTCGAGATGGTGATCGTGTAGGTCTTCGCCCGCGCCACCGTCCCTGCGGATGCGGCACCCATGGTGCCGATGCCGATGGCGGCGACCGCGAGGGCCGACGTCATCGCAATGGTGACCGCCATGGTGACCGCGACCGCTCGGGCGCGACGGCGCGCCTGCATGCTCACACCGCCTCGGAGGTGGGACTGAACGCGAGCGGCGCACCCGAGGCTGCCAGGACACCGGGATACTGGCCGAGCACGTAGTGCAGGATCGCGATGTGCTGCATCTCCACCGGCTGGATCGACGACGACAGCCCGATCGCCGCGCTGCTCTTGAGCATCGCGGTCTCGGCCTGGTACGTCTCAGCCGCGATGGTCTCGAGGGTGAGGGCGAGGTTTGCGAGGCCCGTGACGTCGGTGACCTTCGCGAAGTCGGCGTTCACCGTCGGTGCCAGCTTCGGGTTGACGATCGTGACGGCGGCCTTCTTGTTCGCCTTGAGCACGGCATTCCACGCGACCGCGTGCTGGGCGTGCTGGCTCCGAGCGGTCGTCGCGAACGTCGCCACGGCTGGCGGCACCGTCCCGAGCTTGCCCGCAGTCGCTGCCGAGAGCCCCGCCGTGTAGGCGTACACGGCGAGGTTCTCGAGGCTCGCCGCCACTGCGGCGACGGCCAGGTCTCCCTTCAGGTCCGCCGGTGGGAAGGTCGCCTTCCTCGCGTCGAGCCGTGCAGCGGACCGTCTCGTCGCCGCCCCCGCGAGCGCGGGGGTCGCACCCACGCTGAGGAGCGCGGCGCCGCCTGCGACGGCCGCGCCGACGCCGAACAGGAACGTCCGACGGCTCGTGTGTCGCGACGATGCCGCGGGATCTCCCATGGCATCGATCATGTCGGAGACCCCTGACCACATGGCCGGCATCCCCACGTCGTTGTTGAGCGAATCGAGGTCCCGCGTCATCGCGAGAAGCTCGCGCTCGGTCCCTTCGAACCCGTATGTGTCGTTGTCGTGGGTCACTTGACGGCTCCTTGGGTCGCTGGGGCGGCGTTGTTGGTCTTGTAGAAGGCATTGGGGAATCCCACGCTGCCCGCGACGGCGGGCAGCTGTGCCGCCGTCCCCGGGGCGAGGGAGATCAGCTGCGGGGCGCCGGCCTTCAGGAGCGCCTGCACCGCGAGCAGGACGCTCACGTGCTGCGCCTCGACGCCCATGACGCTCGCGAAGAGGGCCTTGTTCGAGGTGGTGTCGGCGAGCACCGTGTCCTTGACGTAGGTCTCGGCGGCGATGTTCTCGAGCTCGAGGGCGAGGCCGACGACGCCGAGCGTGCCGGCGGCTGCGCTCGCGCCGCTGAGGCTCGCGACAGCCTTGTTCACGACGGGCACGAACGCCGGATCGGGCTTCTTCTGCTCCTTGCCCCCGAGCGACTTCGCCGCCGAGTTGAAGGCGGCGGCGTGTTCCGCGTGCTGGCCCATCGTGACCTGGGCAAACTTGGTCACGACCGCGTTGGCCGAGGATCCGCCGATGTACGGCAGCGTCAGCGCCGTCTTGTACGTCGAGACCGCCAGGTTCTCGATGGACGCCGCCGTCTGGAGCATTTGGACGTCCCTCGTGCTGGCGGCGAACGCCGGCGATGCGAGCGCGCCGACGAGTGCGGCGCCGCCGGCCGCGCCGAGGAGGGTGGTCGCGCCCAGGCTCGCGCGGAGGCCGCGCTGGTGCTCCTCGTGGAATCGCAGGTTCTCGGCCGGGTCGCCCTCGCCGGCCCCGTGGTGCAGCTCGACGAGCTCGCCGATCGACTCCAGCGTGGGCCGCATGGCGTCTGCCTGCAGGTCCTGGGATTCTTCGAGCAGCTCGGCGAGTGCTCTTGGATCTGGGCTCATGGCTCCTCCTTGGACGGGTTCTCTGCCCATTCGGAGTGGACGGACGCGCGGATGAGCGCAATGTCGCGAACGGTGCCTCCCGGTGCGGCTCTTGCGGTGCATACGCCGATATCGTCGCTGCACCTGCCCTCGCGCTCGCCGAGTGACATCCGTCACGTCCGGCGGCATCGGATAGGAAGCGCATGGAGAAGATCGAAGAGGCAAGTGACGCCCAGCTCGTCACCCAGATCGGCCGCTACAGCGAGGTCGCGCTCGCCGAGGTGTACCGCCGGCACGGCGGCGCGGTCTATGGGCTCGCCCGGCGCATCCTGAACAACGCGACCGAGGCCGACGACGTCACTCAGGAGGTGTTCCTCCGGCTCTGGAACGTCCCGGACCGCTTCGACCCGGCACGCGGGTCGCTGCGGAGCTACCTGCTCAATGACTCGCACGGCCGTGCGGTCGACGCGGTCCGCTCGCTCAGCTCGCGCAGGGCGCGAGAGGTGAGGGACGCGCAGCGCACCGCCGGCGTCGAGTACGACATCCAGCACCACGTGTGGGACCTCGCGCTCGCGGACGAGGTGGTGCGCGCGCTCGACGGACTTCCCCCTGACGAGCGCCAGGCGATCGAGCTCGCCTACTTCCAGGGCCATTCGTACGTGAAGGTCGCCGAGCTGCTCGACCAGCCCGAGGGGACCGTCAAGAGCAGGATCAGGAACGGCATGCGACGGATGCGAGCCGCGCTCGTCGATGCCGGGATACAGGGGGCGGACCGATGATGACCCACGAGGAAGCCAACGAGCTGCTCGCGTCGCTCGCCCTCGACGCGGTGGATGCCGACGAGCGCGAAGCGATCGAGCTGCACGTCGAGGAGTGCCCGCGGTGCCGAGGCGAGCTCGATGCGCTGCGCGAGGTCGCGGGGGCGCTCGGCAACGTCGTCGAGCAGGTTCCAGAAGGGCAGTGGTCGAGCATCTCGGGCCGCCTCTACGAGGGGAGGGACGGCGACGCGGCCCCCCCGCCGCGTCTCCTCCCGCTCGTGGGTCGTGACGCTGATCGCCACGAGCTGCGCGACCGGCGGCCCGCGATATCGCGCCGCGCTGGCGTGGTCTTCGCGGCGGTCACCGTCGCGGCGGCGATTGCCATCGCCGCGCTCGTCGTCAGCCTGTCGAGCGCGAACGACCAGATCGCGCATCTTCAGGGGGCGCTCGCCGAGTCCAGCCAGAGCGCGGTCGTGGCGGCGCTCGAGACGCCCGGGCACAAGCTCGTGAACCTCGAGGGATCGAACCACGCGGACCTCGCTCAGTTCGTCCTTCTTCCCGACGGTCGCGGCTACCTCGTGAAGGCCGACATGCCCGCGCTCCCGACGAAGGACACGTACCAGCTGTGGGGGATCATCGGCGGCAGGCCGATCTCCATCGGCATCATGGGACAGGCACCGGGCACCGTGACCTTCACGATCGCCGGGAGTCCGGGTCCGTCGGACCTGGCGGTCACCGTCGAGCCCGCAGGCGGCACGCCTGCACCGACGACCACCCCTGTCGCCGTCGGACCGGTCTGATTCCAGCGGACACCCGCCAATCCGCGAGGCTCGCGCGCAGCGCGCCCACGCGCCCGCGCGCCCGCGCGGGGGCCGTTGCCCGCGTCGCTTCCCGGGACGCATCGGACGCTCGAGGTCAGTGCCTTGGACGAAGGATGCAGATCGCTCCGCCAGCAACGAGCGAGACGATGGCGCCAACCTCGATGACGAACGCCTCATGGGCGAACGGCGCCGACCAGGTGTCCGTGAACCCGAAGATCCCGCGCTCGATCGAGATGAGGAACCCCGCCATCGTGGACAGCGCGAACCCGGTTCCGATGACCGCCGCCCACACCCGGCGCACGAAGACCACCACGAGGCCGATGAGGATCCCGACGATGGACTGCACCAGGAACAGCGGCCCGATCGTGGGGATGTTCCGGTACCCGAAGTCCTGCCAGAGGTGCAGGTGCACGTAACCCGACCATGCGACGAGCAGCCCGCCCGCGACGAACGAGGCTGTCGCAGCGATGCCCGGGAGTTCGGTGACGCGGCCCGGTCCATCGTTCAGCACGTTGCGTCTCATGGCGATTGTTCGGCACGGTCGGTCCGTCCGGATGGAGCGCATCGGGGCATCTCAGCGCTTGAGTACCCTGCCGATCCCGATCGCAGCGAAGTAGAACACGACGAGGGGAACGGCGAGAGCGAGCATGGAGAAGGGATCCGAGCTCGGGACGAAGACGCCCGCGACGATAACGATCCCGAGGACGGCCCACCGCCACGCATGCAGGAGCTGCGCCGAGGTGACTGCATGGGCGAGTTCGAGCGACACCAGGATCGACGGGAACTGGAATGCGAGCCCGAAGAGGAGCATCATGAGCGTCACCAGACTGAGATACGAGATGGGGTCGTAGATCGCCTTGAGGCCCGGACCGCCGATCTCCTGGAGGAACGCGAGCGCGTGGGGAAGGATCCAGTACGCAGTCGCGGCGCCAGCGAGGAACAGCACTGTCGCCGCCATCACGAACGGGACGGCATAGCGCCGTTCGCTGCGACGGAGCCCCGGCGTGATGAACCTCCAGAGCTCGAACAGCAGCACGGGAGACGCGAGCGCGAAGCCCCCGAACATCGTGATCCTGATGCGCAGTGAGAGGCCGTCCAAGGGGGACGTGACGTAGAGGGCGCAGCCAGCGCTCGACGAGCCGGCTGGCGTCGACCTGACTGATTCGCGCCCTCCCGCCGTTCCATCCAGCCGGCACAGCGGCTCGAGGAGGACGTGGAGTATCTCCCCGTAGGCGTAGAAGGCGACCAGGGATGCAATCGCAAGGGCAACGAGGCAGACCAGGAGCCGGCGCCGCAGCTCTCCGAGGTGCTCGCTGACGCTCATGGCGTCCGGCGAAGGGCGGGCCGCCCTCCTGCGCAGCAGCCGACTGGTCAGCACCGCACCGCTCAGTTCAGGCTGGGATCGGTTGCGGTCATCGGCATCGACAGGTTGCCGCCATTGTCGCGCTGCGCTTCGCTTGCGGGGATCGGGCGATTTGTCGGTGCAAGGTTCGCGCCCAGGCCCGCACCGGGAAGACCCTCCGGCACGGCGATGCCAGGTTCGGCGTCGTCGATCCCGTGATCGGGAGCGGTCGCGAGATGGTCGAGCAGCGCAGCAGGGGATCGGACCATTCGGGCCAGCTCCGACGTCGAAGGCAGGTCCGGCGCAGCGGTTCGGACCTCCGCCTCCATCCTCGCCCGGAACTCACCGACCGCCCTCCACGCGTCACCGCACTGGCGGGCCACCTTCGGGAGCCTGTCGGGACCGAGGAGGAGGATCGCGAGCACGGCGATGACCACCAGCTTCGCGGGATCGAGATTCAGCACGGCGTCGGCACCTCGCTCGATGGACCGGCGGGCGGATCGTTCGTCAGGTTGGTCACGAGCAGCATTCGATGCCGGTGGACCTGGTGGATGCGGAACCGCCTGTCACATCCGAGGTGGCCGGGTTCGCCGAATACCACGTGTCCGAGTTCCCTGGGCCGTGCACCGGGGCAGCGAGCGGGCGGGTCGATCCACTGCACGGTCGAGACACGGAGGCATCAGATGCTGGCAGAGATCTTTGGCGTTGATGGGGTCATCGTGGTGATCGTCGCGGTCGCGCTCCTCTTCGGCGGCACGGCGATCCCGAAGCTCGCCCGCGGGCTCGGCTCTGCGAAAGGCGAGTTCGAGAAGGGGCTCGGCGAGAGCACGCCGTCGATCCAGGAGCCGACCGCACGTGTGACGGCCGTGAAGCCCCCGGATTCAGACCCACTCGTGGATTGCTAGACAGTCTCGCGGCGGTCCACCCCACCGGAGTGCACCCCGGCATCGAGGATCCCATCGATCTGTCCCACAGCTGCGGCCATCCCCTCCTCCATCCCCATCTCGAGGAACTGGGCCATCGCGTCAGCATCCGGGAAGGTGGCCTCCACCGTCATCCTCGTGCCCCCGCCGGCCAGTCCCGTGAGCGAGGCCCGCACGACCATGACCGGCATGCCCGGGTCCGGCTCGCCGTGCTCGTCAGCGAGCCCGTTCTCGAACTCGAGGCTTCGAGGAGCATCGATCGCGAGGAAACGCCACCACCCGTGGGGCTGGTGGTCGGGTCCGGACATGTAGTAGCGGACGTAACCCCCCGGCACGAAGTCGTGGTCGACGACCGTGGCCGGGTAGCCCGGCGGTCCCCACCAGCGCTCGAGCTGTCGCGGGTCGCTCCACAGCGACCACGCCCGCTCCGGGTCAGCCTTGAACTCCGCCGTGATCGCGAGCGTCATCGCGCCGTGATCCTTCCGCACCTTCGTGACGGTCATGTGGTTTCCCCTTCCACCTCGTTGTCAAGCACCTCTCCGAAACGGTCCAGGCGATCCCTCCACAGCCCTTCGTAGAGATCGAGCACCCCGATCGCACGACGGATCGCGTCGATGTTCCCCCGGACCAGCTGTCGCCGGCCTTCCCGACGCTTCGTGACGAGTCCCGCCGACTCGAGCAGAGCCACGTGCTTCTGCACGGCGGCGAAGCTCATCGGGTAGGGACGCGCAAGGTCGGATATCGACCGCTCTGCGACGAGGGACCGGGTGACGATGTCCCTCCTGGTCGCATCGGCGAGCGCATGGAACAGGCCATCTGCGACGGTGCGCTGCCGTTGGTCTACAACCATATGGTTGTAGATTAGCACCACGATCCCGGGGCGTTGCACGTGGCTCCTGGGACCGGCACGTGGCGTGCCAGCGATGCCGGCTTCGGGGCCAGCGTGTCGCGCGCAGGACGTACGATCGGGCCACCATCACGAGGAGTCGAGGGACCCAGCCCGGTGACGCTCCGCCAACCGACCTGCCGGGCACGGTGGCCCCGCTGGGACCGATGAGGAGCCGATGCCGACCTGCGACCACTGCGCGCTCGAGATCCCCGCCGCCGACCTCGAGAAGAGCACGATGCGGTGCCAGGCATGCTGGCGGGCGAGGCTTCGGCGCGCCTACGCCGAGTTGCTGGTCGCCACCTCCCACCGCGTCGTGCGCACCGAGTTCGGGTGGTGCACCGCCCTGTGCATCCATGGCGATCCTCACGAGTGGCTCTGCACCCACATCCACGGGTCCGAGGAGGGGGCCTCCGCGTGCCTCTCGGGCCGCGTCTGACGGCCCCGAGCCGCTCGGTGCTGCCGGAGGATCGGTAGGTTCACCTGTGATGGGCTACACGCAGGCACCCCCCGGCTGGTGGCGGGACTTTGTGCTCGGGACCCCGGCCCGCACCGCGAAGCTGGCAGTCGTCCGAGCGGACGGCTCGCCCCACGTCGCTCCCGTGTGGACCGACCTCGACGGCGACCGGGTCGTCTTCATGACGGCATCGGACACGATCAAGGGCAAGGCGATCCTCAGGGACGCACGCGTCTCGCTGTGCTGGGATGACGAGCGGCCCCCGTTCAGCTTCGTGACGGTGAGCGGCATCGCGACCACATCGACTGATCCGGCTGCGTTGCTGCGGTGGTCGACGCGCATCGCTTCGCGGTACATGGGCGAGGAACTGGCCCGCGAGTACGGGGCGCGCAACGCGGTCCCTCCCGAGATGGTGATCCACGTCGAGCCGACTCGGATCGTCGCCAAGGTCGACGTCGCTCTCTGAGCGGCGGCACGGGTTCCGTCAGCCGGCGACCGGGCGCGGGAACCGCCCTCGCAATGGAACCCGGCTCGGTCGTCTCGGACTCCGGCGCGATTCAGGGGACGAGGACGATCTTGCCTCGGGTGTGGCGTCGTTCGAGCTCCTCGTAGGCGTCGGCGACGCGGTCGAGCGGGTAGGTGTCCGCAATCGGGATCTCGATGGCACCTGCGGCCGCGAGACCAGCCAACTCGGTCAGCACCTCGGGTGTGGAGGCGGTCGCGCTCCCATCGGCCTTCGCGCCGATCTCCTGGGCCTTCTCGAAGGAGATGATCGTCTCGATGCGGGACGGATCGATGCCGAGATCGACGGCGAGCTGCAGGTACTCGGGCCCGAAGAGGTCGATGAACGCGTCGATGCCGTCGGGAGCGGCAGATCGCAGGCGTGCCGCGAGGTCGTCGCCGTAGGGGACGGCGACGGCGCCATGATCGTTGAGCCACGCTGCATTGGCATCCGAGGCGATGCCCAGGACGTTGGCCCCCTTGATCCTCAGGAGCTGGACGACGATGGAACCCACGCCGCCTGCGGCAGCGGAGACCGCGACGACATCCCCCTCCTGCGGATCGACCGCGCGCACTGCGGCGTAGGCCGTGCAGCCGGCGACGTACAGGGAGCCCGCGACCTCCCAGCTGAGCTCGCGAGGCTTGCGGATCAGCTGGTCCACCGGAACCGCGACGTGCGTCGCCTGGCTGGAGCGTGTCCACGAGAAGCCGAGCACCTCGTCGCCGACTCCGAAGGTCTCGACGCCGACGCCGATCCTGGTGACCACGCCCGCGAGATCGCTGCCCTGCCCCGAGGGGAACGTCGACGGCAAGCGGTCGCGAAGCAGGCCCCGCCGGATCGAGATCTCGCCCGGGTTGATGCCTGCTGCCCTGACCTCGACCACAACCTCTCCGGGAGCCGGCGTCGGCATCTCGATGTTCGCGACGTACAGGACGTCGCGGTCTCCGTATGAGTCGAATCGGACTGCTCGTGCAGTTTCGTCAGGCATGGAATCCCCCGTTGTCCTCCGAGGATTGACGAGCGTCGCCACCTCGTACCGTGTGCGGGACCTCCCAGCGAATCTATGGTCCGACGCTCGCCATCGATTCGGCGGCTCGGCGCCCGCGTCCTCGCGGCTCTAGGCCTCCGAGGCGGAGGAGGGGTCGCCAGCCTGCATCACCGTGAACGGCACATGGCACACGGGCTCCTCGAGAATGCTCAGCGTCGTGCCGGGCACGGGGACCTCCTCGACGATGACGCTCGCGCCGAGGGACTTCGCGTGCGCACGGAATGCGACCAGGTCCGCGACGACGTAGATCGGCATCCACGCGCCCCGCGCCTCCGCGTCGGGCGCTGCGCTCAGGCTCGCGAACCACTGCTCGCCGTCAGCCAGGATCGCCATGCCCGGCTCCGGCTCGATGACGCTCTTGTTGAGCAGCGACGAGTAGTACGCGACAGCGTCCTGCGGGTCGGGCGACGCGTGGTCGATCCACCCGAAGGTGCCCGGCTCATAGGCGACGCCGAAGCCCGGGAAGCCCGCCGGCTGCCAGAGGCCGTGCGTCGCGCCTGTCGGGTCCTCGACGATCGTCATCGAACCCTGCCCTGGGACGACCATAGGACCCATGAGGACGATGCCGCCGAGCTCGATGGCCCTCTTGGTGTCCGCCTCGATGTCCTCGGACAGGAAGTACGGGACCGGCAGCCCGGATCCGCCGGGACCCTGACCCAGCCCCATGACCGGCGCGCCGCGGACCGTGGCGATCGAGTAGTGCCCCATCTCGGCTGATCCGACGTCCCACGACCATCCGTGGAGCGCCGCGTAGAACGACGCGAGGGCCTCGCGCTGCTCGGTGGTCTCGACGGACACGTCGACCCATATGGGCATTCCCGGCGATGATGCGGTGAAGTTCGGCATTCCGGGATTGTGGCACTCCCGCGAGCCTCGTGCTCGCCTGACGGCCTCGGTGCCGTCGACAGGTCCGTGCGGGCTTGGCAGCTCACCCACGCGCAGCGGTTCGCGGCCCGTGCGCTCCGCCGACGTCACAGGGTCGGCGCCCTGCGGTCCCCGGTTGCGGCGGCGAGGGAAACGGCTGGTGTTAACTTCCCGATGATGCCTCCAGATGCCGGGGTGACGGTGTCTCGGGAGTCCGGATCCACGCCCGCCAGACCGATGCGGCGCCCGGCCGCGACGGTCATCCTCGGATCGATGGCCGTCCTCGCGATGCTCGCCCTGACGCCATTCCTCGACAAGTCCCTCTGGGTGGACGAGGGAGCCTCGATCTACTCCGCGCACCTGAGCTGGGCGGGGCTCTGGACACAGTCGCACGTCGTCGACCTCGTACTGCTGCCGTACTACGCGCTGCTCCACCTCTGGGTCGGCGTCTCGTCGAGCATCGCGTGGATGCGGGTCCCATCCCTGCTGGCGTTCGGTGCGACGGTGTACGTCGCCGGCGCGCTGGCGCTGCGCGTCGGGGGCGTCGCGTGCGGCGTCCTGGCGTCGCTCCTCACCGCATGCAACCCCCTCCTGATCTCGGAGGCGTTGGACGCGCGGCCCTACGCCCTGGCGACGCTGGCGGCCGCACTGGCCGTCGCCATGCTCGTCAGATGGCTGGACGATCCGAAGTCGCGCTGGATCTGGCTGTGCTGCCTCGCGTCCGTCGCCGCGCTGGCCTTCCAGCTGTTCAGCGTGATCGTGCCGATCTCCGCACTGCTGGTCGCGGCCGCCTTCGAGCGTGATCGGTTCCGGCGCGCCTGGCGGACCCTCGCCATCCCTGTCGGATTGCTCTTCGTGGTGACACTGGTGGCCGCAGCTGTCGTGTCAGGTCAGCGAGGACAGATCGCCTGGATCCTGCGCGCGCGAGGGGTGCAGATCGTCATCGACGCCTCGGGCGTGCTGGGTCCCGTGTTGACGCGCCCGCAGGGGGGCGCCTCCTACGGGTACGCCGTGGTGATCGTGCTCATCGCCGCCGCGGGGGTTGCCACGTGCGGTCTTGCCCTCGTTCGAGGGGTGCTCCGCCCCGCCACCCGCACGCGCGAGCGCATCGCGATCCTCCTCGCGTGGGCGGTGGTCCCGGCAGCCTCGCTCGCCGCCGTGTCGCTCGTGCACCCGGTCTTCGTCCTGCGGTATGTGACGCCGTCGGTCCCGGGGCTCGCGATCCTGGTGGGCTGGATCGCCACCCGCGCGTGGCGCCTCTTTGACTCCAGCTGGGCGCCCGCGACTCGCACCGCCCTCGGCGCCCTCGCGGTCTGCGCGCTTGTCGCGGTGCTCCTCCCCGGAGCCGTGTCCGCAGGTCGGTCGGTGACCCAGAACATCCGCGGAGCCGCCCGCTACATCGTCCGGCATTCGAGCAGCACCAGCGCCATCGCACTTCCCGATCACGCGCTGGCGTCCGCCGTCGAGTACTACCTGCCCCACGGCGGTGCCGGCCTCCGCCTCTGGCCGCAGTTCCGCGAGCAGCCCTACATCGAGGGGCTCGATCTGCGAACTGACCGCCGTGCCGTGGCCGCCGAGCCGACGAACATCTGGCTCGTGGAGGACCTGAGCATCTCGGACATCGGGCGATTCCTCGCGACGGTGCGCAAGGACGGCTACGTCCAGCTGCGACCGGCCCACTTCTCGGGCATCTCGTTCCTGCAGGTGATGCACCTGCGACGAACGCGATGAGATCCATCGCTGATTCGCGCCGGGCGCGGTCGGACCGCGCGTCCAGGTTCGAACCTGCGGCTACGCGCAGACGTCAGCCAGGCAGGCGAGGTCCTCGGGTGTGAGGACCACGCCGGCAGTTGCCAGATTCTCGTCAAGATGCCCGAGGGACGACGTGCCGGGGATGAGCAGCACGTTCGGCGCGAGGTGCAGGAGCCATGCCAGCGCGACCTGCGACGGCGTCGCACCGAGCCGCGCGGCGATCTCCGTGACCGTTGCATTCCCGAGGACGGGGTTCTCGGCGCGGAACGCCGACCCGAGGGGGAAATACGGCACGTAGGGGATGCCGGCGGCCTCGCAAGCGTCGAAGACCTCCTGGTCGCCGCGGTTCACGAGGTTGTACTCGTTCTGCACGCACGCGATCTCGGTGCGTGCCGCCGCCAGGCGGAACTCCTCGATCGTGACCGTACTGATGCCGATCGCCTCGATCAGCCCTTCGTCACGGAGTTCGATCATCACGTCGAGCTCGGCGGCGAAGTCGCCCTCGTTCTCGTGGTGGCGGCGGAGGTTCACGATCGGTATCCGCTCGATCGCGAGCGTCTCGAGGTTCGCCACCACATCCTCTCGGAGCTGCTGGGGGTGCGCGGCGGACAGCCAGCTGCCCAGGGCGTCGCGCCGGGCGCCGACCTTCGAGACCAGGACGAGGTCCTCGGGATAGGGGTGCAGCGCCTCGAAGATGAGCTCGTTCGACACGTTCGGTCCGTAGAACTGTGCGGTGTCGATGTGGTTGACCCCGGCCTCGACCGCGCGTCGCAGGACGGCGACGGCCTGGTCGTGGTCCTTCGGCGGACCGAACACGCCAGGACCAGGAAGCTGCATCGCACCGAAGCCGATGCGGCGGACGTCCCTGCCTGCGAGGGTGAATGTGTCGGTCATCGGATGCTCCTCTTCTCGTGGTGTGGGCCCGCAGGGCCTGGTCAGCGCGTGTCTGCCGGTGATTGCCCTGTGCCCGTTGTCCGCGCCCTTGCGAACCTATGCCCGACGTTTGCCCGTCAGGTCGGAGCCGGGCATCCGATGCCCGGCGCTACTCGAACAGCGGCAGCGACTCCATCTCCCGTGCGTACTCCTCGGCGGTCGGCGGCGCGACGTGACGGGCTGGCTTGATCGCGAGCGCCGCGATGACCAGCGCGACGAGGATGATCCCGGAACCCGTGAGCAGGGCGTCGGACCGGCCGTGCGACACGGCGATGCTGGTGAGCGCCGCAACCCCCAGGGCACCGCCGGTCTGCTGCATGGTTTGCAGCATCCCCGAGGCCGCGCCCGCATCCTCGCGTGGCACGCCCCCGAGGATGGTGACGCTGAGCGGGAGGAAGCAGGAGCCCGCGCCGATTCCGAAGATGAGCATCGGGCCGAAGAGACTGTCGAAGTAGCCCTCCGTCGGATTGGCGCGTGAGATCCAGAAGGTCGCGAGAGCGAGGAGTGTCAGCCCGAAGAGCAGGAGTGGCCGGGCGCCGAAGCGGTTGACGACACGGGGTGCGATGCGCGAGAGGGTGAAGATCATCGCTGTGAGCGGCAGGAACGCGAACCCGGTCCTGATGGCGCTGAAGTGCAGGTCCCCTTCGACGTACTGGCTGATGAAGAAGAAGACGCCGTACATCACGGCGGGGAGCATCATGATGACAACGTAGGAGGCTGCGCGGGACCTGTTCGCGAGGAGCCGAAGCGGGAACAGCGGCTGGGTCTTGCGACGCTCCACCGAGATGAAGCCGGCGAGCAGCAGCGCGCCTGCGACGAATGCGGCGAGGGTGACGCCGGAGGGTGCCCGCTCTGCGAGCCGGATGAACCCGTACGTGATGCTGGTGATGCCAAGCGTGACCAGAGCGGCGCCCTGGATGTCCATGCGGCCACCGCTTCGGGGAGGCTCCGGGACGAACCGGGGTGCGAGGGCGATGACCGCGATGCCGATCGGGACATTGATGAACAGGACCCACCGCCACGATGCCCAGGTTGTGAGCGCGCCGCCGAGGACGAGCCCCAGCGACCCGCCGCCTGCCGAGACGCCGGTGAAGATCCCGAGGGCCCGATTGCGAGCGGGACCCTCGTCGAAGATGCTGCTGATCAGGCTGAGCGTGCTCGGTGACGCCATCGCAGCGCCGACTCCCTGCAGGGCCCGGGCCGCGAGCAGCATGCCTGCCGAGTCCGCGAGGCCACCGGCCATCGAGGCGATGGTGAAGACCGCGAGACCGAGCATCAGCATGCGCCGACGGCCGAAGATGTCTCCCGCACGTCCGCCGAGGAGCAGCAGGCCACCGAAGGTGAGGATGTAGGCATCGACCACCCAGGCAAGGCCGGCATCGCTGAAGTGCAACGACCGCTGGATCGGGACGAGTGCGATGTTCACGACGGTTGCATCGAGGACCATCATGAGCTGGCAGGTCACGATCACCGCCAGGGCGATCGTGGTTCGTGCATGTATTCGGGATGCCTGGGGCATGGGGCTCCTTGCAGGGGTTGTGACCTCAAGTCCCACCAGGCCGCTGGCACACCTGCCCGGGAAGCCGGGGATATGCTGAACGGAGAAGGACTCCGGTTAATACTATACGGAGATTGTCTCCGCTATGCAAGGACCCCCATGAGAGCCGACGCCCAGCGCAACTACGACCACATCGTCGCGGTTGCGCGAACCGTCTTCTACGAGCAGGGCACCGAGGCCTCGCTGGACGAGATAGCGAAGCGGGCCGGCGTCGGGCCCGGGACCCTCTATCGGCATTTCCCGACCCGCGAGGTGCTGATCGATGCGGTCATGAAGTCCTGGGTGGACCAGATCCAGGCGGCGGCGGACGATGCCGCGACCAGCAGTGCGCCCCCTCGCGAGCTGCTCCTCTCCTGGTTCAGGTCCTTCATCGCCCACATCAGCCGGCAGAAGGGGGGTCCCGCGAGGCTGACCGCTGCGATGGGCAACCCCGAGTCCCACATCTACGGCAAGTGCCAGGTCCTGAAGGAAGCGAACGCCAGGGTCCTTGACCGACTGCGAGCCGACGGCGCCCTGCGCGATGACATCGACTCCCTCGAGGTGTGCCGGCTCATCGGAGGCGTCGCTGCGGTGGCGGATCAGGCCGAGCTCGACGCCGCAGCGACGGAACCGCTGCTCGACATCGTGGTCGACGGGCTCCTCGCGCAAGGATCCAGCTCCGGCGCTCGAGGACGCACGAGGTCGAGCGCCCAGCCTGCAAAGTGAGAGGGAGGTCTTGGTCGCCGCACGGTCACTGGCGATAGTCGGCTCCCGCGCGTCCGCCTCCCCGGTGGCACCCCTCGTGCTTGCGGGCCTCTGGGGCGTGGTCGACGGTCCCTCCTGCCATCGCCGTTCCCCCTCGTCATCGGGATCGCAGTGATGGTCCTTGGCGGCTCGCTGGTCCAATCCGTCGTGGCCTCCGTGCACCGCGTCAGGGGAACGAGCCCTCGAGACAACCCTGCGTTCACGCTGGCGGATGCGCCTGCAACGTCCTGCGACAGGCAGCGGTCGACGTGGAACGACGCCAGCCCGCGCCTACGAGTGAGCCACTTCTCGCTCTGTGGTCTAGTCGAGCTCGTGAGGGGACCATCGTGGAGAAAACGACGGGTCGAAGGCGGATCAGCCGGTTCCTGCATCTGATCGGTGAGGCAACCTCGCGGGCGTC
>Ga0181534_10000858_pt1 | contig 21040 bp, 26 predicted proteins | sample PEATcosm2014_Bin_37_FD_119758 | JGI IMG/M metagenome (GOLD analysis project Ga0181534, IMG submission 119758) | Peatland microbial communities from MTU Mesocosm Facility, Houghton, MI, USA - PEATcosm2014_Bin17_10_metaG | ecosystem: Environmental > Terrestrial > Soil > Wetlands > Peat | place... | reverse complement strand
GTTGCAGCCGGACAAGTCGAGCCACGCGGAATATATCGTCAAATGACCCGGCTGAACCAGCCATGGCCCGCCGTCCGCCGAACCGGAGTTTTGGTGGCGTTAATGTTATTTGCCCTGACCGCCGGGGTGTCCGCGCAGGAATCGAACGGCCCGGCGCTGCTGCCGGAGATTTCCCAGGCGGATACGAATGCGGTGATCACGCAGAAGATGGAGCGGCTCAAGCAGGCCCTGTCGGCCGCGCGGTTTGCGGCGAGCACGCACGATTATCCGGAGGCGGAAAAGAACTTCCTGCTGCTGCTGGCCGAGGACGTGCCGGATGAACTGCAGAAGACGGCGTTGTTTGAGCTGGGCGTGGCGGTGCAGGCGGAAAACGATTTGCCGCGCGCGGAGTCGATTTTCACGCAGTATTCCCAGCGCTGGACGGGGGATGTGCGGCTGCCGGAGATAAGCCTGCATCAAGGCCAGGTCTTCCGCTCGATGGGCATGAACCAGATGGCGCTGGCGAAATTTTACGGGGTGATGACCACCGCGCTCTCGATGAAGACGGAGGAGATGCCGTATTACAAGCGGCTGGTGCTGCAGGCGCAGGTGGAGATCGCGGAGACGCATTATCTCATCGGCAAATACGCGGAGGCGGCGGAATATTACGGGCGGCTGCTGGAGCAGGGGGCGCCGGAGCTGGACCTGGCGGAGATACAGTTCCGGCTGGTGCGTTCGCTGGTGGCGCTGAACCGGCACGCGGAGGCGGCGACGCAGGCGCAGGATTTTCTGCTGCGGCACGCGGATTCACCGGAGGAGCCGGAGATGCGCTATTATCTGGCCCAGGCGCTGAAGGGGGAGAACCGCAACAGCGAGGCGCTGGAGCAGGTGATGATCTTCCTGAAGGAAGAGCGGGCGAAGACGCAGGATCACCCGGAAATGTGGACCTACTGGCAACAACGCGTGGGCAACGAGATCGGCAACCAGCTTTATCAGGAGGGGGATTATGTGAAGGCGCTGGAGGTCTACCAGACCCTGGCCAAGCTGGATGAATCGCCGGCGTGGCAGATGCCGGTGAACTACCAGGTGGGCATCACGTACGAGAAATTATTGCAGCCAGAAAATGCGATGGCGGCCTACCGGACCATCACGAACGCCGCGCCGTCGCTCGGCACGAACGCCTCCCCGGGGCTCCGGACGGTGGCGGACATGGCGCAGTGGCGGCTGGATTTCCTGCAATTCCAGGGGCGTGCGGAGGAATTTTCCCACCCTAAGACCTTGGACGGCACCAACCTTGACCTGTCAAAACAATGAACGCCCCCGGCCAATCGACCTTTTTTGTGGAGCTGGCGCGCGACCTGCGCGCCCATCTGGACCTCTGCCATGAATGCCTGGCGCTGTTCACGGTGGAGAACCGGCGGCTGCGCAGCCCGCAGCCGTGGCAGCCGGGGGAGTTTTCCGAGCAGAGAAAGCGCTTGCTCCCGCGTTTGGAATCGGTCTTAATCAAACTACGCGGAAGCCGCGAATTTTGGCAAAAGATGACTCACGCCGAGCGGGAACGCTGCGGGGAAATCAGAAACCTGTTCCAGGAAATCCAAAATCTGCTGCCGCGAATCCTAATGCTTGATCGAGAAAACCAGCAGGAGATGTTGCGCCGGGGGGTCCTGCCGGCCGCGGAACTGCCGGCGGCCACCGGCCAGCAGCCGAATTTTGTGGCCAACCTGTATCGCCGGCACGCCGCCGCCTGAACCATGTCCATTGAAAAAGTCATTGTCCTTGAAGATGACGCGATAGTCCGCGCCAACCTGGAGAATTTTCTCCGGCGGCAGAAGCTGGACGTGGTGGCCGCGCCGACGCTGGCGGCCGCGCGGGATTTTCTGAGCCGGGACAATTTCGACCTGATCTTCATGGACATGCGGCTGCCGGACGGCGAAAGCATCGAGCTGCTCAAGGAACTGCAGACGCGCCCGCAACGGCCGCTGGCGGTGGTGATGACGGGTTTTGGTTCCGTGGAATCGGCGGTGGACTGCATGAAGAACGGTTCGTTTGATTACCTGATCAAGCCGTTTTCGACGGAGCAGATCGCGGTGACGCTGCGCAAGGCGCAGGAATTCACGCAGTTGCTGAAGGTAAACCACTTTTTGAGCCAGGAATCGGACGATGACGAGCGCGAACTCATCGGCCGCAGCCCGGCGATGGAAACCCTCCGCCAGCTCATCCGCAAGGTGGCGCGGACGCAGGCGACGGTGTTGATCCATGGCGAAAGCGGGACGGGCAAGGAACTGGTGGCCCGCGCCCTGTACCGGGAAAGTCCGCGGGCCGAGGCGGCGTTCATCAAGGTGAACTGCGCGGCGGTGCCGGAAAACCTGATCGAGAGTGAATTTTTCGGCCACGAGAAAGGCGCCTTCACCGGGGCGATGACCAAGCGGGAGGGCCGCTTTGAACTGGCCCATGGCGGCACGATCTTGCTGGATGAAATCAGCGAAATCTCGCCCGCCGTGCAGGCGAAGCTGCTGCGCGTGCTGCAGGAGCGCGAGCTGGAACGCGTGGGCGGCAACCGCACGATCAAGGTGGACGTGCGCGTGATCGCGACGACGAACCGCGACCTGCAACAGAGCGTGGAGAAGAAGGAGTTCCGGCAGGACCTGTATTTCCGGCTGAACGTGGTGCCCGTCCACGTGCCGGCGCTGCGTGAACGGCGCGAGGACATCGCCGAATTGGCCGGCGAATTTATGCGCCGTTTCTCCCGCAAACACGGCGTCCATGTCAAAGGTTTCACGGATGCGGCGTTGCACACGTTGCGCCAGCACAACTGGCCGGGCAACGTCCGGGAACTCCAGAACGTGATCGAACGCGCCGTGATCATGTGCGGCGAGAACGGCATGCTCGAGCCCGATCATCTGGGCATGACCACCAGCCAGCCGGCGGAAAATCCCAACGGCGGCGGCGATGATTTCCTGCCGGCCATCAAGGGCAACGGCGAAATGCTGACGCTCGCGGAAATGGAAAAGCGGCACATCCTCGCCGCGCTGGACCGCTGCAACGGCAACCGCACCCACGCGGCCAAAATGCTGAACCTGAGCATCCGCACCCTCCGCAACAAGCTGCACGAGTACAACGGCACTTCGCCGAAGTCGGATGACGAGACCGAATCAGTGGAAAACTGACGGACTTCGCCGACCCTGACAACCTTGCCTAGCCGGCCGGTTTGACCCGGAAACATTTGCCCGTCCACACCCGGCGGCGGCTGGATTTGCTTGGTTTTACGCAGTTTCTTCCTCATGGCATCATCGTTGCTTAGCAAGGCTTGGAAAAATTATGATCGAAGCCCTGTTCAACCAACCCAACTATCTGACGGCGAAAAAAACGCTCGATGCGGTGGCGTTGCGGTCAGAGGCCATCGCCAATAACATCAACAACATGGAGACGCCCGGCTACCGGCGGGTGGACCTCTCCCCGGATTTCGAAAAAGAACTGTCCCGCGCCAGCCTGGCGAACGACCCGTCGGAAATTTCCTCCCTCAAGCCCACCCTGACGGTGGATGCCACGGCCGTGCCAAACAGCAAGGACGGCAACACGGTGCATCTGGAGGACGAGATGATGAAGATGAACCAGAATGCGATGACGCACCAGCTGGAAACCCAGCTCATCTCCGGCACCCTGGCCAAACTGCGGATGGCGATCACCGGCAACCCCTGACGCTCATTATCATGATCCAGATCCTCAACGGAATTCAAAACACGGCCGCCGCGCTCGACGCCGAGCGGACGCGGCTGGATGTCATCTCCCAAAACATCGCGAACGCGCACACGACGCACGACGTGGACGGCAAACCGTACCAGCGCCGCGTGGTGGTGTTTGAGAATCAATTGCAAAATGCGATCAACGGGGAAGACTCCCCGCTGTCCACGATGCAAGTCGCGAAAATCACCCGCGACACACGCCCGCCCACGAAGATTTATGATCCGGGCAATCCCGAGGCCGATACCCAGGGCATGGTCTCCCTGCCCAACATCAACATCCACGAGGAAATGGCCGACCTGATCTCGGCCTCGCGCACGTTCGAGGCCAACCTCGCCGTCGTCAAAAACGCCCGGTCGATGGCCATGCAAACGCTGGCGATGGGGCGGCACTGAAAGCTTTTAATCAGTTAGCAAACCATGTCACCACTTTCGGGAATCCCAGCTTACAGCCCCGGCCTGATGCCACGCATCGCGCCGCTGCCGGGCGGCGACATCTCGGAACTGCCGTCCCAGCTGCCCGCCGCCCCGGCGACCGGCGGCGGCGACTTCTCCTCGATGCTGGGCAAAATGGTTTCCGAGGTGAATGCCAAACAGCTGGATGCGGCGCAAAATGTGAACGCGCTCCAGAGCGGCCAGAACGTGCCACTGCACCAGGCGGTCATCTCGATGGAGGAGGCCAGCGTGTCTTTCCAACTGATGGTCCAGGTGCGGAACAAATTGATGGAGTCGTATCAGGAAATCATGCGGATGCAAATTTAAGGTCGAATGAACAATAACTTTTCGAAGCTCGGCAAACAGCTCCTGGACATCTGGGGTCAACTCGGCGCCAGCCAGCGCGTCAGTGTCCTGGCCGCGACTTTCGTGCTGCTCGCGGGGCTGGGCACGATCACGTTTTGGTCGTCGCACAAGGAATACGGGCTGCTCTACGGGGGGCTTTCGGATGCGGAGTCCGCGAAGGTGGTCGCCGCGCTGGATGAGGCGAAGGTGCCCTACAAAGTCAGCAGCGGCGGGGCGATTTCCGTCCCGGCAGACAAGGTTTACGCCATGCGGATGGAACTCGCGGGCAAGGGCATCCCGCAGAGCGGCGACGGCGTGGGTTTTGAGATTTTCGACAAGCCGAACTTCGGCATCTCGGATTTCGTGCAACGCGCCAATTACACCCGCGCCCTGCAGGGCGAACTGGCCCGGACCATTTCTCAGATCGACGAAGTCGAGTCGGCGCGCGTGATGATCGTGCTGCCGGAAAACCGGCTGCTGCTGGACAAGGATAAATACCCCACGGCCTCGGTGTTCGTCCGCGTGCGCGGCACGGCGCAGCTGCAGGCGCAGTCCATCAACTCGATCCGTTTCCTGGTGGCCGATTCCGTCGAGGGCCTGAAGCCAAACCACGTGTCCGTGGTGGACAACCTCGGCAACGTCCTGTCGGAAAACTCGGACAACGATTCATTGACCGGGCTGTCCTCCTCCCAGCTCGGCATCCGGCGCAACCTTGAACAATATCTTTCCAAGAAAGCCCAGGACATGCTGGAAAAGGTCCTCGGTCCCGGCCAGGCCATCGTGCGCGTCTCGGCGGAGGTGAATTACGATTCGACGACGACAACGCAGGAGAAATTTGACCCGGACGGCCAGGTCATCCGCACGCAGACCAAAAATGATGAAACCGAGGATTCAGCGACCTCCGCAAACAACACGGCGACTGGCATCAGTGCGAACACCACGACGGACACCAATTCCCCGGCGTCGAGCGGCCCGATCAACAACACCAAAAATCACAAGACCACTTCAACCGTCTCCTACGAAATCGGCCACACCCAGACCGACATGGTACAGGCCGCCGGCGGCATCAAGCGTTTGACCGCGGCCATCACGGTCGCCACCCAGATGCAGGGCACGGGAGCAGACCGCAAGGCGGTTCCACGCACGCCGGAAGAGATGGAAAAACTTCGGCGCATCGTCAGCAGCGCACTCGGCGCCGACCCGACCCGCGGCGACACGGTGGCCTTGGAGGAAATGGAGTTCAACGACCAGTTTGCGACGGACATGACGCAACAGCTCGACCAGCAGCAGAAACGTGACTATTGGACGGAACTGGCGGGTAACCTTGCCTACCCCGCACTGGGCCTGGCCTCGATCTTCTTCCTGTTCCGCATGTTCAAACGCACGCCCATCCAGGAAATTCCGCTGGGCGTCCCGGTGGGACGGCTCGCGCACAAGAACGGTAATGGCAACGGCCACGCCCAGCCGTCGCGCTATGGGGAATTTTCCTATGAGCCGCAGCCGGGCGTCGTGACCGTGGACGTGCTGAACCGGCTGATCAAGGACAATCCGAACAACATGACGCAGGCCATCCGCGACTGGATGAACCGCGGCCATAAACCTGAAATTGAAAATGACCGACGTTGAAAATCCCGAAGTCCCGGTAGAAAACGGTGCCCTGTCGAAGCCGCAGATGCTGGCCGCGCTGTTGGTGATGCTCGGGCCGGACAGCGGCGGCGTCATCCTGCGCCAGTTCCACCCGCGGGAGATTGAAAACATTTCGCGCGAAATGTCCCGGTTCAGCCTGATCTCACGCGAGCAGCAGCAGCAGATCCTGGAGGAGTTTTCCGAAGTGGCGCTGGCCGCGAGCACCTCCATTTCCGCCGGGCTCGACGTCACCCGGCACACGCTGGAGAAGGCGTTCGGCACGTTTAAGGCCAGTGATGTCCTGGGCCGCGTCTCGACGACACGTGCGCCGCTCGGCTCGATGCAGGTCATCGCCGACATGGATGCGCGCAGCATCTTCAACCTGGTTCGGGACGAATCAGTGCAGGCCATCACTTTCATCGTCAGCCACCTGACGCCGGAAAAGGCGGCCCAGGTCCTGAACCTGCTGCGGCCGGAACAGCGCGACCTGGTGGTCGAGCGGCTGGCATCGCTGGCACCCACGCCGGTGGAGGTGGCGGAAAAAGTCGTCGAGGTCTTGAACACCAAGCTTGGCGTCAAACAGACGCGCGCGCTCACGCAGACCGGCGGCATCACCACCGTGGCCGATTTGTTGAACGCGATGGACAAGACCGTGAGCCGCGAACTGCTTACCAACTTGGAATCACGCAACGCGGAGCTGGCCTCGTCCATCCGCAAGAAGATGTTCACCTTTGAGGACCTGCTGCTGCTGCCGGGCAGCGCCATCCAGCGCATCATGCGCGAGATCGACATGCGCGACCTCACCCTCTCGCTCAAGAAATCCAGCGAGGCGCTCAAGAAGCTGCTGCTGGGCAACATCTCCCGCCGCGCGGCCGAGACGGTGCAGGAGGAAATCGCCTACATGTCCGGCGTGAAACAGCGCGATATCGAGGCGGCGCAGTTCCGTATCATCGATGCCGTCCGCAAGCTGGAAGCCGAAGGTGAAATCGACCTCGACGAATCCCGCGTCTCCGACAATGAAATGGGCTGACACCATCCTGTTTGACCGTCCGCTCCGTGACGTGTGCCTGCTGACTGGCGCCCCGGGGCAGGACTGGCAGAACTTCGTGCGTGAACGCGAGGCCGCCGCCTATGAAAATGGCCGGCGCGAAGGCGAGCGCGCGCTCAATGAACAGCTCATCCATCAGCGCAATGAAACCATTGAAATCCAGCGGGGCATCCTGGAATCGCTGCAACGGACGCTCCCGCAGATCGCGCGCGAGGCGGAGAGCGTGATGATCGAAATCGCGCTGGAATCGGCAAAAAAGATCGTCGCCGGAATGCCCATTGATGCCGCGGTGGTGGAGGCGACCGTGCGCGAGGCGCTGCGGCAGGCCGAGGACACGGCCGAGATCGTCATCCAGCTTCATCCCGAGGACCTCGCCTTGCTGCGCCAGCACCAATCGCCGCTGCTTGATGGCCTGCCGGAGGCCGGACCGCTGCGGTTTGTCCATTCCACCGAAGTTTCGCGCGGGGGCTGCATCATCCAGACCCGTTTTGGCCTGATTGATGCACGCCGGGAAACCAAAATTGAACAACTGCGGCAATCACTGGCATCATGACACCGACGATTTTAACGCCCGGCCGGATGCAACATGCGTTGCGCCGTGTGCGCGAAACGCGCGTCACCGAGACGTGCGGACGCGTCGTCCAGCTCATCGGGTTGGTGGTTGAATCTGAAGGACCGCTCGCGGCACTGGGCGAGGTATGCCGCATCCTCTCCGGGCGCGGGCAGGATGAGACGCTGGCGGAAGTGGTCGGTTTTCGGAACCATCACCTGCTGTTGATGCCGCTGGGTGAATTACACGGCATCCATCCGGGCAGCGAGGTCATTGCCACGGGCGCGCCCATGCGTGTGGCGGTGGGCAGCGCGCTAAAAGGCCGGGTGATCGACGGGCTGGGCAAGCCGATCGATGACCTCGGCCCGGTCACATCGGAACATCAGGTCGGGCTGAACCTGCGCCCGCCACATCCGCTCAAACGCCAGCGAATCAACAAAGTTTTTCAGACGGGCATCAAGGCGCTGGACACCTTTGTGCCGCTCGGGCGCGGCCAGCGCCTGGGTATATTTGCCGGCAGCGGTGTGGGAAAATCCACCCTGCTGGGCATGATGGCCTCCCAGGCTGACGCGGATGTGAATGTCATCGCGCTCATCGGCGAGCGCGGTCGTGAAGTGCGTGAATTTCTGGAGCGCGACCTGGACGAACGCGGCCGGAAAAAATCCGTAATCATAGTCGCGACCTCCAACGAACCGGCGCTTAACCGCGTGAAGGGCGCCTTTCTGGCGATGGCGATCGCTGAACATTTTCGTGACGCGGGGCAGAATGTGCTTTTGATGATGGATTCCGTGACCCGCTTCGCGATGGCACAGCGGGAAATTGGCCTGGCCGTCGGCGAACCCCCGACGACGCGCGGTTATACGCCCTCGGTTTTCTCGCTGCTGCCACAATTGCTGGAACGCGCCGGTGCCGGCGAGCAAGGTTCCATCACGGGCTTGTTCACCGTGCTGGTGGAGGCGGATGACATGAATGATCCGATCGCGGATTCCGTGCGTTCAATCCTTGATGGTCACGTGGTGCTGACGCGCGAACTGGCGACGCAAAATCACTACCCGGCGATCGACGTGCTGGAGAGCGTGAGCCGGTTGAATCGCGACTTATTGCCGCCCGAAAAGGTCAAGCTCACCGCCACGGCGCGGGAACATTTGGCTGTCCACCGCAAGAACGCGGATTTGATCAACATCGGCGCGTATCCCGCCGGCAGTAACGTCGCAATCGACAAGGCCATCGCCCTGAACGCGCCGCTGAACCGGTTTCTCCGGCAGGATGTGGCCACCGGTTTTGTCCCGGCGGAAAGCTGGAATCTGTTGGGACAGATTATTAACCCGCAACTCCTCAAGCCATGAAAGGATTTAGCTTCCCCCTCGAATCCATCCGCGTCCTGCGCCAGCAGCGGGAGCGGGCGGCGCAGCAACGTTACGCCCGCGCGCTGATCCAGCGCGACGGCGCGGAGCAGGTACTGAAGACCGCCGAAGGCCGGCTGACCGACGGTTACAAGCTGCTGGGGGAAGAACTTGCTCAAGGCGCGGGCATGAGCCGCATTCTCCATCTGCGGACCTGGTGCAATGTGCTGGAGATCCGCCTGCATGAATGCGAGGCCGCGCTGGCGGAGGCCCGCAAGGTGGCGGCGGAGGCCTTTAATTTCATGTGCGCGGCGCGCCGCGACCGCGAGACGCTGGACCGCTTTCACGACAAATCAAGAAACTCCTGGCAACGTAAATGCCAGCAGACCGAGCAGAAGATGCTCGACGAACTGGCCGTGCAGCGGCAATCCGCGCCGGCCGTGGAACAGAACCGAATGAATTGATATGAACCGAATCCTGTCATCCCCCATGACCGTCGTACTGGCCGGCGGACTGATGTTTTTTCTGACGATGTTCGCCACATTGAAGATGATGCACTTCGACGGCGTGCAACTGCCGACGTCGACGCCGATGGCGGCGGACGACAACCCCTCATGGCGGTTCCGCAACCCGGAGTTTGATCAATGGGTCTCCCAGATCAAGGACGAGCGCGCGGCGCTGGCCTTGCGCGAGGACCAACTCAAGGAATGGGAAACGCGCCTGACGGCGGAAAACCGCGAGATCTCCACGGTCACCCAGACGGTCACGAAACTGCAAAACGATTTCGACCAGCGTGTGCTGCAATTCAAGGATCAAGAGGAGGCCAATGCAAAGAAGCAAATCAAGGTCATCGCCGACATGTCCCCGGAAGGCGCGGCGGCGATGCTCAACCAGCTTTCCGATGACGATGCCACAAAGCTGCTGTACCTGATGCGGCCGGATGTTTCCGGACCGATCCTGGATGCGATGAGCAAACTGGGGGCGGGCCAGGCCAGGCGCGCCGCCCTGATCACCGAGCGGCTGAAAGAAGTCCTGCCGAATTCCGCCACCAACAGCCTTTCTTCAAATGCAAGCCCTTGAACTGCTCGCCCCCGCGCCATCCGCCACGAATGGCGAAGAGCCGCCAGCCAATAATCTTCGCGGCTCACCAGGTTCGGACGGCGAATTCGGGCGCTTGATGGAACACGCGCTGTCGCCGGACAAAAAAAAAGAGGCCAACCCCGCCGCCGCCCCGCGCAAGAGCAAAGCAACAGACTGTTCAGTGGGCAGTCACCCGATCAAGGTTAAATCGAATCAAGATACTACAGCCAGCGACACCAATATCAGCTCCCCTCGTACCAGCAGCAGCGACAAGGCCAAGAAAGCCTCCAACGCGCCTGAGGAAACCACCACGCAACCAAAAGAAAACCCCCCGGCGGCAAAAAGCCCGGCGGATCCGGCCGCAATCCCGCCCGTGACGGTGGATGCCGGTAACGAGCCGCTGCCGGTCTTTCTGTCACTGCCGTTAATCCTGCAATTTGTGACTGGCGAAACAGATGGTCTTGGAGCAATGAACCAATGCGAATCATCTCCGACCCAAACCACGCCGGCTGCCGGGGCGATCAAATCGTTTTCCAACACGACCACGAGCCAGACATCGATCGGGGCGGGGAAGAAACCGGCCGGGACATCAAGCGGCAAGATTTCGGCTGACGCCAGCGTAACCACCCCACTAATCGCGAGAACGAAAATTCTGGAGCCAGCCGGGGATGCCAAAACACCCGCAAAGTCGGCGGTTGAGGGCGATTCCAAGCCCGCATCGGTTAAAGATAAAGGCCAAAATGTGGCGGCAACAGATTTGAAACGGGAAAGTTCCGATCCAGTAATGAATCCACCGAAGCCGACGGAAGAAAAACTTCGGGTGGTTCCGCCGGCTGCGGACAAACCGGTGGAAGGATTGAAAAACGATGGCACAGGAGTTGCGATTACGGCCTTGTCGATGAAAAAGACCGAAAATACGAACAAAGTTGCCGGGTTGGACGTGCAAGTTTTGCCGGGCGGCACGAATGACACGGCGCGAGAAACGGTCTTGCCGCCGCACGCGGTGGTGATGCCGGTTCGTTCTTCTGAAAAGTTCAATTCAGATTTCAATCTCCCCGTATCCTCCCCGCTGGCTTCAGCCAGCACGGCCGCGTCAGACACCTCGGAAACATCTAACATTATCAGCTTGCCCTCCCTGACCGATGCGCGGATGCGCGATGTGGAACGCACGCACGACCTGGTGTCGATGCATGCGTTGCGGATGGTGGATTCGACATCAAACTCGCTGCAAATGGTCATCAAACCTGGTGCCGGAACGGAACTGTCACTGGAATTGCGGCATCGCAACGGCGGCATCGAGGCGGAGGCGGTCTTGCAACATGGTGATTTTCAGTTGATGAACCAGCACTGGCCGGAATTGCAGCATAAGCTGGAACAGCGCGGCATCAAGCTCGCGCCCTTGGGTGGCGAGGCGAATTCCTCCGCACCGGACAATGGAAATTCTTCCCGGCAACAACCATCGCTTGAGGAAGCGGCGCAGCAGGCTTCGGCCTTCGCGGAATTCACGTTGGCGATGAACCGCGGTGGTGCGACTGCGCGGCTGGCACCTGTGACTGCCGGCGGCTGGGAATCGTGGGCGTGACAACCATTTAAAAATTATGAGCAGTGTTTCCTCTTCAACATCCGCGACGGCCGCCAACCCGCTCTCGACGACCGACTCGTTGGCCAATCCCAGCCAGGCGCTGAACCAGAATGATTTTCTCAAGTTGCTGGTCGCCCAGATCCAGTATCAGGATCCGATGAACCCGCAGTCGGACACCCAGATGGCATCACAGATGGCGCAGTTCACCGCGTTGCAGCAGGCGACCCAGTCCACGACCTCGCTGGCGATGATGCAGGCGAACGGCCTCGTGGGCAGCACGGTGAACATACAGATCGATCAGAACACTTCCACGAGCGGCGTGGTGTCGGGCGTGGCGGTGATCGACGGCGTGCCACAAATCACCGTCGACGGGCAGAATTACAACGTCAGCCAGGTCACCTCGGTCGTCCCCACGGTGGCGGGTCAGACACCAGTGACGACACCAACCGCTTCAACCGGCAATTAACCTCCAACTCAAACAAAATAAAATATGCTTCTTTCAATGGACTCCGGTGTCAGCGCCCTGGAACAGTTCCAGCAGAGCCTCAATGTCATCGCCAACAACATCGCCAACGTGAACACGGTGGGCTTCAAAAGCGCCAACGTGGACTTCGCAGACACCTTGAGCCAGACGCTGGGGTCAAATTCAGCCGGCTCCATGCAGGTGGGCACGGGCATCACGACGGCCGCCATCTCCAACGATTTCACGCCGGGTGCCATCTCCAGCACGGGTGTTCAAAGCGACATGGCCATCAATGGCAACGGGTTTTTTGAGGTGAAAGATCCGACGACCGGCAACACCTACGCCACGCGTGACGGCGAATTTACCGTGGATTCCAACGGTTATCTTGTGACCAGCACCGGCATGCGGCTGCAGGGTTACAGCGACTCCGGCTTGACGACCGTGGGCGACGTCAAGATCGATAACACCGGCAGCGGCAGCACCGCCGCCGTGCAAAGCTACCTCATCAGCAACAACGGCACCATCAATGTCACGCTGGCGGACGGCACCAGCTTCACGCGCGGCCAGGTGCTGCTGCAAAATTTTTCCAATCCTGAACAACTGGTGAAAGTGGGCGGCAACCTGTATTCCAACCTCGCCACCGCCGGACCGCTGGCCGCGCCCGTCGCACCCAACAGCGGCGGCCTGGGCGGCATCGAAAGCGGCTCGCTGGAAATGTCCAACGTGGACCTCGCCAGCGAACTCACGTCACTCATCACCACGCAGCGCGCCTATGAAGCCAACAGCAAGGTCATCACCACCAGCGACGATGTCCTCCAAACCCTCGTCAACCTGAAACGCTGATTTTATGGCCGAAGAAAAAAACAATCCCGATGGCGAAAGCGCCGCGCCGGCCGCGCCGGGCGGGGCGAAGGCCTGGCTGCCGCTCATCGCCAGCATCATCCTGATGCCCGCGCTGGCGTTCGGCATGACGAAATTTGTGATCGTGCCGGAACTGCAACAAAGTCTGGGCATCAAGCCGGCGGCGGGCACCGGTTCCGGTGATAAATCCAAGACGGGCGCTGAAGGCAAAAAAATCAACGTGCCCTTCAACAAACTGCTTGTCAACATCGCGGGCACGATGGGGCAGCGATACCTGCTGGTCAGTCTTTCCCTTGCCAGCACGGGCGGCGAGGAGTTCAAGGCCAAACTGACCGACAATGAGGCGCCGCTCCGCGACATGGCAATGGGCATCCTCTCCACCAAGACTCTGGCTGACCTCGAAAAACCCGGCGCCCGCAACCTGATCCGCACAGAACTTATCAACGGCTTCAACAACATCCTCGGCGACAATTCAGTTTCCGAAATCTACATCACCGAGTTCGGCATCCAATAAACCCCATGGACTCCGCCCCGACAGCCGGTCCCGACGTCATGGTGTTCACGCATAAAGGCGTGCGCGAACCGCGCCGGGCGGCGGACATCCGCACGCATGATTTCCGGCAGTCGGGCTTTCTCGCGGCAAGCGAGCTGCGCCGCATCCGCCAGCGGCATGACCAGTTCATCCGCTCGCTGGCCGCGCGCCTGGCGATGTTTCTCCGGCTCGAATGCCGTTTGACGCTTTCCAAGGTCCAGATCGTGGGTTTCCAAAAATTCACCGAAAGCCTTGCCAACCCCACATACATCACGCTGTTCAAAACCGAGCCGTTGAAAGGCGTCGGACTGCTGGTGATCCCGCCGCGCCTGGCCCTGCAGCTCGTGGACCGTCTGCTGGGTGGTCCCGGTGAACTGCCGGCGGACAACCGCGACTTGAGCGACATCGAGGTGGCACTCTCCGACCAGGCGGCAGGGCTCATCCTTTCCGAGTGGTGCAACCACTGGCCGGAAATGCGGGACCTGCATCATCAACTGCTGGGCCACGAAAACAACAGCAAGTTTCTGCAGACCTCGCCGCCGGAAACCGCCATGCTCATCATCTCCGTCGAGAGCAGCATCGCGGATCAGAAGGAAACTTTTCACATCGTTTTCCCCTATGCGACCATTGATCCGCTCATGCGGCTCATCAACCCGTCCCTGCCGGGTGTGAATGCCGTCGCGCCGCGCACCGTCAAGCCGCGTTGGAACAGTGAATTCGACGCCGTAAAGGTTCCCATCACCGCCGAATGGCAGGGATTAAAAATGTCCGCCGGCGACGTCACCCGTCTTAAACCGGGCGATCTGCTCACTCTCGACCCCGCCTGCGCCGCGCAAGTGCTGGTGCGCTTCGGCAACATCCCTAAATTTTTAGGACGGCCCGGCACGAGCGATGCCAAATGGGCGGTCCAACTTACCAGCGCCATAACCAAATGAATACCACCCTTGAAAATCCGTCCAACCTTGACCTTGTCCTCGACGTTCCCGTCAGCCTCACCATCGAGCTCGGCGGCTGCCAGCTGCCGATGCGCGAGGTGTTGCAACTCAGCATCGGCTCCGTGGTGCAGCTCGACAAGGCCGCCGACGCGCCCATCGAACTGAACGTGAACGGCAAACTGATCGCCCGCGGCGAGGTCGTGGTCATTGAAGACCGTTACGGCGTAAAAATCACCGAAGTGGTCGGGAGCATCGTTCCCGCATGAACCGGATCCGGAAGCCATTTTATTCCGCGCTCCAGCCCCTCGTTTTTCCTTTTTGTTTCCGGGGGTGTCCAACTGGGGCGCGGAAGTTATTTGCCATCGCACTCCTCGGCGGTACGGCGGGCAGTGTTTTTGCCCAAAGCACCAATTCCTTCCCGGCGCCACTGCCTTTGCCGGACGCCGGCGGATCGCTGTTGCGGGTTGCGGGTTCGCTGGCGCTGGTGCTTGGACTTTTCCTGGGTGGCGTATGGCTTTTCAAGAACTGGCAACGGCTCACGGCGCAACGCGGCCAGCAGCCGAAATTGAACATCCTGGAAACCCGTTCGCTCGGTGCGCGTCAGGGAATTTGCGTCGTAGCATATGAAAAGCAACGCTTTCTGGTCGCCACGTCACCGGCGGGGGTCAGCCTGCTGAGCCATCTGCCCGATGCGGAAGCGGGTGAAACCGAAGCGGCGGAAAAATCCCCGGCACCCCTGCCTTTTGCGCAGGCGCTGGCCAGGGTGCTCAAGGGGAAATGAAATCCTTGCTCAAAATTGTTCTGGTGGTGCTTCTGCTTGCCGCCGGCACCAGCCATGGCTTCGCCCAGACGAATCTCGCCACCAGCATCGGCCCGGTTTCCCTATCGATCGGGCCGAACAATGGTGCGCCGGACGTGGATTCGGGCATCAAGATCCTTTTCACCCTTACCCTGCTGTCGCTGGCGCCTTCCATTCTGCTTTTGATGACCTGTTTCACGCGGGTTGCCATCGTTCTTTCCTTCATCCGCTCGGCGCTTCAACTGCAAGGCGCACCCGCCAACCAGATCATCATCGGGCTGTCGTTGTTCATCACTTATTTTGTCATGGCCCCGGTTTGGGACCGGATCAACGCGGACGCGCTCGCCCCGTACCAGGCAAAACAGATCACCGGCCAGGTGGCGCTCGATCGCGCCAGCCACGAGATTTCAGGGTTCATGCTCAAACAGACACGGCCAAAGGATCTGGAACTGTTCGTGTCCATGGCCAAACTGCCGCCCACGAGCGTGGAAGACCTGCCGCTGCGCGTGGTCATCCCCTCGTTCATCATCAGCGAACTGCGCACGGCCTTCCAGATGGGGTTTTTGATCTACGTCCCGTTCATCCTGATCGACATCGTGGTCGCCACCGTGCTGATGAGCATGGGCATGATGATGATGCCGCCGTCAACCATCTCCATGCCGCTCAAGCTGCTGCTGTTCGTGCTCGTGGACGGCTGGACGCTCGTGGTGCAATCACTCGTGCGGAGTTTTGGGATGTGAAACGAGGCCATCCATGAATCCGCCAAAAAAAATCCCATTGGTGAGCGGCAAGGCCGGACGACAGCGTTTGAACTGGAGTCCAGACTTCGACCTGCTTTCCCGCCCCGGCCGCAAACGGGTGTGGAGCAGGCCCGGCCCGGCAAGCGGTCTGGCTGCGACCAACCCCGGCAATTGGTGGAAAAATTTATGAACCCCGAATTCGCGATCGACCTGCTGAAGAGCATGATTACCCTGGCGCTGACCATCGCCGCCCCCATCCTGCTGACCGCCATGATCATCGGCCTCGCCGTCAGCCTGTTTCAGGCCGTCACAACGATCCATGAGCAGACGCTGGCGTTCGTCCCCAAGGCGCTGGCCGTCATCGGCATCATGCTGCTGCTGCTGCCGTGGATCGTGCGTACCCTCATGGAATTCACCACCGCCGTCATCATGAAAATGCCGGAGATGGTGCAGTGAAATGGAAATTGATTTTTACAACTGGATGCTGGTGTTCGTCCGCGTGGGCGCCTTTTTGCTGGTGCTGCCCTTTTTTTCGGCGGTGAATTTTCCGGTGATGATGCGCATCGCGCTGGCCGCGCTGGCCGCCATGCTCATCGCCCCGACGCTGCCCGCATTCCCCATCGCCCACCTGGACTTATTTCCCCTGATCGGCCTGATGTTCCGCGAAATGAGCGTCGGCCTGCTGCTCGGCTTCATCGGGCGGATCATCTTTTATGCGGCGGACATCGCCGGCATCATCATCTCCAGCGAGCTTGGGTTGAGCATGGGCCAGTTATTTGACCCGTCATCGCACCAGTCCGAACAGGTGCCGGGCTTGATCCTGTCCTTCCTGGCGATCCTCACCATGCTGACATTGGACCTGCACCACGGTCTGCTGCTCGGTTTTGCGCGTACGTTTGACGTGCTGCCCATCGGGGCCGGCCACCTGAGTCCGTCCTTGTTCGAGCTGGTGGTGGGGCGCTCGGCGCAGATATTTTCCGTCGCCCTGCAGATCGCCGCGCCGGTGATGGCGGTGTCGTTTGTCATCACCGTGTTTTTTTCGATCATGAGCCGCGCCGTGCCGCAGATGAACGTGTTCGCGGAAAGCTTCGGCATCCGCATCGCCGGCGGGTTGATCGTCTTTGGTTTCACGCTGCAGATCACGGCGCAATATGTCGCGAACTACCTGCGACGGATACCGGATGACCTGATGTTCATCGGTCAGCTTTTGAACGGAGGTTGATATGGCTGAGCAAACCGGCGAAAAGACGGAACAGCCGACACAGCGAAAGCTGGAGGAGGCGATTAAGAAAGGCCAGACGCCGCGCAGCGCGGAGGTGCAGACAGTTTTTGTCCTGCTCGGCGCGTTCGCCGCGCTCAGCTTCAGCGGACGGGAATCGTGGCGCCTGCTTGTCAGCGCCATGGTGCAGTCGCTCGGCCACCTGTATGACACGCCGCTCACGGCCAACTCGCTGCAAGGCTACGGTGTCACAGGCATGTTGTTCGTGCTGAAATGTGCCGGGCCGGTTGTGCTCGCAACGATGCTCGCCGGCCTGCTCGCCGGCGCGATCCAAAATCGTTTCCAGACCGCCTCCGAAGTGCTGACACCGAACTGGAACCGGGTGAATCCCATCGAAGGATTTCAGCGTCTGTTCTCCAACCGCACGCTGGTACCCACATTGATCGGGATTGTAAAATTCTCCGTCGTCATCGGCCTGACCTACGGTGAAATCCAGAAGATTTTGTCCGACCCCATTTTCACCACCTCCGTCAGCGTCGGACGGCTCGCGGAATTTCTTGGTTCCACGGCGATGACCATCCTGATACGGGTGACGCTGGCGCTGTTGGTCATCGCCGCCGTCGATTACGGTTATCAGTTCTGGCAGACCGGCCGCGACCTGATGATGACGCGGGAGGAGTTGAAGGAGGAATCCAAAAGCACCGAAGGCAATCCGCAGATGAAGGCGGCGCGCCGGCGGCGGCGCAAGGTGAGCAAGGCCAAACAGCTCGCCGAAGTGGCCAAGGCTGACGTGGTCGTCACGAACCCCACCCACATCGCCATCGCGTTGCGCTACGACCGCAAAACCATGAAGGCACCGAAAGTGGTGGCAAAAGGTATCCGGTTGAACGCCGCGCAAATCCGCGAAATTGCCGTGCGTCACCAGGTGCCGATCATGGAAAACAAACCGCTGGCGCGGATGTTGTTCAAACATGCCCGGGTAGGCAGCGAAGTTCCGGCGAACCTTTACGCCGCCGTGGCGGAAATCCTGGCATGGGTCTACCGCGTCAACCGCTACCGCTACTTCTCGGAACGCAACCAGGCGTAAAACCCGCAGCAATTTGGATCACTCATTGATCAGTCCAACTTGTGTCCGCTCGATCCATCCCGCCGACATGGCCGTGCGGACGAAGAGATAATTGCCGTGCGTTTTCACACGGCGCACGGGTTCGCCCGCGGGCAGGGTGGAAACCAGCTCGCCGCCGCTGGTGGGCGTCAACCGCAGCGGGATATCTTTCTTCAACACAAACCCGATGTCCGTCCGGCTCACCACACCAAAACTGGCCGTGACGCTTAGAATGAAAACGCAGAAACCCAGCGCCGCGAGCAACTGCTGCCAGCCGGATTTGCGCCACCGGAACACGCGTGGCAAAACCAGCATGCCCACTGCCAGCCACAGGCTGACCCCGGCCAGCCAGACCCACGCATTAGGCGGCAGCCAGGTGGATGCTTTCTCGAACCAGCGCAACTCCGGCTCGTCCACCTGCGCCACTGACCGGGCGAATTTCAGGTTTTGACCGGCACGGGCGTCAAACGGGTCGATCCATGCCGCCCGTTCCCACGCCAATATCGCCGCGCCGGCATGGCCCCGCTGCCACTCGACTATGCCCAGATCCACGAAGGCACCGGACGACGGCCGTTGTTTCAATTCGCTTTCAAAGGCCGCCGCGGCCCCAGGAAAATCTTCCGCCTGGGCCGCCGTCACTCCGCGCTTAAAAGAATCTTCCTCCACCGCGCGGCTGAATTCCGGCCGGGCCAGCAGGATGAAACAAAGCATGAAACAGTGGCACCTCACAATTTTTCCTCCAATTTCTGCAGGGTGACCGCCACATCAGATTGCAAGCCTAGCAAATCTGCGCGTGCCGGTATTGTCGCCGCAAACTGCGCATCCGCCGCCGCAAAAATTTTCCGCACGGTCTCACCGGACGTGCCATTACGTCCGGCGTCGTCGAGCTGCGACAGCACATCGCCACCGACGAGCGCCTGGGCATCCGCTGGAAAATGTGGTGCCACGGCAATCCGCATCGCCGCAGCCGCGTGCCTCACAAATTCCCCGGCATCACCCGCCGCCACGGCCTGCTGCAAGGCGGTTTTCTCTCGGCGCAAATCGCGTTTTGCCTTCTGTCGCCGGATGATTTCCGGATGCGCCTCCAGAAACCGCCGCCGTGCATCCCAGCGCCAGAGCGCGAGAAACCCCGGCACCGGCAAAATCTGCAGAAAGACAAACCACCCCTGTAATTGCAATGGTTTAAGCCCCGCCACCGTTTTCCCCGGCATCGCCGCCAACGCGCTCAATTTTCGGGGTTCGGAATTATCATCATCGGAACTCCAGGCCGGCAATTGCACCGGCAGGCCGTCACCGATGACCGTCACCGGCAAGGCCGGGATCGTGAGATCATAATAACTTTCCGTAGCGAAGTCGAAGGCGCTGAACGGAATCGCGGGGGTTTCTAAGGCCTCATCCGTCAGCGGGATCAGCGTGAACCCGCCCCCCGGCGGCTGGTCGGCAATGATCTGCCAATCCCGGGAACGCGGCGCCTCCGGCGGCACATACCGCGTCAAGTTGGTCCGGGGTTTAAAACCGTATTTCAGATGCACCGGCTCGCCGACGCGCAGGCGGTTGGTTGAAAGTTGCGGCTGGTCCGGGCGGAACATTCCCAGCGCGCCGGTGAAGCCCGGCAGTTCGCCCTCCACCGGCAGCGAACGCACATTCAAGTGGACCACCTCCGAGCTGAGCAGGACAGATTTCGGGACTCCGCCGGGAATGACCACAGGCTGCCCCTGGCCGCTGATGGTGATCTGTCCGCCAAAATTTCGCCCGGCGGTGAAACCCTGCGCGGAAAGCGCCAGCGATCCGGCGGTCAGCGGGGTCGCCACCGTCTCAAAGATGTAGGCTGGCTTCTGCTGCCCATCATGGTTCACAACCTCGACAGTTTGGCGCGTCGCAATTTTGTCCGTCATGAAACCGCTGCCGTTAAACTGGATGTCGCTCAGGAAATCGATTTGATTGCCGGGGCCCGCCGGCAACATGACATGCACCCGGACCGGCTGGCCTACAAACAAGTTTGTGCTGGAAACGTCCAGCCATAACCGCCGTGCCACCGCCGCCGGCGCAATAGAATTGCTTTCCACCACCACAAGTGTCGTCGCCGGAATCTCCACAGATTGACCGCCGGCCGATATGACAAAATTAGAAATGACAAACCGCCCCGCCGCCGTGGGCGTGACTTCATAAACGAAACCCGTGACCGGGTTAAACGCGGTCCCATCCTCGAGTCCCACCTGGCCGCGGATGGCCGTGCCCAGTTTCAATTCCGTCGGCACGGAAATAACCTCCGGCCAAACGGTGGAATTTTCAGTCGCCCCCACCGTCACGCGGTAAAAAGTTGTGTCGCCGACCCGTACTGCGGGCGGGTCGAACATGGCCGTGGCGGAAATTCTCCCCAACCGTGCAAGGTCCACCGCTGGCTGTGGGACCATGAATTGCGCCGCCGCGCCCGGCGGCAGCGTGACCGGCAACTGCGCCCGCACCAGAACCGGCGCGAGCAGCGACAGATATAAAATGGTTGTTAAAAAGCGCATTGCTACCTCACCAAATGCGGCCGTGCCGGTCTCCGGACGGCTGGCCTTCCTGATCACCACCGAGAGGCAGTCGGCGGCTGCCGTCCACCGGCAGTGCATTCAACATCTGGGCTGCCTGTTCCCGCGAAAGTGGTATCTGGAT
>Ga0181534_10000855_pt1 | contig 21062 bp, 19 predicted proteins | sample PEATcosm2014_Bin_37_FD_119758 | JGI IMG/M metagenome (GOLD analysis project Ga0181534, IMG submission 119758) | Peatland microbial communities from MTU Mesocosm Facility, Houghton, MI, USA - PEATcosm2014_Bin17_10_metaG | ecosystem: Environmental > Terrestrial > Soil > Wetlands > Peat | place... | reverse complement strand
CGTCTGCCCCTGCGCGGCGAGCGATTTGCCGGTCATGACGCGCGCCGCGACCTTGGCGAGAGGGATGCCCGTCGCCTTGGAGACGAACGGCACGGTCCGCGAGGCGCGGGGATTGACCTCGAGGATGTAGATGACGCCGCTTTGGATCGCGAACTGGATGTTCATCAAGCCGACCACGTTGAGCGCCTTGGCAAGCTTGCGCGTCTGTGCCCGCAGCTCTTCCTGCGTCTCGAGCGACAGCCCGTTGGGCGGCAGCGAGCACCCCGAATCGCCGGAGTGTACGCCGGCCTGCTCGATGTGCTCCATGATGCCGCCGATGAGCACGTTCTCGCCGTCGCTCACCGCGTCCACGTCCACCTCGATGGCGAGGTCGAGGAATCGATCGAGCAGCACCGGACTGTCGTTCGACACCTTCACGGCGTCGGTCATGTATTGACGCAGGTCGTCCTCGTTGAACACCACTTCCATCGCCCGGCCGCCGAGCACGTAGCTCGGCCGCACGATCAGCGGAAATCCGACCTCGCGGGCCATGATCACCGCCTGCTCCTCGGTCCGCGCCGTGGCATTGGCGGGCTGCTTGAGCTTCAAGGAAGCCACCAGCTTCTGGAAGCGCTCGCGGTCCTCGGCCACGTCGATGCTGTCGGGGGTGGTGCCGATGATGGGGGCGCCGGCCGCGGCGAGCGCGCGCGAGAGCTTGAGCGGGGTCTGCCCGCCGTACTGCACGATCACCCCTTCCGGCTTTTCCTTCTCGATGATCTCCATGACGTCTTCGAAGGTGAGCGGTTCGAAGTACAGCCGGTCGGAGGTGTCGTAATCGGTCGACACCGTCTCCGGATTGCAATTGACCATGATGGTCTCGAAGCCGTCCTCTCGCAGCGCCATCGAGGCGTGCACGCAGCAGTAGTCGAACTCGATGCCCTGGCCGATGCGGTTGGGACCCCCGCCGAGGATCATGATCTTGCGCCGCGTGCCGGGATTGGCCTCGCACTCCTCCTCGTAGGTCGAGTACAGGTAGGCGGTCGAGGTGGCGAACTCGGCGGCACAGGTGTCGACGCGCTTGTAGACCGGATGCAGGCCGAGCTTGCGCCGCTGCTTGCGCACCGTCGGCTCGTCGCGTGCGACCAGGTGGGCGATGCGCGCATCGGAGAACCCCTTGCGCTTGAGCGCGCGCATGCGCGCAAGCTCCAGGCTCTCGAAACCGTCCGCCTTGAGCCGCTGCTCCTCGCGCAACAGATCCTCGATCTGCGCGAGAAACCACGGATCGATCTTGGTGGCATCGAAAACCTGCTGCAGCGTCCAACCGGCGCGAAACGCATCGGCCACGTACAGGATCCGGTTCGGTCCCGGCCAGCGCAGCTCATAGGCGAGCTGGTCGGCGGCCGCTTCGCTCAGGGGCAGCGTGAGCTGCTCGTCGAACCCGTCGTAGCCGAGCTCCAGGCTGCGCAGCGCCTTTTGCATCGATTCCTGGAACGTGCGCCCGATGGCCATCGCCTCGCCGACCGATTTCATCTGGGTCGTGAGCCGGGTGTTCGCTCCCGGGAATTTCTCGAAGGTGAAGCGCGGGATCTTGGTGACCACATAATCGATGGTCGGCTCGAAGGAGGCCGGTGTGCCGCCGCCGGTGATTTCATTTTTGAGCTCATCGAGCGTATAGCCCACGGCCAGTTTGGCGGCGATCTTGGCGATCGGAAACCCGGTCGCCTTGGAGGCGAGCGCGGAGGAGCGCGAGACGCGCGGATTCATTTCGATCACCAGCACCCGGCCATCGTCCGGGTTGACCGCGAACTGCACATTCGAGCCGCCGGTATCGACCCCGATCTTGCGCAGCACGGCGATCGAGGCATCGCGCAGCCGCTGGTACTCCCGGTCGGTGAGGGTCTGCGCCGGCGCCACGGTGATCGAATCGCCGGTGTGCACGCCCATGGGATCGAGGTTCTCGATCGAGCACACGATGATGCAATTGTCGTTGCGGTCGCGCACCACCTCCATCTCGTACTCTTTCCAGCCGATCACCGACTCCTCGAGCAGCACCTCGTTGGTCGGCGAGGCGTCGAGTCCGCGCGCGACGATCTCCTCGAACTCCTCGCGGTTGTAGGCGATGCCCCCGCCGCTGCCGCCGAGCGTGAAGGACGGGCGGATCACGGTCGGAAAGCCGATCTCCGACTGCACGGCGAGCGCCTCTTCCATGCTGTGGGCGATGCGCGCACGCGCGGTTTCGAGCCCGATGTCGGCCATCGCGCGGCGGAACAGTTCGCGATCCTCGGCCATGTCGATGGCGCGCTGCGAGGCGCCGATCATCTCGACGTTGAATTTCTCGAGCACACCCTCGCGCACCAGATCGAGCGCGGTGTTGAGCGCCGTCTGGCCGCCCATGGTCGGCAGCAGCGCGCTCGGCCGTTCCTTCTCGATGATGCGCGCCACGGTGCGCCAATTGATCGGCTCGATGTAGATCGAGTCGGCGGTCTCCGGGTCGGTCATGATGGTGGCCGGGTTGGAGTTCACCAGGATCACCCGGTAGCCCTCCTCCTTCAGCGCCTTGCAGGCCTGCGCGCCGGAATAGTCGAACTCGCACGCCTGGCCGATGATGATCGGCCCGGCGCCGATGATGAGGATGCTCTCGATATCGGTGCGCTTCGCCATCAGCCTTCCGCGCTTTTTTGTTTGACGGCGCTGCGGCCGCGCGAGTTGGCCTGGATGCGCTTCACCATGAGATACATGAAGTGCTCGAACAGCAGACGCAGATCATGCGGGCCGGGGCTCGCCTCCGGATGCCCCTGGAAGCTGAAGGCCGGCCGATCGGTGCGTGCCACCCCTTGCAGGCTGCCGTCGAACAACGAGCGGTGCGTGACCCGCAGGTTCTCAGGCAGCGAGGCTTCGTCGACGGCGAAGCCGTGATTCTGGCTGGATATCAGCACCCGGCCCGAATCGATCTCGGACACCGGATGGTTGGCGCCGTGATGGCCGAACTTCATCTTCACGGTTTTCGCCCCGCTCGCGAGGCCGAGCAGCTGGTGCCCGAGGCAGATGCCGAAGACCGGAATCTCGGTCTCGAGAAAACGCGCGATGGCCGCGATGGCGTAGTCGCAGGGCTCGGGATCGCCCGGACCATTACTTAAGAATATACCATCAGGATTCATTGCAAGTACTTGATCTGCCGTAGTTTGTGCTGGAACAACCGTCATCCGGCAGCCGTGCTCGGCGAGGATGCGCAGGATGTTGCGCTTGATCCCGAAGTCATAGGCGACGACGTGCAGGCGGCTCTGCGGCCGCGGCGGTTTGGCGGTGGACTTCCAGATGATCCCGTCGTTCCACTGATAGATCTTCTTGGTCGAGACCGCCTTGGCGAGATCCATGCCCTTCAAACCCGGAAACTTCTTGGCGGCGCGCACCGCGGCGGTCTCGTCGATGTTCTCGCCGGTCATGATGCAGCCGGATTGGGCGCCCTTCTCGCGCAGCCGGCGCGTGAGCTTGCGCGTGTCGATGTCGGCGATGGCCACGACTTTGCAGCGCGCCAGGAAATTGCCGAGCGACTCGGTCGCCCGCCAGTTCGAGTGCAGCAGCGGCAAATCCCGAATGACCAGGCCGGCCGCGTACACGGCACCGGATTCCAGATCCTCCGGTGTGGTGCCGGTGCTGCCGATGTGCGGGTAGGTGAGCGTGACGATTTGGCGGCAGTACGACGGATCGGTCAGGATCTCCTGATAGCCGGTCATCGCCGTATTGAAAACCACCTCACCCGTCGTGTTGCCTTTTGCGCCTACCGAGACGCCGCGGAACACGGTGCCATCCTCGAGAGCTAGCACTGCAGGTGTCGACACTCCGGTTCCTCGCTTTGCGTGTACGCTCCGCAGATGTGCAAAGCGGGAGGCGCTCCTTCAAGAACGTCCTCCCGCTTCATGAATTTGATCGCGGTCAGTTGCCGGGCGCGAATATTAACGATGAGCGCGTTGACTGTCCATCGCTTCAAGGCCCAATCACATCTTGCATGCCATAAAGGCCGGCCGGCCGGCCGATCAGCCACTCGGCCGCCCGCAGGGCACCGTGTGCGAAAGTCATGCGATCCGTGGCGCGATGCGTCAGTTCGACGCGCTCGCCGTCCGCGGCGAAGGTCACCGTGTGCTCACCGACGATGTCGCCGGCCCGCAGCACCGCGAAGCCGATGCTGCCGCTCGCGCGCGGCTGAAACGCGCCGTGCCGGTCGAACACCGCGACCTCGTCCAAGGTCTGGCCGCGGCTCCTGGCCACCGCCTCGCCGAGCGCGAGGGCGGTGCCTGAAGGCGCGTCGCGCTTGTGGCGGTGATGCGCCTCGCTGATCTCCACATCGTAGCGCAGCCCAAGCGCCGCCGCCGCCTGCCCGAGCAGGCGGGTGAGCACCGTCACACCGATGCTGGTATTCGCCGCGATGAGCACCGGGATCGTCCGCGCGGCGCTCTCGAGGGCGGCGCGCGCTTGGGCGTCGAAACCCGTGGTTCCGAGCAGCAGCGGCACCCGCGCCTCGGCGCAGGCCCGCGCGTGCGCGCCGATGCCCTGCGGCAGACTGAAATCGATGGCGACCGTCGCTCCGTTCAGTGCCTCGCGGGCATCGGCGACCACAAGCACCCCGGTGGGCGCGCCCTCGGCGGCGGCATCCGCACCCAACCGGGCGCTCGTTGGGGAGCCGAGCGCGCCGCTCAAGCGCAGCCCGTGCCCGGGGAGCGCCCCGGGGCGCAGCGCCGCCACCAGGCACTGGCCCATGCGCCCGGTCACCCCGAACACGGCGACGCCGGGCATCGCCTACTCGACCGCACCGGTGAAGAATTTTTTGACGCCCTCGAAGAAGGTCTGCTCGCGCGGTTTGTGGCCGCCGTCCAGCAGCGAGGCCTCGAACTTTTTGAGCAGCTCCTTTTGTTCGCCGCTGAGACCCACCGGGGTTTCGATCACCACCCGGCAGAACAGGTCCCCGGCCGCCCCCCCGCGCACCGGCCGGACTCCCTTCTCGCGCACGCGAAACACCCGGCCCGATTGGGTCTCGGTGGGGATTTTCAGCACCACCTCGCCATCGAGGGTCGGCACCTCGACCGTGCCGCCGAGCGCCGCGGTGGTGAAGCTGATCGGCACCTCGCAGGACAGGTGGCTGCCCTCGCGCTCGAAAATGGCGTGCTCGCGCACCCGCATTTCCACGTACAGATCGCCCGCGGGACCGCCGTTGCGGCCGGCCTCCCCCTCCCCGTTCAGGCGGATCCGATCGCCGGTGTCGACACCGGCCGGTACGTTCACCGCCAGGGTCTTCTCCTGGCGCACGCGGCCCTGCCCGAAGCAGGTGTCGCACGGATTGCTGATGATCTTGCCGCGCCCCTTGCAGTGCGGGCACGGCTGTTGAATGGTGAAAATCGATTGCTGCACCCGCACCTGTCCCTGGCCGTGGCAGGTCTCGCAGGTCTTCGGCGCGGACCCCTTGGCCGACCCCGACCCCTTGCAGGTCTTGCACTCGGCGAGCGAGGGGATTTTGATTTCGGTGTCGGTGCCGAACACGGCCTGCTCGAGATCGATCTCGAGCTCGTAACGCAGGTCGGCGCCGCGAAACACCTGGGAGCGACCGCGCTGACCGCCTGAGAAAATGTCGCCGAACATCTCACCGAAGATGTCCCCGAACGCCTCGCCGGCACTGAAACCGCCGCCCCGGCCGCCGCCCTCGAGACCGGCGTGGCCGAATTGATCGTACACCGCGCGCTTGTGCGCGTCGGTGAGCACCTCGTAGGCCTCTTTGGCCTCCTTGAATTTGTGCTCGGCCTGCGGGTCGTCAGGATTGCGATCCGGGTGAAACTTCATCGCCAACCGGCGATAGGCCTTCTTGATCTCGGCCTCCGTCGCGCTTTTCGGCAGCTCGAGGAGCTTGTAGTAATCCTGCTTCGCCATTGCCCACCTAAGTCCTGCGCACAAAAACAAACCGCCGGCACTAAAGCGCACCGGCGGTTCACTCACGCGATCCTACGCCACCGGGGCGCGGCCTTCAGGCCTTCTTGCGATCGCTTTCCTTGACCTCTTCGAACTCCGCGTCGAGCACATCCTCTTTCGGGGCCTCCTGGCCGGGGGCCGAGCCGGCCGCACCCTGGGCGGCGCCGGCGGACTGCTCGTACATCTTCTGCATGAGCGCGCTCGAGGCCTGCTCGAGAGCCTGGGTCTTGTGCTCGATGTCGTCCCGGTCATCGCTCGCCATGGCCGCCTTGACCGCCGCGATCGCGTCCGTCGCCGACTTCTTCACGTCCTCGGAGACCTTGTCGCCGGCATCGGTGAGCGCCTTTTCGACCGTGTGCACCGTGGCATCGGCCTTGTTGCGCGCACCGACCAGCTCGCGGAACTTCTTGTCCTCCTCGGCGTGCGCCTCGGCATCCGAGACCATGCGCTTGATCTCCGATTCGGACAGTCCGCTCGAGGCCTTGATCACGATGCGCTGCTCCTTGCCGGTCTTCACGTCCTTGGCCGAGACGTTGAGGATGCCGTTCGCATCGATGTCGAAAGCGACCTCGATTTGCGGCATGCCGCGCGGCGCCGGCGGGATGTCGGTGAGATCGAACCGGCCGAGCGACTTGTTGTCGCTGGAGCGGTCGCGCTCGCCCTGCAGCACGTGAATGGTCACCCCGGTCTGATTGTCGTCCGCGGTCGAGAAGGTCTGCGCGGCCTTGGTCGGGATGGTGGTGTTCTTTTCGATCACCTTGGTCATGATGCCGCCCAAGGTCTCGATGCCGAGCGACAGCGGGGTCACGTCGAGCAGCAGCACGTCCTTGACGTCGCCCGACAGCACGCCGCCCTGGATCGCGGCGCCCACCGCCACGGCTTCGTCCGGATTGACGTCCTTGCGCGGCTCGCGCCCGAACAGATCCTTGACCGCCCGCTGCACCAACGGCATGCGGGTCTGGCCGCCGACGAGAATGACCTCACCGACGTCCTTCATGGTCAGGCCCGCGTCCTTGAGCGCGATGCGGCACGGTTCGATGGTCTTTTGGACGAGATCCTCGACCAAAGATTCGAGCTTCGCACGCGTCAGCTTCATGTTCAGGTGCTTCGGGCCGGCCGCATCCGCCGTGATGTACGGCAGGTTGATTTCGGTCTGCTCGCTGAAGGACAGTTCGATCTTGGCCTTCTCTGACGCTTCCCGCAGGCGCTGCATGGCCAGGGGATCCTTGCGCACGTCGATGCCGCTTTCCTTCTTGAACTCATCGGCGAGGTAGTTGATGACCCGCAGGTCGAAGTCCTCGCCGCCGAGGAAGGTGTCCCCGTTGGTCGAGAGCACCTCGAACTGGCGCTCGTTGTCCACCTCTGCGATCTCGATGACCGAGATGTCGAACGTGCCGCCGCCCAGGTCGTAGACCGCAATCTTGCGATCGCCCCCGTCCTTGTCGAGGCCGTAGGCGAGCGCCGCCGCCGTCGGCTCGTTGATGATGCGCTTGACGTTCAAGCCGGCGATGCGGCCGGCGTCCTTGGTGGCCTGGCGCTGCGAGTCGTTGAAATACGCCGGCACCGTGATGACCGCCTCGGTGACCGTTTCGCCAAGATAGTCCTCGGCGGTCTTCTTCATTTTCATCAGGACGCGGGCCGAAACCTCGGGCGGCGCCATTTTCTTCCCCTGAGCCTCGACCCAGGCGTCGCCGTTGTCGGCCTTGACGATCTTGTAGGAGACCATGCTGATGTCGCGCTTCACCACGTCGTCCGTGAACTTGCGCCCGATCAGGCGCTTGACGGCCGCGACGGTGTTCTGCGGATTGGTGACCGCCTGGCGCTTGGCCGATTGGCCCACCAGCACCTCGCCGTCCTTGGTGAAGGCCACGATCGAGGGCGTGGTCCGGTCCCCTTCGCTGTTCTCGATGACCTTCGGCTTGCCGCCTTCCATGATCGCGACGCAGGAATTGGTCGTGCCCAGATCGATGCCGATTATTTTACCCATGATGAAATCCTCTGAATATTCAAACCCGTGACCGTTACCTTGGGGAGCCTTCGCGCCATTTCAATTGTCAATTGGCCTCGCCCGGTGCCTTGGCGACGATGACCCGCGCCGCACGCAGCAGCCGGCCATTGAGCGAATAGCCCTTCTGAATGACGGCCAGGACCGTGTTTGGGGGTTGCTCGCGGCTTTCCTGGGCCACCATGGCCTCGTGCCAGTTCGGATCGAAGGGCTGCCCGGCCGGATCGATCACCTTGATGCCCGCCTTCTCGAAGGCCTGATGCAGTGCCCGCAACGTGGCGCGGGCACCCTCGAGCACGGCCCCGGCGTTGTCGGCGCCGGCATTGACGCCGGCCTCCAGCGCATCGCCGACGGTGACCAGATCCTGCGCGAAGCGCTCGACGGCGTACTTGCGCGCATTGTCGAGTTCGCGGTCCATGCGCTTGCGGAAATTGTCGAACTCGGCCACCACCCGCATGTAGGCGTTCCAGTTCTCCTGGGCCTTGGCCTGGGCCGCGGCCAGGGCCGTGTCATCGGCGAGTCCGTCGCCCGGGAGCGCCCCTGAGCGGGGGTCCGCTTCGCCCATCGGCGGGTTGGTTTCGTTCACGCTGGTCAGCCCTCGCAAAGTATGGAGTGCGGAATGCCCGCCCGACGGCCGACTTGGGGGCTACTTGCGGGCGTTCAAGGCCGACCCGAGCAGTTTTGCGGTGACATCGACGATGGGGATGACCCGTTCGTACGCCATGCGGGTCGGGCCGATGATGCCGAGCACCCCCACGACCTGGTTGCCCTGCAGGTAGGGCGCGGTGACCACGCTGATGTCGTCCAGCATCCGGTAGCCGGACTCGTGGCCGATGAAGATCTGGATCCCGTCGGCCCGCAGGCAGCTGTCGAGCAGGCGCAGCATGTCGTGTTTTTCGTTGAATGCCTCGAACAGCCGGCGCAGCCGATCGACATTGGACAGCTCGGCGAAGCCCATGAGGTTTGTCTCGCCGGCGATCACGTACTCCACGCGCTCATCGGCGGGCGCGTCGAACACTTTTTGCGCCACCTGGATGGCGTCCTGCATGAGCTGGTCCATGTGCTGGCGGGTTTCCTGCAGCTGGGTGAGCAGCATGGCGCGCACGTCGGGCAGCGAGCGGCCGGCGAACGCCTCGTTGAGGTAGTTGGCCGCCCGGCGCAGCTCCTCGCCCGAATAGAAGCGCTCGAGCTGCACCACGCGGTTCTGCACCTCGCGGTTGTTCATCACCATGATCGCCAGCGCGCGGTTCTCCGACAGCCCGATGAACTCGATCTGCGACAGGGCGATGTAGTGGGGATTCGGCAGCGTCACCAGGCCTGCCATGTGCGTGACGCTCGAGAGCATGTGCGAGACGGTCTGCACCAGCGAGCGGCCGTTCGATGCCTCTTCGACCATGCGGCGCTGGATCTGCTCGATTTCATCCGATGCCAGGGGCTTCAGCTGCAGCAACGTGTCGACGAAGAAGCGGTAGCCCTTGTCGGTGGGAATCCGGCCCGCCGAGGTGTGCGGCGAGGCGACGAACCCGAGATCCTCGAGATCCGCCATGACGTTGCGGATGGTCGCCGAGGACAGGCTCAGGCCCGAATCGCGCGACAGGGTGCGCGAGCCGACCGGCTGGCCATCACGAATGTAGTTCTCGATCAGCGCTTTGAGCAGCAGCTGCGCCCGCTCGCTCAAGGACTCTTCGGTACCTTCGGTCATATACGGTCCATATAACATGTTTGAAGCTACCTAGCGCATGCTGACGAAGTCAAGTGCTGCGAATCGACCGGTTGAGCCGGCTTTCGGCCCGTGACCGGTGCGATCCGATCATGCTACTTTGGTCCGATCCTATGGCGCACTCCTTCACCTCCATCGCACTCATCGGCAACAGCGCGGATCTGCGCGTCGCCGAGTGCATGTTGAGCCTGGCCGGGCACTTCTATGCGCGCGGCCGGCGCGCCCTGATCGACCCCGGCGTCGCCCTCGCCTTCCCCCCGGGCAGCGTGGAGGCCTGCCCCGAGCAGGCCTTCGCGACCCGGGCGGACCTGATCATCGCCATCGGCGGCGATGGCACGCTGCTCTATGCCGCCCGGCTGGTGGCCGGCCACGCGGTGCCCTTGCTCGGCATCAATCGCGGCCGGCTGGGATTTCTCACCGACGTGAGCCCGAGTTCAATGCTCGAGGACCTCGATACCGTGCTCGCCGGGCGCTATACCGAGGATCGGCGTTCGCTGCTGGCGGCACGGCTCGAGCGGCACGGCGCGCCGCCGCTGCGCGCCCTCGCGCTCAACGACGTGGTGCTCAACAAGCGCGAAACCGGACGAACCATGGACTTCGAGACCTCCATCAACGGCCGTTTCGTCAACTCCCACGGCGGCGACGGGATCGTCATCGCCACCGCGACCGGTTCGACCGCCTACGCCCTGTCCTGCGGCGGACCGATCGTCGAACCGGATCTGGACGTCTGGGTGCTCGCGCCCATCTCCCCCCACACCTTGAGCGACCGGCCGATCGTGGTGCGGGCCGGCAGCACGGTTCAGGTGCGCCTCTCGGACCGTCCCGGCGCACGCGCCCAGGTCACCTGCGACGGCACCGCGCTCGGGGACCTCGAGACCGGCGATCATCTGTTCGTCGACAGCGCCGATGCCCAGATCACGCTGCTGCATCCGCCGGGTTACGACTATTACCGGCTCCTGCGCTCGAAGCTGCATTGGGGACGCGGCGGCCACGGCAATGGCCAGGGTGATTGATCGATCATGCTCACCCATCTGAAGCTGCGCGACCTGGTGATCGTGGATGAGGCGGAACTGGACTTCGACGCCGGTTTGACCGCGCTCACCGGTGAGACCGGCGCCGGAAAATCGATCGTGGTGGACGCCCTGCTGCTGCTGTCGGGCGGGCGCGGCGCCGGGGACGTCGTGCGCCAGGGCGCCGAGCGCGCCGAAATCAGCGCGAACTTCACCGCGCTGTCCGCGGACGCGCTGCGCTGGCTCGAGAGCCAGGCGGTGGAACACGATGGCGAAGTCCTCGTGCGCCGGGTGATCGGCGCGGATGGACGCTCGCGCGCCTATCTCAACGGCCAGCTGGTGGCGATCCAGGCGCTGCGCGAATTCGCGGAGTTTCTGCTCGAGATCCACGGCCAGCAGGAATTCCTGCATCTGGTGAAGCGCAGCGCGCAGCGCGAACTGCTCGATGAGCACCTCGGCGGCGGGGATTTGCGCGGGGCGCTCGCGGGCGTCTATGCGCGCTACCGTGAGTGCCGCCTCGAGGTCGATGCGCGCAGCGCCGCCGCCGAAAATCGCGACGCGCGCCTCGATCTGCTGCGCTACCAGCTGACGGAACTCGAGGCCGAGGTGACCAGCGAGGCGGCGATCGAGGAGCTGTTCATCGAGCAAAAGCGCATCGCCGGCCGTGGCCGCCTGGCGGGGGCGGCGCGCACCGCGCTCGAGGCGGTTTACGAGGCGGAGGACGGCGCGAACGCGTGCGAGCTGCTCGGCAAGGCGGCCACCTCGCTGCGCGGCCTCGCCGACACCGATCCCGCGCTCGCGCAACCGGCGCAGCTGCTCGCCGAGGCCGGCATCGCCGCCCGCGAAGCGGCCGAGTCGCTGCGTCATTATCTCGATGCGCTCGACATGGACCCGGCGCGCCAGGAGCAGGTCGAACGGCAGGCGGCCGCCCTCGAGGCGCTGGCGCGCAAGCATCGCCAGAGCGTGCTCGAACTGCCCGCCCACCTTGAGCGCATGCGCGAGGAATTGCACGCCCTCACCCACGCCGAACTCAAGCTCGCCGAATCGCAGGAGCGGCTCGAGGCGCTGTCGCGCGACTACGGCATCGCCGCCGAGCGCCTGACCGCGGCGCGCCAACGCGCCGCCGCGAGCCTCGGGCGCGAGATCAGCACCCTCATGAACTCGCTCGGCATGGCCGGCGGCCGCTTCGCGGTGAGCGTGACGCCGAGCGAGGAGCGTTTCGGCCCGAATGGGCGCGACGAAGTGGAATTCCTGGTGAGCGCCAACCCCGGGCAGCCGCTGAAAAGTCTGGCCAAGGTCGCCTCGGGCGGCGAGCTGTCACGCATCAGTCTCGCGGTGCAGGTGGCCGCCGCCGCCAATGCCGGAGGCTTGTGCATGGTGTTCGACGAAGTCGATGCCGGTATCGGCGGCGCGGTCGCCGAGATCGTCGGGCGCCAATTGCGCGCGCTCGGTGAGCGCTGCCAGGTGCTGTGCGTCACGCATCTCGCGCAGGTCGCCTCGCAGGCGCACAGCCAGTTCCGCGTGAGCAAGCAAAGCCGTGCCGGACTCACCCGCACCGCGGTAGAGACCCTGTCGGCCGAGGAGCGCATCGATGAGGTCGCCCGCATGCTCGGGGGCATCGACATCACCCCGCAGGCCCGCGAACACGCCCGCGAAATGCTCACCCGGTCGGCCGCGGCAGCCCCCGGCAGCGCGCCGGGCGGCGCATCGGGAAGCGCCCCCCCACCCGCGGCCGGCAAGAAGCGCGCGCCGGGCGCACGGCCGCTGGCTCGGTCATGACGACCGCCGCGTCGGGCACGGCCTCGGGCTGACACGGCCCCGGGCTAACATGGCCCCGGGCTAACGCGGTCTCGAGCGGGTTTCGCGTCTCACTTGACGCGTTTTTGGTTCGGGCAGTTCGGCTTGCGGCAATGACCGTACAAAATGAGCGCGTGATCGCTGATTTCGAACCCCAACTGCTTCGCCACGGCCTGCTGGCGCTCCTCGATCCCGCCGTCCATGAACTCTTCGACCCGGCCGCAGTCCACACACACGATGTGATCGTGGTGCGCGCCATGGTTCAATTCGAACACCGCCGTTCCGCCCTCGAAATGATGGCGCGTGACCAGGCCCGCCGCCTCGAATTGCGTGAGGACCCGGTACACGGTCGCAAGTCCGATGTCCTCGTTCAAAACCAGCAGCTTCTTGTAGATATCCTCCGCACTCATGTGGCGGGCCGAACTGTCGGCCAGGATGTCGAGGATTTTCAGCCGCGGCAACGTGACTTTGAGCCCGGCATTGCGCAGGTCATTGCTTTCGTTGGTCGGCGGCGGTTTCAGTCGGTGCGGCATGCGGGGCTATTTCGGGTAAGATACGCAGCTGATTATCGATCATTTAAGGGCTGTGCACCACCTTGACGAAAACATTTCGACACCTGCTGGTCATTTTGTCGGTGAGCCTCATCGGCGCGGGTTGCGTGTATCGCATCAATATCCAGCAAGGCAATTTTCTCGATCAGGCCGCCGTCGATCAGGTGAAGGCCGGCATGACGCGCAGCCAGGTGCGTTACCTGCTCGGTACGCCGATGGTGGCGGACCCGTTCAACAAGGAACGCTGGGATTATATCTATTACCTGAAGAAGGGGCGCACCCGCCACGTCGATTCGCGGCGCGTGACCGTGTACTTCGAAGGCGAGAAAGTGGCGCGGCTCGACAAGCCGACGGCCGCCGAGGCCGCGGCGCAGGACGCTTCCGCGGCGAAGATGAAAACCCGCTACTGACGCCGCGGACGTATCAGCGCCGCAAGCGCGCCTGCTTGGCGCGCGCCCGGCGCGCGGCCTTCGGATCGACGGCGAGCGGGCGGTAAATCTCGACCCGATCGCCCGCGCGCAGCGGCTGATCCAAGGGGGCGAGCCTGCCGAAAACCCCGACCGCGGCGTGCTCGATCACGATCCCGGCGAATGCGGGGTCGGCGGCCGCGGCGTTGAGCGCCTGTTGCACCCGCGCCGGCGCGCTCAGGCGGTAGTTTCGGACCACCGCGCGCTGCGCGTCCGCATGGGCCACCTCGACCTCGATCCACGCCGGCTCGTCCTGCGGCTGCGCCACGGCACGGACTCCTAGCCGTAGATGGCGTGCGCGCGCTGCGCGAACGCATCGACCAGCGTGCTGCACATGCGCTCGAAGGTCGAATTGAGCGCCACGGCCATGAGGCGGCTTTTGAACTCGAACTCCACCCGGAAATTGACGCGCGTACCCGACCCGCCGATGGCCGCAAAGCGCCACAGCCCCTCCATGTGTCGGAACGGTCCATCGGTCAGGTGCATGGCGATCTCGGCATCGGGCACGAGGGTGTTGTGGGTGGTGAATTCGGCGCGCAACGGGTCCCGCGCGACGGTGATCGCGGCGTTGACGGAGGTCTCGGACAGCCGCTCGACGCGGGCAGCGGCGCACCAGGGAAGAAACTCCGGATAGCGCGCCACATCATTGACCAAGGCGAACATCTGGGCGGGCGTAAAGGCGACGATGGCGCTGCGTTCCACGACCTGCAAGGCTCGAACCCTCCCGCGCGGGTTGACTCCGCCGCTTCGGTGATTCTACACGAGCGGGTTCGACGAATCGCACGCGCCGCGCGCGGGCGAATGCAGGTAGACTTCCGCTGCACATGAAGACCCAGGAGAAACTCCCGCCGATCGCGGTCAATCGCAAGGCGCGCTTCGATTACTTCATCGAGGAACGCTTCGAGGCCGGCATCTCGCTCATGGGCTGGGAAGTGAAGAGCATGCGCGCCGGCAAGGCGCAGATCAGCGAAGCGTACGTCTACCTGAAGGACGGCGAGGCATTCCTGTTCGGCGCCCATCTGAATGCGCTCAATTCAGCCTCGACCCACGTCGAGACCGACCCGACGCGCACCCGCAAACTGCTGCTCAATCGCCGCCAGCTCGATCATCTGATCGGCGCGGTCGAGCGGCGCGGCTACACCCTCGTGCCGCTGCAACTGTACTGGAAGGAAGGGCGCGCCAAACTCGAGATCGGGCTCGCCAAGGGCAAGAAGCAGCACGACAAGCGCAACGCCGACAAGGACCGGGATTGGCAGCGCGACAAGGGCCGCATCATGAAGGCGAGCCGGCGCTAAAGCCCGCTGCGCGCGAAGCTCGGCGCGCGCTCCACGCGCGGCGCTCCACGCCCCCCTATTTGGATCTGCGCCGTTAAGCGCGTAAACTAGTGCTTCACTTGGGGCCGACCGGTTTCGACATGGGTTGCGAAACTTCAGGTGCGTACCGAGGTGCAGGTTACCTCGTAAAACTGACTTGCAAACTTATAGTTGCCAACGAAGACAACTACGCTCTAGCTGCCTAATCGCAGCTGAACCCTGACCGGCCTGTGCTGATGCGAACGGTTCAGGGGTAGCGCTCATCAGCTAGTGGGATACACGTGTCTGGGGTGTGTCTTGCGAATCGCCACCGGGCTGGCTGCACGCTTTCCCTGCCCGTCGGGTTAGTGAGCGGTGAGAACAATAGACTGGGCTACGTACGTAGATCTTGAAACGTAGGACTTATGGACGGGGGTTCGATTCCCCCCGGCTCCACCAATGAAAGGGCCTGGCCCTTTGAGGCCATCCGTGGCCGCGCCAGGCTTGGGGAAGGGCTCAGCAAGATGACGCGAATTGAGGTTTCGAACTCCCCGCGGCGCCGCTCCTCGGGCCGCGCCGGGCGGATTTTGCTGGGACTGGTGCTCGTGATCCTGGTGGGCCTCGGCCTGTGGACCTGGCTCACCCTCGCGTGGGCCTATTCGGACGGCGAGCGCGCCGGCGTGCTGCAAAAATTTTCCCGTCGCGGCTGGCTGTGCAAGACCTCGGAAGGTGAACTGGCCCAGTATGTCGTGGCGGGCGTCTCCCCGCAGATCTGGACCTTCAGCGTGCGCGATCCGGCGGTCGCCGCGGCCCTCGACAAGGCCGTCGGAGAGCGAGTGCAATTGCATTACACGGAGCATCCCGGGGTACCCACGGCGTGCTTTGCCGACACGCGCTACTTTGTCGACAAGGTGACCGTGCGCGGCGAGGGGCCGCGGCCCGAGATGCAAAGCGCGCCCGGCGCCTCCCCGGGAGCGACACCCGGGGCACCGGGCCCGGCTCCCGCGGATTCAGCCGCCGCAGCGGGCGGCAGCCCGCCGAAACCTTAGACGGCGCAGCCGCGCTACGCGAATCCGGCGCGCGAGTTCGTCACCTGCTCGCCGATGCTCACCGCGGTGCGCAGCGCGAGCAGACCGTCCTCGCCGCTGACCGCCGGCGGCCCGCCGCTCAGCGCGGCGCTCAAGAACGCTTCGATTTCCGCCTTGAGCGCATCACCCTGCTCGTAGCTCGTCTCCTCGATGGCGACCTGCGGCATGCCGTCCGCGCCCATCCCGGCGCCCTTGCGGATCACCGTGAGCACCTTTTGATGCAGGTCCATCGAGACATAGGCATCGTCCTGGAACAGCCGCAGCCGCCGCTCGGTTTTCAGGCTCACCCGGCTCGCCGTAGCGTTGGCCACGCAGCCGTTCGCGAAGCGCAAGCGCGCATTGGCGATGTCGATTTCCTTGGAAAACACGCTGCTGCCGATCGCATCGACGCTCACCACCGGTGAGCGCACGATGCTCAGGATCAGATCGATGTCATGGATCATCAGATCGAGCACCACGTCGACCTCGGTGCCGCGGTGTTTGAAGGGGGCCAGACGCGCCGACTCGATGAATCGCGGCACGGTGAGGATCGGCTGCACGGCCTGCACCGCCGCATTGAAGCGCTCCAAATGCCCCACTTGCAGCGTGCGTTTGGCGCGGCGCGCCGCCTCGATGAGTTCCTCGCCCTCGGCCACGGTCGCGGTCATCGGCTTCTCGACCAGCACGTGCGCCCCCGCCTCGAGAAACTCACGGGCAACCGCGTAGTGCGTGGGTGTCGGCGTGACGATGCTCACGGCATCGACGCGGCCCAACAGCTCGCGGTAATCGGCATGTGCGGGCACGCCGAGTTCCGCCGCGACCGCCGCCCGCGCGGCCGGCGACGGGTCCGCGATCCCCACCAGTTGGCTGTGTTCGAGTACCGCGTATTTTTGCGCGTGGAATCGGCCGAGGTAGCCCACGCCGATGACGGCCGTGCGCATCAGGGGGGCATCTCGCGCCGCCACTTGCTGCGCGCGCGGTAATCCTGGCGCAGCTGCAGCGTCGCGCCGCCGATGATGGCGAGCGCGGCGCCGCCGAACAGCAGCAGCCCGCGCCACACCGTCCAGTAACCGGCCCACAGCGACCACATCATCATGCCGATGGCCAGCACGGCACCGAAGCCGATGAAGACCCAGGGCTTGGCATCGTACAGGGTCTGCGGAGTCCAGGAGCGCATGCCCCTAGTCTACAGGCCCGGGCGAGCGGGAACTCGTTTCGTTACAATGCCGCGCTATGATTTTTTCCAAAGCGTTCGAACGACTCGGCATGGCCGGCGGCTGGTCGCGCGAGTTGTGGCTTTCCGGCATCGCCCTCGCGGCCGGATTCGTCCTGATGCCCGTGCTCATTTTCTTCGCCGGCTCCGCCGCGCTCGGCCGCTACGAGGGCGCGAGTTTGCAGCACCTGTTCGCGTCCATTTACGGCGGCCTCGAAACCGGTTCGGCGGCCTCCTGGATCGTGCTGCTGGGCCCTTACGGCCTGTATGTCATATTCAGGGCGCTGTACGCGTGGTGGCGGGTCGGCGCGAAGCGCGCCTGAAGACCCGCCCCCCCGGCGGCGGGGAGAAACCCTTAAGCCCCCTGGCAAGCCGTTCAGGCGCCCCTTAAGTAATGCCGAACGCGGACGCTAACCTCCAATGGCCGACTTCGACTTTTTGGGGGGGTATTGCGCGTGAATCCTGAGATAGAAGCTCATCTGCGCTCACTGGTGAGTTTCCCCTCGCCGCCCGGTGTGGCGAGTCATATCATCACGCTCGCGCAGGACCCGGACATCGAGATGGGCAAGGTCGCCAAGGCATTGAGCATGGATTCGGCGCTCTCGACCAAGATCCTGCGGATCGCCAACTCGCCGCTCTACGCCCAGCGGCGCAAGAGCGAAAACCTGCGCCAGGCGCTGGTGGTGCTCGGCCTGAATTCCACGCTGACGCTGGCGCTCAGCTTCTCGCTGGTCAAATCGCTGCGCACCGGCAAGGCGAACGGCATCAATTATCCGCTTTACTGGCGCCGCGCCCTGGTGGCCGCCACCGCGGCGCGCGCACTCGCGGACGCACTGCGCCAGTCGCTGGCCGAGGAGATCTTTCTCGCCGCGCTGCTGCAGGACGTGGGCATCCTGGCGCTCGACAAGGCGGTCCCCGATCTTTATCGCGGCAGCGAAGCTTTGCAGCAGGATCACGCCGCGCTTGCCGCGCTCGAGAAAAAGCGCGTGCAGCTCGACCATGCGCAGATCGGCGGCTGGCTCATGCGCAACTGGAATCTCCCGGAACGGCTCTGTCACGCGATCGAGAACAGTCATCACATCGAGCTCTCCGTGGGCACCGAGCCGGCGCAGATCTTCGAGCGCTGCGTCGCACTGTCCGGTCCGGTCGCGGATCTGTTCCTGCGCGAACCGCAGCACCGGCACTTCGCCGAAACGGCACTGTGCGCCGAGCGCAGCCTCGGCATGGACAGGACGGCTTTCGGCCAGGTGCTCGGCACGATGGGCTCGATGCTGCCCGAAACGGAGGCGATCTTCGAGACCGATCTGCTCTCCGAGCAGCACCCGGAACTCATCCTCGAGCAGGCCCGCGAGGCGTTGATGCTGCGCAATCTGCATGCCCTGCGCGAGATCAACACGCTGCGCGCGGTGGCCGAAATCTCCAACTCCCGGGCGCTCGAACTCGAGGAGGAAACCCGCCGCGACGTGCTCACCGGAGTCTACAACCGCGCCCATCTCGATCAAGTGCTGGCGCGCGAGTTCGAGCATTCGACGCGCAACAAGTGGCCGCTCAGCGTGGCCTTTGCGGACCTGGACAATTTCAAGGGGATCAACGATCAGTTCGGACACCAGGCGGGCGACCGGATCTTGCAGGCGACGGCGCGCATCCTGCGCGGGAATACGCGCGAGACCGACATCATCGCCCGCTACGGCGGCGAGGAGTTCGTGGTGGTTCTGCCCGCGACCGATGCCGACACGGCGCGCAGCATCTGCGAGCGCATCGTGACCGCGTTCCAAACCACCGCCCACGCCATCGGATCGGATCAGGCCAAGGTCACCATTTCGATCGGCTGCGCCACGCACGGCCCGCAATTGAGCTTCCCCAACGTTGCGGAGTTCGTGAAGGCCGCCGATCAGGCCCTGTATACCGCCAAGCTGCGCGGCCGCAATCGCAGCGTGCCGTTCGACCGGCAGCTGCCGAGCGTGCTCGGCGGCGGCGCGGCGCGCCCCGCGATCGGCGCCTGAAGAAGGCCCGCCCGTTCACGCCCGGGCGCTTGGCGATCCCACGCCCATGCGCATGCGCGTGCGCGCACGATATGTCGCATGCGCGCCGGATTAAGTCATCCGTGATTTGAACTGCGTCACAGTTTCATCGCTTCGCGTCTCATCGGCTGTCGCAATTTGGGAACATGACCCGCGCGCCGACAAAAAAGACATTGCCTTTGGCCCGGCGCGGTGAGCGGGTAATTGCAGAGGACAACGAGATGGCGAACGACGACAAACCGGCGGGCGATGCGGACACCAAGTTCAGCTTCGGCGTGCGCGAGCTCAATCAGTCGCAGGCGAAACCCGCGGCTGCATCTCTCGCGCTGGCAGGCGCCCCGCTGAAGGCGGCGAACGAGGCCCGCGGTTTCGATCCGTACAACACGTCGGGCAGCTTCGACCGCAAAAAGCACTGGACCCGGGTCGGCAAACGCTAGTCGGAGGCGCTAGTCGGTCGCCGCCTCGCGGTGGCCGGCACTGAACTCGCTCGCTGGATACCAGCGCGGAAAACGCCTGCTTTGCGCCAGGCGGTTGCCGACCACATAGTAAAGCGTCAAATCGTCGAGCGCCCCGTACACGTCCGCGTCCTCGGTGTACTTGTCGCCGGTTTGCAGGTAACGGTTGGACAGATAGTCATCGAGCGCGGCCTCGCCCCACTTCGGCCCGTGCGCCGAGTCGTCGATCCCCGCGCCGAAAAATAGCGCCGGCACGCCATGGCGCGCGAAACTGAGTTCATCGGAGCGAAAGTACATGCCGCGCTCGGGATGCGCCTCGTCGCGCACTTCGCGCCCCTGCAGCAGCGCGGCGGCACGCACGCTGTCCTCCATTTCGGAGTTGCCCGCCCCGTAGATCACGACGTCACGCGTGCGTCCGCCCAGGTGCAAACCGTCGAGGTTCAGCACACCGGCGGTCTGGCGCAGCGAGAACAGCGGATTGTCGACGTAATAGCGCGATCCGACCAGGTCCGATTCGGTGCCGGTGAAGGCGATGAACACGATCGAGCGGTCCGGCGTCGGGCGGGTGCGGCTGAATGATTGCGCCAGCATCAGAAGTCCCGCCACGCCGCTCGCATCCTCGATGGCACCACCGTAGCTCACGCCCGCGCCGTCCCGTCCGAGGCCGTCCCAGTGGGCGGTGTACAGCACGTACTCCTTTTTGCGGTCGGAGCCTGGCAGGATCGCGGCCACGTTGGCCGAACTCACGCGGCGGATCGTATTGTGCAGTTCGGCGTCGACCTCGAGCCCGAGCGAAACCGCCTTGAAGCCGCGCCGGGCGGCCGCACCCGCGAGCGCCCGGTAGTCGAGCGCGGCCTGCACGAACATGGCTTGGGCCGCCTCCAGCGTCACCCAGCCTTCGACCGCCGCCCGCGCGGCGTGCTCGTCGGCGGCCGGCAGTTCGAACTGCGCGCCGCTCGAGCGATTGGCCACGGCGCTCCAGCCATAGCCCAGGACCGCCTTGTCGTGGATCAGCAGCACGCCCGCCGCCCCGTGGCGCGCCGCCTCCTCGAGCTTGTAACCCGGGGTTGCATAGTGGGTGGCGGTGTTTCCGCGGAACAGAGCCTGATCCTTGGCGCCGTAGCCGGGATCGCCCACCAGGACGAGCACCGTCTTGCCGTGCACGTCGAGCTGCGCGTAATCGTCCCACCCATATTCCGGCGCGACCGTGCCGTAGCCGGCGAACACGAGTTCACTCGCCTTGAGCTGCGCCGTGGGGACGACGCGCTTGGTCCAGATCACCATGTCCTTGCCGTAGCGCAGCGAATGCGCGCCGCCGTGACCGGAAAGCCGCAAACTGGCGTCCTCGGCAGCGGTGATCTCCACCAGCGGGACCTGTTGCAGGTAGCTCTCGCCGTTGCCGGGTTTCAACCCGAGTTTGCGCAATTGAGCGACCAGGAAGGCCACGGTCCGCTCCTCGCCCCGCGTGCCCGGCTTGCGGCCCTCGAAATCATCGGACGCGAGGATGCGCAACGCGTCGCGAAAACCGTT
>Ga0181534_10000852_pt1 | contig 21095 bp, 17 predicted proteins | sample PEATcosm2014_Bin_37_FD_119758 | JGI IMG/M metagenome (GOLD analysis project Ga0181534, IMG submission 119758) | Peatland microbial communities from MTU Mesocosm Facility, Houghton, MI, USA - PEATcosm2014_Bin17_10_metaG | ecosystem: Environmental > Terrestrial > Soil > Wetlands > Peat | place... | reverse complement strand
CGGTCCGGATCAAGGTGGTGCCGCCCCGTGAGTGAGGCCCCCGGGGGCGGTCGGAGCGCAGGCCTGGCCGGTCCCGTCGTGGTGGGGCTCCTCGGCGTGTGCTGTTGGAGTTTGGGGCACGCCTACCAAGGCCTGTTCCACGACGCCGCCCTCTACACCCTGCAGGCCCTCGCGCGGCTCGAGCCCGAATCCCTGGCGCATGACCCCTTTCTGCGGTTCGGCTCGCAGGACCATTTCACGATTTTCAGCCCGCTCTACGCCGCCGCCATCCGCCTCTGGGGTATCGAACCGGCCGCGGCGGTTCTGACCCTGCTGTCGCAAGTCGCCCTCCTCGGCGGCGCCTACGCCCTCGCGCGCAGCGTGTCGACGCCCGGCGTGTCGACGCCCGGCGTAGCGACGCCCGGCGTAGCGACGCCCGGCGCCTCCACGCCCGCTCTCGCCCTGCTCGGCACGGCCCTCTTTCTGGCGATTCCGGGCTACTACGGACCGGACCGGATATTCACCTGCATGGAGGCGTTCTTGACGCCGCGCATGGCGGCCGAGGCGCTGGTGCTTTGCAGCATTGCAGCCGCACTGCAGCAGCGGCCGCTGCCCGCGCTGCTGCTCACGGCGGCCGCCATCCTCGTTCACCCGCTGATGGCCGCCGCCGGTATCGCCACCCTGCTGTGGCTGTACGTCGGGATACCGAGGCCCCGCCGGGCCTTCGCCCTCCTGCTCGCGGCTGCCGCCGCGCTGGCCGGCATGGCGTGGGTTGGCCCTGAGGGCAGTCCCGTGGGCCGCTTCGATGCGGCCTGGCTCGCGCTGGTGCGCAACCGCAGCCCCTATCTTTTTCTGGCGCACTGGACCGTGGATGATTGGGGACGGCTCGCGGTGACGCTGGCCACCCTGGCGGTGGGCGCGGGTTCGCTGGCCGATGCGCGCGCCCGGCGATTGTGCCAGGCCGCGGCCCTGACGACTTTGAGCGGCGTGGCTCTCACCGGCCTCGCCTGCGACTGGCTCCATCTGGTGCTGTTCACCCAGTTGCAGCCATGGCGCTGGCAGTGGTTCGGCACCGTGGCGGCGGCCCTCATCCTGCCCACCCTGATCGCCGCGGGCTGGACCACGCACACCGCGCGCGCACGCACCACCGGGATCTTGCTGCTGGCGGCCTGGATCTTCGGCGCGAATGCCTATGCCCTCGCCGCCGCGGGGGCGGCACTGGCGGCGTTTGGGCTCCTGCAACGCCTGAACGCCCGCGAGGCGCGGCTCGTGTTCTTGGGCGCCTGCGCCTTAGCCGCCCTCGCGGTGGTTTGGCGCGTCGCAACCAACCTCGAATTCACCGACGCCTACTACGTTGATCCCACCTTGCCCTTGTGGATGCGCAAGGCCATGAGCTTCGCGCGCGACGGCAGCGCCGGTGCCGCGGCCTTGGGGCTCGCGTGGTGGCTGTCGCGCACCGGGCGCGGGCGGCTTGCCGTGCCCGCGCTCATCATCCTCGGCGCTGCAGGCGCGGCACTCTTGCTGGCGCTCGCGCCGCAGGTCTCACGCTCTTGGAGCGCGCGTGAATTCTCGCCGGACTCCTTTGCCGAATTTCGCCGCCTGATCCCGCCCGGCGCGGAGGTGTTCTGGCCGGAGAACCCGCTCGCCACCTGGGTGGTGCTGGGGCGTGCGAATTATCTGTCCGTGCCGCAGACCTCCGGGTTGGTGTTCTCGCGCGCCACGGCGCTCGAGATGCAGCGGCGCGCCGCCGCACTGGGAGAAGCGATCGCGCCGCGGACTTTTCTCGATTGGAGTACCGGTGGAATCCACGTGGTGCTCTCCAAGCAGCAGCTGGAGAAAAGTTGCCGCACCGGTGAATTTCCCTACCTGGTGAGCGGCGCGCAATTGAACCTGCCGTCGATGGCGCTGGTGCGGCCCGCGGGCGGCGGGACTAAGCGGGCGATCCGGCTCTATGCCTGTCAAACCCCGGCGGCAGCGGCCGCGACGTAGGAGATCGGGGCCTGGGCCAGGCTCTCGAAGGTCACTTCAGCCCAGGCGCTCGGGGTTGCGATCAGCTCGCGCAGCAATTTGTTGTTGAGCGCATGGCCCGACTTGTAGCCGCTGAACTCGCCGATCAGGCTGTGCCCGAGCAGGTACAGATCGCCGATCGCATCGAGGATCTTGTGTTTGACGAATTCGTCCTCGTAGCGCAAACCGTCCTCGTTCAAAACGCGATAGTCGTCGAGCACGATGGCATTGTCCATGTTGCCGCCGAGGGCGAGATTGCGCGCGCGCAAACTCTCGAGGTCGCGCATGAAGCCGAACGTGCGCGCACGGCTCACCTCGCGCAAAAACGAGGTGGTCGAGAAATCCATCGAGGCGACCTGCGAGTGTTTCTTGAAGGTCGGGTGATTGAATTCGATTTCGAAATTGACCTTGAATCCGTCGTACGGATCGAAGCGTGCCCACTTGTCGCCGTCCTCGACCTTCAGGCTCTCGAGAATGCGCGTGAAGCGCTTCGGCGCCTTTTGCTCCTCGATGCCCGCCGACTGCAGCAAGAACACGAAAGGACCCGCGCTGCCGTCCATGATCGGCACCTCGCCGGCACTGACTTCGACCAGGGCGTTGTCCACGCCCAAGCCCGCCAACGCGGAGAGCAGGTGTTCGACCGTCGAGATCTTCACCTCGCCGCAGTGCAAGGTCGTGCCCATCATGGTGTCGCCGACGTTCTCGGCACGCGCCCTGATGTCCACGGGGGTCGGAAGATCCGTGCGCCGGAACACGATCCCGGTGTCGGGGAGCGCCGGCCGCAGCGTCATCAAGACCTTTTTACCGGTGTGTAAGCCGACTCCCGTCGCGCGAATCGAATTCTTCAAGGTGCGTTGATTCAACATCTAGGGGGACCGGTCTAAAGAGGGACTATGTTAACGCGTAAAGGTATCACAGCTGGACAAATGCGGCGCCCTCGAGAAACCTTGAGGCTTCCTTCGGGCGCCGGAGCATCCTTGTCAAAAACCGTGAACTAGTCCGCTTGCCGCCGCAGAAACGCCGGAATATCCAGCAAATCCTCGGACGCCATTTCCGTGCGTAGGCCATCGCCTACGGCCCGCCGCTGCACCGCCGGCCTCTCCAGCATGGCGTAATCGATCGGCGCCGTGGAGGGCTTTTGCCGCACCACCCGCATGGTGGGAGGCGGCGCCATCGTCGCCGCGGCCGGCTGCGGAGCGGCCCGTGCCACCGGCTTGCCTAGCCCGGTCGCGACCACCGTCACGCGGATTTGATTGGCCATTTCCGGATCGATGACGGTGCCGACCACCACGGTGGCGTCGTCCGAGGCGAACTGCTTGATCACGTTGCCCACTTCCTGGAACTCGCCGATGGACAGATCCATGCCCGCGGTGACGTTGACCAGGATGCCCTGCGCGCCCGACAGATTGATGTCCTCGAGCAGGGGGCTCGAAATCGCCGCCTCCGCCGCCTCGCGCGCGCGATCCTCGCCCGCCGCGGCGCCCGATCCCATCATGGCCATGCCGGTTTCCGACATCACGGTGCGCACGTCGGCAAAATCGACGTTGATCAGGCCGGGCCGTGTGATCAGCTCCGCGATCCCCTGCACCGCGCCCTGCAGCACGGTGTTGGCCGCCTTGAAGGCGTCGAGCAGCGTCGTGTTGCTGCCGAGCACCGACAGGAGCTTCTGGTTCGGTATGGTGATCAGCGAGTCGACGTACTTCGACAATTCGAGCATGCCCTGATCGGCCACGCGCGAGCGCTTGTTGCCTTCCATCTCGAAGGGCCGGGTGACCACGGCCACCGTCAGGATCCCGAGTTCCTTGGCCACCTGCGCGACCACCGGAGCGGCACCGGTGCCGGTCCCGCCGCCCATGCCGGCGGTGATGAACAGCATGTCGCAGCCCTCGATGAGCTCGATGATGCGGTCGCGGTCTTCCATCGCCGCCTGCCGGCCGACTTCCGGATCGGCGCCGGCGCCCAAGCCCTTGGTGATGTTGCAGCCGATCTGCAGGGCGGTGCGCACCTTGGAGTGCTTGAGCGCCTGCGCGTCGGTGTTGATGCAAATGAAATCCACGCCTTCGAGGCCGGCCTGCACCATGTGCGAAACGGCGTTGCCGCCGCCGCCGCCCACGCCGAGCACCTTGATGACGGCGCTTTGACTGTAAGAGTCCATCAGTTCAAACATTTAAATTCTCCTTCGGTTAGAGATGACAAATTCTTGTTGTCCAAAAAATCCCAAAATCGCTGTCAATAAAAAATCAAAAATTCCCTTGAAACCAGGCCTTCATGCGCTCGAGCACCGACTTCAACCCCCCCGCGAGCAGCGGCGCCTCGGTGCGCTGCAGATCCAGGTTGCTCTTCGCGTACAGCACGAGCCCGACGCCGGTGGCATGGATCGGATTGCTCACCACGTCCGCGAGGCCGCTCACGTACTGCGGCACCCCAAGCCGCACCGGCATGTGAAACACTTCCTCGGCGAGCTCGACCGCGCCTTCCATCTTGGCGCTGCCGCCGGTGAGCACGATGCCGGTGGCCACCGACTCCTCGAGTCCGGCGCGGCGCAGCTCGTCGCGCACCAGCGCGAACAATTCCTCGTAGCGCGGCTCGACGATTTCGGCCAGCGTCTGGCGCGCGAGGCGGCGCGGCGGCCGGTCGCCGACGCTCGGCACCTCGATGGTCTCGTCCGGATTCGCCAGTTGCGAGAGCGCACAGGCGTACTTGATCTTGATGTCCTCGGCGTACTGCGTCGGGGTGCGCATCGACACCGCGATGTCGTTGGTGACCTGATCGCCGGCGATCGGTATCACCGCGGTGTGGCGGATCGCACCGCCGCCGAACACCGCGATGTCGGTGGTGCCGCCGCCGATGTCGACCACGCACACGCCGAGATCCTTTTCATCCTCCGTGAGCACGGCGTAGCTCGACGCCAGCTGCTCGAGCACGATGTCGTCCACCGCGAGCCCGCAGCGCTGCACGCACTTGACGATGTTCTGCGCCGCGCTGTCGGCGCCGGTGACGATGTGCACCTTGGCCTCGAGCCGCACGCCCGACATGCCGATCGGATCGCGGATCCCCTCCTGCGAATCGATGATGTATTCCTGCGGCAGCACATGCAGTATCTTCTGATCGGCCGGTATCGCGACGGCCTTGGCCGCATCGATCACGCGCTCGACGTCGCCCTGCACCACCTCCTTGTCCTTGATCGCGACGATGCCGTGCGAGTTGAGGCTGCGCACGTGGCTGCCCGCGATGCCGGCATACACCGAGTGGATCTCGCACCCGGCCATGAGTTCGGCCTCCTCCACCGCGCGCTGAATCGACTGCACGGTGGATTCGATGTTCACCACGACGCCTTTCTTCAGCCCGCGCGACGGGTGGCTGCCGATGCCGATGATTTCGAGCACCCCGTCGGGCTTGATCTCGCCGACGATGGCGACGACCTTGCTGGTCCCTATATCGAGACCCACTACCAAATTGCGGTCAGAGCGCTTAGCCATGTGTTTTTGAAATATTCCCTATCAAGCGTCGGAGTCGTCGGCCGGTTTTTCAGGCGCCGCGGCCGGCGCCTGACTGAAGCGCCATCCGATGGCGAAGCCATTCGAATAGCGCATGTCCACGTAAGTGATTTCGTTCAAGCGGTGCGCGATCACCTGCGAGGTGGTGCGGATGAAGCGGTCGATGCGTTCGTCCACCTCGCGCCGGCCGAGCCGCACCGTCACACCGCTGTCCAGATCCATTTCCCACGCCCCGCGCTCATCGAGCCTGAGCGCCGCGATGCGCATGCCGGCCTCGAGCATGCGTCCCTGCACCGCCATGAAGCGCTGCGCCACCTGCGCCTGCGTCCCGTCCGGTCCGCTCAGGCGCGGCAATTCCGCCGGCACGTGCGCGGCCGCCTTGACGAATAATTCGCCCCGGGTGTTGAGCAGACCCGATTCGCCCCAGCGCGCCGCCGCCGTTTGTTCGATCACGGTCACGTGCAGGCTGTTCGGCCAGCGGCGCTGCACGCGCGCGTGATCGACCCACGGGACGGATTCCACCGCGCGTTCGATGGCGTCGAGATCCGCCGACATGAATCCGGCCTTGCTGAAGGGGGCCACCGCCTGTTCGATTTGTCCGGGCGAGACGCGCTGAAAGCTGCCGTCCATGGAGATCACCTTCACCGGGCGGTCGAGCGCCCAGCTGAGCGCCCCCAACGCACCCACGGTGAGCAGCAGCAGCGCGGCGCGCCGCGCGTGGGTGCGCCACTCGGTGACGAATTTCGGCCACTGCCACTTCGGCTTCGCGGCACTCTTCGCGCGATTCTTGAAGCGGTTGCGGCGGATCAGCCATTGCAGGTTCATTTGCGCTCCCGCGCGAAGCTCGTCTCGAGCACGCGCCACACCAGCTCATCGAAATCGATCCCGGCCTGGCGCGCCGCCATCGGCACCAGGCTGTGATCGGTCATGCCGGGCACGGTGTTGATCTCGATGAAGTAGAACTTCCCGGTGGCCGGATCGCGCATGAAATCGACGCGGCCCCAGCCGTGGCAATCGGTCACCCGGAAGCACGCCAGCGCGGCGGCCTGCAGTTCGGCCTCGGCCGCGGCATCGATCCCGCTCGGACAGTGATACTGCGTGTCGTCGCGAAAGTACTTCGCCTGGTAGTCGTAGAATTCGGTCGCCGGCTGGATGCGGATCGAGGGCAGCGCGACGCCGTCGAGCACGCCCACGGTGAACTCGCCGCCGCTGATGAAGCGTTCCGCGAAGACGAGCGGCTCGATGCTGCGCGCCTCGGCGTAGGCGCGCGGCAGGTCGGCCGCGTCCTTGACCTTGGTGATGCCGACGCTCGAGCCCTGGGAGGCGGGCTTGACCATCAGCGGCAGCCCGATGCTGGCGAGCACGCGCGGCAGATCGGCGGGACCGGACAGCACGGCGTATTCCGGCGCGATGAGCCCCGCGCCGACCACGACGCGCTTGGTCTTGAGCTTGTCCATGGTGAGCGCCGAGGCGAGCACGCCCGAGCCCGTGTAGGGGATGCCCAACCACTCGAGCGCGCCCTGCATCAGCCCATCCTCACCCCCCGGCCCATGCAGCGCGATCCAGGCGCGCTCGAACCCGGCGCTGACGAGTTCCGAGATCGGGCGCTCGCCCGGATCGAACGGGTGTGCGTCCACGCCGCGGCGCTTGAGCGCGGCGAGCACCGCCCGGCCGGTGAGCAGCGAAATTTCGCGCTCGGCGGAATCGCCGCCCAGGAGCACGGCGACCTTGCCGAACTCGGCGGCGTCGCGCGCACGGTGCGCGGCGGATTGGGGTTTGAGCAGACTCATGCCGGATCTCCCACGATGCGCACCTCGGTGTTGAGTTCGACGTGATGGGCCTGGGCGACGGTGCGCTTCACGTGCTCGATCACGGCCTCGATGTCGGCGGCGCGGGCCGAACCGTGATTGATGATGAAATTGGCGTGCTTCTCCGACACCGAGGCATCGCCGATGCGAAATCCCTTCAAGCCCGCCGCTTCGATCAGCTGCGCCGCGTGCTGACCCGGCGGATTGGTGAACACCGAGCCGCAGCTCCAGTCGCCGATCGGCTGCGTCTGCTTGCGCCGCTCGAGCAGTTCGCGCATGGCGGCATCGGTGTGCCCCGGCTTGCGCTCGAACTCGAGCTGCGCGCCCACGAACCACTCGGGCTCGGGGCCCCGCACCGTGCGGTAGCCGATCTCGTACTCGGTGCGCGGCCGCGTGTGGCGCGCGCCGCGCCGGTCGATGGTCTCGACCTCGATGACGTGGCGCCAGGTCTCCCCGCCCCAGGCGCCGGCGTTCATCGCCAGCGCCCCGCCGAGCGTGCCGGGAATGCCGGCGAAAAAGTCCGCGGGTCCCAATCCCCACTTCACGCATTGCCGGGCGATGCGCGCGCAGGGCACGCCCGCCCCGGCATGGATGCGGGTGGCGCTGATGCGCTCGAGTCCGCCGAGCGCGCCGTGCGTCGATATCACCGCCCCGCGCACGCCGCCGTCGCGCACCAGGAGGTTGCTGCCGAGACCGATCATGAGCAGCGGCATCTCGGGCGGCAGCTGGCGGACGAAGGCGGCGAGGTCGGACAGGTCGCGCGGCGTGAAATAAATATCCGCCGGGCCGCCGACGTGCCAGGAGGTGTGCTTGGACAGGGGCACGTCATGCAGCACCCGCAGGGCGTATTCGGGCGAGAGCTCGGGGTGGCGCACCAGCACGTTCATGCGGCCGCTCCCGCCGCCAAACGGCCCTTGAGTTCGTGGGCGACCGCGCCGATGCTGCCCGCACCCATGGTGAGCACCACGTCGCCGTCGTTGAGCACGCTGCGCAGCGATTCGGCCAGATCGTCGACCCGCTCCACGAACACCGGCTCGATGCGTCCGCGGCTGCGCACGGCGCGGCAGATGGCGCGCCCGTCGGCATTGGCGAGCGGCGTTTCGCCGGCCGCGTAGACCTCGGTGATCAGCAGCACGTCGCACTCGCTCAAGGTGCGGCCGAAATCGTCGAGCAGATCGCGCGTGCGGGTGTAGCGGTGCGGCTGGAACACCAGCACCAGGCGGCGCGACGGCCAGGCCTGGCGCACCGCCTCGAGCGTGGCCGCCACCTCCGTCGGATGGTGGGCGTAGTCGTCCACCAGCAGCGCCGAGCCGCCCGGCCACTCGATCTCGCCGAGCTGCTGCAGCCGCCGGTCGATGCCCTGGAAATTCGCGAGCGCGCGCTGGATGGGGGCATCGGCCACGCCGAGTTCGGTGGCCACCGCGACCGCCGCCAGCGAATTGAGCACGTTGTGCCGTCCCGGCAGGTTGATGACGAGATCGATCGGCGAGGAGCCCGCGCGCAGCGCCCGGTAGCGCGATTGCGATCCCAGACGCTCGATCTCAACCGCGCGCACGTCGGCCTCGGCGCCAAACCCGTAGGTCAGATACGGCCGTCCGACGCTCGGCAATATGCTCCGCACCTCGGCGTCGTCGGCGCACAGCACCGCGAGTCCGTAGAACGGCAGGTTGTGCAGAAAATCCACGAAACTCTGCTTCAGGCGCGCGAAGTCCCCGTCATGGGTGCCCAGGTGGTCGTTGTCGATGTTGGTGACGATGGCGATCATCGGCTGCAGGTGCATGAACGAGGCATCGCTCTCGTCGGCCTCGGCCACAAGGTAGCGCCCGGCACCAAGGCGTGCGTTGCTGTCGGCGCTTTTCAACCGCCCGCCGATCACGAAGGTCGGATCGAGTCCGCCCTCCGCGAGCACGCTCGCGACCAGACTGGTGGTGGTGGTCTTGCCGTGCGTGCCGGCCACCGCCACCGAGTAGCGGAAGCGCATGAGCTCGCCGAGCATTTCGGCGCGCGGCACGACCGGGATGCGCGAGGCCAATGCGGCCGCCACCTCGGGATTTTCCCGATTGACGGCGCTCGAGACCACCACCACATCGGCCTTGCCGAGATGTTCCGCGGCGTGTCCGATGAAAATGTGGGCGCCCAGGCGCTCGAGGCGCTGCGTCACGGCATTCGCCTTGAGGTCCGAGCCCTGCACCTCGTAGCCCAGGTTGAGCAGCACCTCGGCGATGCCGCCCATGCCGCTGCCGCCGATGCCGACCAGGTGGATGAGGTGAATGCGGCGCATGCGGTCGTTCATGCGCGCGAACTCCCGGCCGCCAGACAGAAATCCGCCAGGCGCGCGGCGGCGTCGACGTTGCGCGCGGCACGGGCGGCCTCGGCCATCCTCTGCATCTGCGCCCGCTCCGCGGTGAGTTCCGCGATCGCGCGGCTCAAGCTGTCCACCGTCAGCTCGCGTTCCGGCAGCGCGCGCGCCGCGCCGATCCGCACCAGCGCCTCGGCGTTGCGGGTCTGATGATCGTCGGTGGCCACGGCGAGCGGCACGAGCAGTGCGCCCAACCCCGCGGCCTGCAACTCGGCAATGGTCATGGCACCGGCCCGGCACAGCGCGAGATCGGCCCAGGCGTAGGCGCCCGCCATGTCCTCGATGAACGGCATGACCTCGGCCTCCACGCCGAGTTCGCGATATGCGGCACGCGCCGCCTCGACGCCGCGCTCGCCGGTCTGGTGGCGCACCGCGGGCCTTTGCGCGGGATCGATGCGCGCGAGTGCCTGCGGCACCAGCGTGTTCAGCCGCTGCGCGCCCTGGCTGCCGCCGAACACCAGGAGCCGCGCCGGGGCGCCGCGGCCCGCGAAGCGCACCGCGGGTTCGGCGAGCGCGGCGATGTCGGCGCGCACCGGATTGCCGATGGTGTGGGCCCGCGCGCCCGGGCGAAAGCTGCCCGGAAAGGCCTCGAGCACCACCGCGGCGAGGCGCGACAGGCAGCGATTGGTGAAGCCGGCGATCGCGTTTTGTTCGTGGATCAGCAGCGGGATGCGCATCAGCCACGCGGCGATGCCGCCCGGCCCGCTCACGTAGCCGCCGGCGCCGAGCACCGCGCGCGGGCGCACCCGGCGCAGCACCGCGAGCGACTGCATCACCGCCCCGGACACACGCAGCGGCGCGATCAACCAGGCCGCAGCACCCTTGCCGCGGATGCCCTTGACCCGCACCCATTCGATCGGAAAACCGTTGGCGGGCACCAAGCGCGACTCCATGCTGGCCGGCACCCCGAGCCACACCACGCCGATGCCGCGCTCGCGCAGCACCTTCGCCACGGCCAGCGCCGGGAAGACGTGACCGCCGGTTCCACCCGCCATGATCAGCACCGGACCGCCCGTCATCGCGGCGTCCCCGGCATGCGCATCACCGCCGAGCGCGAGGTGCATTTGACCTCGTGATAGATGCGCAGCAGCACGCCGAGCCATCCGAGGCTCACCAGCAGGCTGCTGCGTCCGTAGCTGAGCAGCGGCAGCGTCAATCCCTTGGTGGGCAGCACGCCCATGTTGACGCCGATGTTCACGATCGCCTGCAGTCCGAGCCAGACACCGAAGCCGAGCGCGACATAGGCCTGGAACGGCAGTCCGGCCTGCGAGGCCAGGCGCGAGATGTGGAACGCGCGCCACACCAGCGCGACGAACAGCGCCAGCACGCCGATCACGCCGACCAATCCCAGCTCCTCGGCGAGCACGGCGAACACGAAATCGGTGTGCGCCTCGGGCAGATAGAACAGCTTTTGCACGCTCGAGCCCAGGCCCACCCCGAACCAGGAGCCGCGGCCGATCGCGATCAGCGACTGGGTGAGCTGAAAGCCGCCGTTGAACGGATCGTCCCACGGATGCAGAAAGCCGGTGAGCCGTTTGAGGCGGTAGGCCGAGGTGAGCGCGAGCACCGCGAAGGCAAGGCCTGCCGCGCTGACCAGGAGAATCACGTAGCGCAGGCGCGCACCGGCCACGAACAACACCGCGAAACCGGTGGCGAACAGCACGGTCGCGGCGCCGAAGTCGGGCTCGGCCAGCAGCAGCACCGCGGCCACCGCCAAGAGGGCCACGGGCTTGCCGAGTCCCCACAGCGTCTGGGTGAGTTCGCTGCGCTTGCGCACGCAATAGCTGCACACCCAGGTCAGCACCAGCACCTTGGCGAGTTCGGACACCTGAAAATTCATGGGACCTAAGCGCATCCAGCGGCGCGCGCCGTTCACGGTCGCGCCGAGTCCCGGGATCAGCACCAACAGCAGCAGCAGCAGCCCGAGCAGCAGCAGCGCCAGGCTGTACTTGTCCCACAACTGCACCGGCACGCGCGTGATCACCCAGGCGCACAAGAGCCCCACGCCCGTGAACACGAACTGGCGCTCCAAAAAGTAAAATGGATCGCCCAGATCCTTGGCGGCGATCGACATGGACGCCGAGGTGACCATCACCAGGCCGACCAGGAGCAGCGCCGCCACCAGGCCGAGCGTGACCGGATCCCAGGCGAACGGCATGCGTTCGCGCGCGCGCACCCCGTACGACATGGTGGTGGCATTCATCGCAGCGACCAGTCGAGCGCTTGCACCGCGGCGGCAAACACGTCGCCGCGATGCCCGTAGTCGCGGAACATGTCGAAGCTCGCGCAGGCGGGGGACAGGAGCACGGTGTCGCCCGGCCGGGCCGCCGCCGCGGCATCGCTCACCGCGTCCTCCATGTTGGCGGCCCGCTCGGTGGTGCACACGTCCTGCAGCACCGCCTCGATGAGCGGCGCGTCCTTGCCGATCAGCACCGCGTGACGCACCTTGCCGCGGAAGGCCGCGGCCAGCGGCGCGAAATCCTGCCCCTTGCCGACGCCGCCGGCGATCAGGATCACCGGCCCTTCGATGCCGGAGACCGCCGCGAGGGTCGCGCCCACGTTCGTTCCCTTCGAGTCATCGATGTAGCGCACGCCGGCCAGATCCGTGACCCAGGCGGAGCGATGGGCGAGCCCGGGAAAGGTCTCGAGCGCCTCGAGCATCGCGGGAATTTCGAACCCCGCGGCCTCGCCGAGCGCGAGTGCCGCCAGGGCATTGGCGACATTGTGCAGACCTCCGATCTTCATGCGCGCGGTGTCGAACAGCGGCTCGCCGCGGCGCACCAGCAGGGTGCGTCCGCCCTCGCTGCGCCGCGTGAAATCCGCATCCTCGCGCGTCAGCGAGAACGTGAGCACGCGCGGCGTGCCGTGGCGCGGCAGGGCGCGGCGGGCAAACCCGCGGCGCGGCGTTCCCATGGCCGCCACCAGCGGATCGTCGAGGTTCAGCACCATGGTCGCGGCGCGCTCGAAGATCCGCGCCTTGGCCCGCGCATAGGCGCCGACCGATGCGTAGCGATCCAGGTGGTCCGCGGTGACGTTGAGCACCACGGCGGCCTCGAGCTCGAGCGAGAACGTGGTCTCGAGCTGGAAGCTCGACAACTCGAGCACGTACAGATCAGGGGTTTCACGTTCGAGCAGATCCAGCGCCGGCACGCCCAGGTTGCCGCCGGCGAGCACGCGCCGGCCGGCGGCGGCCGCCATGCGCGCCACCAGGGTGGTCACCGTGCTCTTGCCGTTGGTGCCGGTCACGCCGATCACCGGGGCGCGCACCGCGCGGGCGAACAATTCGATGTCCCCCAGGACCTCGATGCCGCGGGTGCGCGCCTGCGAGGCGATCGGCTCCTCGAGCGAAACGCCGGGCGACATCACCAGCTGCGTCGCACCCTCGAGCAGCGACAGATCGAAGCCGCCCAGCCGCAGATCGAGCGAGGCGGCGAGGCCGCCGAGTTCGGCGAGGCCGGGGGGCGAGCGCCGCGTATCGGTTGCGGCCGCGGGTATCCCGCGCTTGGCGAAGAAGCGCAGGCAGGAGGCGCCCGTTTTGCCGAGACCGACCACGACGCTGCTCATCATCGGATCTTCAGGGTGGCAAGCCCCGCCAGCACCAGCAGAAAGCTGATGATCCAGAAGCGCACGATCACCTTCGGCTCCGACCATCCCTTGAGCTCGAAGTGATGATGCAGCGGCGCCATGCGGAATATGCGTTTCCCGGTGAGCTTGAAGGACGCCACCTGCAGCATCACCGAGACGGTCTCGAGCACGAACACGCCGCCCATGACAAACAGCACGATCTCCTGGCGCACGATCACTGCCACGGTGCCGAGTGCGGCGCCGATGGCGAGCGCACCCACATCGCCCATGAACACTTCCGCCGGATAGGAGTTGAACCACAGAAATCCGAGCCCCGCGCCGACCGCGGTCGCGCAGAAGATGAGCACCTCGCCGACCCCGGTGATGTAGGGAATCTGCAGGTAGGTGGCGAATTTGATGTTGCCGGTGGCGTACGCGAACACGCCGAGCGCCGCGGCCACCATCACCGCCGGCATGATGGCGAGGCCGTCGAGGCCGTCGGTGAGATTGACCGCGTTGCTGGTGCCGACGATGACGAGATAGGCATAGGCGATGAAGCCGACGGTGCTCATCGGCACCGCCACGGTCTTGAAGAACGGCACGTACAGGGTCGTCTCGGCCGCCGATTGATGCAGGCTGTGCAGACAGAAGGCGGCGCACAGCGCCGCCACCGACTGCGCCAGATACTTGTAGCGCGCCGCAAGCCCCTTCGAATTGCCCACCACGAGCTTCAGGTAATCGTCGTAGAAGCCGATGCCGCCGAAGGCGAGCGTGGTGCCCACCAGGATCCACACGAAGCGGCTCGAGAGGTCCGCCCACAAGAGCGTCGCGATCACCATTGAAACCAGGATCAGGCCCCCGCCCATGGTGGGGGTGCCGGATTTCTGCAGATGCGACTGCGGGCCGTCGGTGCGCACCTGCTGGCCGATCTGGTAATGGCTCAAGGCCGCGATCATGCGCGGCCCGACGAACATCGCCATGGCGAGCGCGGTCATCGCCGCCAGGATGCCGCGCAGGGTCAGATACTGGAACACGTGAAAGCCGGAATGGCCGCGGGCGAGATATTCGGTGAGATAGAGCAGCATGCGTCTAGAGCGTCCCGGGAATGAGCGCCTGAACCACGCGTTCGAGCCGGTTCACGCGCGAACCCTTGATCAGCACCGTCACGCCCGCGGCGAGTTCGCCCTGCAGGCGCCGGATCAGCGAATCGGCATCGGGAAACCACTCGCCGCCCGAGCCGAAGGTCTCGACCGACCGCGAGCTCAAGGGGCCGACGGCGAACACGCGCTTGACGCCGCAGGCGCGCGCGTAGGTGCCCATGTGGGCGTGGCTGTCGGAGCTGTGGTCGCCGAGTTCCGCCATGTCGCCGAGCACCAGCCAGGTGGCGCCCGGCAATGCGCGCAGCACTTCGAGGCCCGCGCGCACCGAACTCGGATTGGCATTGTAGGAATCATCGATGAGCCAGCTGCCGCGCAGCCCGGCCTTGAGCTGCAGCCGGCCGGCCACCGCACGAAAATCCGCGAGCCCCGCCGCAATGTCCGCGAGCGAGGCGCCCGCGGCACTCGCCGCAGCCGCCGCCCCGAGCGCGTTCGAGATGTTGTGCGCGCCGCCGGCCCGAAGCGTGACCGGCTGCTCGCCCATGGGGCAGTGCAGCGTGAAGCGCGTGATGAATTCCCCGTGCTCGATCGCCTGCTGCGGATTTTTCGCCATGAAATCGGCCGGTCCGTGCACGCCGAAGGTGAGCACGCGCGCCAGCACCGCGAGTTTGCGCCAGTAGCCCGCGTACGGATCGTCGGCATTGATGATGGCCGTGGCCTTAGGCTCGAGGCCGGCCACCATCTCGCCCTCGCCGCGGGCCACGCCGTCGAGATCGCCGAAACCCTCGAGATGCTCCGCGCCGGCGTTGGTGATGAGGCCCACGGTCGGGTGCGCCAGGCGTACGAGCTCGGCCACGTCGCCGATGCGATTGGCGCCCATTTCGATCACGGCATGCCGATGGGTGGATTCGAGGCGCAGCAGCGTGAGCGGCACGCCGATGTGATTGTTGAGATTGCCCTGGGTGGCGAGGGTGGAACCGCTGCGCGCCAGGATGGCCGCGGTCATCTCCTTCGTCGTGGTCTTGCCGTTGCTGCCGCCCACCGCAACCACGGGCACCGGGAAATCCGCGCGCCAATGCCGCGCGAGCGTCTGCAGCGCGTGCAGCGCATCGGGCACCACGATCTGCGGCAGTTTGACCTCGGGCGCCGCCCGCTCCAGCAACGCGCCGACCGCCCCGCGCGCCGCGGCCGCGGCGGCGAATTGCGCGCCGTCGAAATTCGGTCCGCGTAAGCCCACGAACAGTGCCCCCGCGCCCAAGGTGCGGCTGTCGGTCGAAACCGCGCCGTACGGGCGATCCTCACCGGCGAGCGGCACGCCCAGAACCCGCGCGGCGTCCGCCAGCGTGCGCTTCATGCCGCCGCTCCCAGCGCCTTCAACGCCTGTTGCCGGTCGCTGAAGCGCGCGCGCGTGGCGCCGTAGATCTGATAATCCTCGTGTCCCTTGCCGGCGATGAGCACCACGTCGGCCGCACCGGCCTCCTGCAGCGCCGCCGCGATCGCCGCGCCGCGGTCCGGTATCACGCGCACCGGATGCGTCTGGATGCCCGCGGTGATTGCGCGAATGATGTCGAGCGGATTCTCCGAGCGCGGATTGTCGTCGGTGACGATGATCTGATCGGCGAGTTCGTCGGCGATCGTGCCCATCAGCGGCCGCTTGCCCGGATCGCGGTCCCCGCCGCAGCCGAACACGCACCATAGCGCGCCGCGGCAGTGCTCGCGCAAGCTCCCCAGGGCTTTGGCGAGCGCGTCGGGGGTGTGCGCATAATCGATCACCGCCAGGGGCTTGCCGGCCGGCGTCGGCTCGAGCACCTCCATGCGGCCGGGTGGCGCGGCGCACTCGGCGAGCGCCTCGCACGCGGCCGCGAGCGGCACCCCGAGCGCCGTGAGGCAGCCGAGCACCACCACGGCATTCTCGGCATTGAAACGCCCGAGCAGGCGGGTGACGAGTTCGTGCTGCCCGAAGCTGCCATCGAGCTCGAGCGTGATGCCGCGCAAATCGACCCGCACGTCGCGCGCATGCAAGGAGCGTTCGGCGAGCCAACCCGCGCCGCCCTCGCCCACCCAGACCGCCGTGAGGGGTGCGCGCCCGGCGCAGCCGCGGGCGAGTTCGCGACCGAACTCATCGCCGATGTTGATCACGATCTCGCGCAGATTGTCGACCGCCAACAGCCGCGCCTTGGCCGCCCCATACGCCTGCATGGTGTCGTGGTAGTCCAGATGATCGCGCGTAAGATTGGTGAACGCCGCGGTGTGAAAGCGCACGCCGTCCACCCGCCCCTGATCGAGCGCATGCGAGGAGACCTCCATGGCCACCTCGCGCACCCCCCGCGACTTGAGCTGCGCGAGCATGCGATGCACGTTGATCGCGTCCGGCGTCGTGTGGCTCAACGGTTCGAGCTTATCCAGGCGCCCCCAGCCGATGGTGCCGATGTAGGCCGCTTCGCGCCCGAGGCGGCCGAGGCATTGCGCCAGCAGATAGGCGCAGGTGGTTTTGCCGTTGGTGCCGGTGATGCCGGTGATGCACAGCTGCGATGAAGGCCAGTTGAAGAACCGGTCGGCGATGCGACCGACGAGCTTGCCAAGATCGGCGACCGCGGCCGCGAACACGTGCGGCGCGAACCGCGGCGCCTCGACGTCGGGAGCCGCCTCCCACAATATCGCGCTCGCACCACGCGCCGCCGCCTCGGCGGCAAACTCGAGTCCGTGGGAGCGGCTGCCGCGCAGTGCGAAGAACAGGCTCCCGGCGCGCACTTCGCGGCTGTCGAGGGTGAGGTCCGCGATGCGCGCCTCGTTCGGCGCCACGTTCACGATGCCGTCGAGCAGCCACATGAGCGAGACGTTCATGGCGCGCTCGCCTGCACCAGGCGCGTCGCCGGCACGTTCTGCAAATCGTCCGGGGGCACGTCCATCAGGCGCAGCGCGCCGGACATGACGCTCGAGAACACCGGCGCCGCCACCGAGCCGCCCTGCGCCAGGATGCCGACCTCGTGCACGTCGCGGCTCGGCTCGTCGATCACCACCACCGTGGCGATTTTCGGATGCGAGGCCGGCACCAGGCCGGCAAACACCGCCATGATCCGGTCGGTGGAATAGCCGCCCGCGATCGACTTGAACGCGGTACCCGTTTTTCCGGATACCCGATAGCCGACCAGCGCGGCGCGCGTGGCGGTGCCGCCCTTTTCGACCACGTGCTCCATCAAATCGATCAGCTCGCGCGCCACCTTCGGATCCATCACCCGCTCTCCGGGCACCGGCCCGCTGACGCGCTCGAAGGAAATCGGCCGCTTGATGCCGCCGGCGCCGATCGTGGCATAGGCGTGCGCCAGCTGCAGCGGCGTCACCGACACGCCGTAGCCGTGCGACAGCGTGGCGATGCCGATCGGCCGCCAATGGGCGAAGTTGCTGAGCATGCCGGCCGATTCACCCGGATAGCCGCTGCCGGTCACCTGGCCGAGCCCGAGGCTGGTGAGGGTGTTCCAGATGAGCTCGGGCTTGAGCGAGAGCGCGATCTTGGCGGTGCCGACGTTGCTCGATTTGGCGAGGATGGTGGCCAGATCGATGACGCCGAGATTCTGCTCGTCCTCCTCCATCTTGTTGCCGACCATGAAGAAACCGGGCGAGGTGTCGACCACGCTGTCGGGGCGGTACTGGCCGGAGGCAAGCGCGGCGGCCATGATGAACGGCTTGATGCTCGAGCCGGGCTCGAAGATGTCGGTGGCCGCCCGGTTGCGGTACAACCCCGCCTTGAGCTGCTCGCGGTCATTCGGGTTGTAGGAGGGCTGGTTAACCATGGCCAGCACTTCGCCGGTGTCGACGTCGATGACGATGACCGAGCCGGCGTGGGCGCGGTATTCCTGCATCGCCGCCTTCAATTCCCGGTAGGCAAGGTACTGGATGCGCAGATCGATGCTGGTGACCAGGTCGCGGCCGGGCCGCGGTGCGCGGATGCTCTCGACGTTCTCGACGGTGCGGCCGTACAGATCCTGCAATACCCGCTTCGCGCCGTCCTCGCCGTTCAGCAATTGATCGAAGCCGAGTTCGAGGCCCTCCTGGCCCTGATCGTCGATGGTGGTGAAGCCCACCACGTGGCCCGCCACCTCGCCCGCCGGATAGTAGCGCCGGTACTCGCGCAGCAGGTTCACCCCGGGAATGCCCAGCGCCTTGATGTGCGCCGCCTGGTCGGGCGGCATGTGCCGCACCAGGTAGAGAAACTCCCGGTCGAGATTGCTGGTGATGCGCCGCGCCAGGGATTGCTGGTCCATGTTGAGTGCCCGTGCGAGCTTGGGCAGTTGATCGATGTTGTCGTTCAACTCCTGCGGGTTGACCCACACGCTGTCGACCGGGGTCGAGACGGCGAGCGGCTCGCCGGAGCGGTCGGTGATGGCGCCGCGATGCGCCGCGATCTTCACCACGCGCATCGAACGATCGTCGCCCTGCTTGGCGAGAAAGCCGTGATCGATCAATTGCAGCTCCACCGCACGCGCCGCGAGTCCGGCCGCGCCGGCCACCACCAGCCCGAGCACCACGGCCGAGCGCCAGCGGTAACTCGTCGGGGATGAGCCGCTTTCGCCCGGTCGCTGCTTCACGGACGCACGATTCGCACGTCGCGGGTCTGCGGCAGATTCATCTGCAGCTTCGCATTCGCCACCCGTTCGACGAACGCGTGCGATGACCAGTAGCTCTGCTCGAGCTGCAGGCGGCCCCATTCCATCTCGAGCGAATCGCGCTCGGCGTTGAGCTTCTCCAGGTGCACGAACATCGTACGGGCCTTGTGCCGCGCGTAGATCACCTGCACGGCGGAGCCGAGCACGGCGAGCCACAGCACCGGCAGCACCAGCGGCATCAATTTGCGGACGCTCATGCGGCCACCTCGTAATTCATGCGTTCGGCCACCCGCAGCCGCGCGCTGCGGGCACGCGGATTGCGCGCGGTCTCATCGGCATCGGCCTGGATGGATTTTCCCACCAGCCTGAGCTTCGGAAGTGCCTGCGGCGGCACGTACGGCAGCCCGGCATAGACCGGATCGGTCGAGGCGTGGCGGCGCATGAAGTGCTTCACCATGCGATCCTCGAGGGAATGAAAGCTGATGACGGCCAGACGCCCGTGCGGCGCCAGGCGTGCGAGCGCGGCCTCGAGACCCGCCTCGAGCTGCTCGAGCTCGCCGTTGACGTGAATGCGCAGCGCCTGGAACACACGGGTCGCCGGATGCTTGTGGCGTTCCGCACGCGGCACGCGCGCCACCCGCTCGATCATGCCGGCGAGCTCCAGGGTGCGTTCGAACGGACGGATCTTGCGGTCGGCGACGATGGCGCGCGCGATGCGCGGCGCGAGGCGCTCCTCGCCGTATTCGCGGAAAATGCGGATGAGTTCGGCCTCCGGGGCACCGTTGACGACATCCGCCGCGCTCGCGCCCTCTCCGGCACTCATGCGCATGTCGAGCGGTCCGTCTTGCATGAAACTGAAGCCGCGGCCGGCATCGTCGAGCTGCGGCGAGGAGACGCCGAGGTCGAACAGCATGCCGTCGAAGGTGAGTCCGGGCCGCACCCGGTCGGCGCACTCGCCGAGCGCGGAGAACGGCGCCCGGAAAATCGCCACGCGCGGATCGCCGGCGAAGCGTGCTTCGGCCTCGGCGACGGCGAGCGGGTCGCGGTCGAGACAGAGCAACCGACCGTCCGCGATGAGCTTGTCCAAGATCGCCCCTGCATGTCCGCCTCGCCCATAAGTGGCATCCAAATAAGTGCCACTCGCCTGTACATTCAGCGCGGTCAGTACTTGTGGTAGCAGTACTGCCGTGTGAGCCCCCGCCATGTCCTGCACCGGCCGCCGCTTACAGCGACAACGTTTCAAGTTCGGCGGACAAGTCGGTTGCGGTTTCCTCGCTTGTCAGCCATTCGTCGCGCCGCTCGTTCCACCGCGCCTCATCCCATAATTCGAACCGCACGCCCTGCCCGATCAGCATCGCATCGCGCGTCAGCTGGCCGAATTCGCGCAGATTCGGCGGCAGCAGCACCCGGCCGTGGGCATCGAGTTCGAGATCCGTGGCGTGTCCGACCATCAGCCGCTGCAGCCGCCGGGCCCGCGGATCGAGCGTCGGCAGTCGCATCAACTTGCGCTCGATCTCCTCCCAGTCGGGCAGCGGGTAGATCAGCAGGCACTGGTCCTTGTCGACCGTGATCACCAACTTGCCCCCGCAACGCTCCTGCAGCCGCTCGCGATACCGGGTCGGCATGACCATCCGGCCTTTCGCATCGAGAGTCAGCTTGTTGGCGCCCCTGAACATCGTTGGATGGGTCGTGCAACCCATTCTCTCCCACTTTTTCCCACCGGACACCACTATAGGGAGCGCTGAGTCGCACTGTCAACGACTTAAGTTAAAAAAAACTCGGGACAACAGAGACTTAGGTCACATTTTCCAGGCGGCCGAACGCCGCAGCGAGCGACCGCCAATTAATTCAATCTCTTAGGAGTCTTTCTTAAACGCGCGCTTCGCGCGCCTCTCGGGCGGCGTCGCATCGACGCCGTTGAATTCGCGCGTCAGCGCTAGAAAAGAGTCGGCCGTTAAGCCGGGTTCTGTCGTGGGCAGTCATTCCTCTGGGATGCGCGTCGCCGCGCAGCTCTAGCGACCTACCCGGAAGCCCATGTGGGCCACATGTAGCGGCCAAAACACCGCTTCGCTTCCCTATTTGGTCTTGCTCCAGGTGGGGTTTGCCGTGCCACTGATGTTGCCACCAGCGCGGTGCGCTCTTACCGCACCATTTCACCCTTACCGGCGCCGCTTGCGCGG
>Ga0181534_10000851_pt1 | contig 21100 bp, 17 predicted proteins | sample PEATcosm2014_Bin_37_FD_119758 | JGI IMG/M metagenome (GOLD analysis project Ga0181534, IMG submission 119758) | Peatland microbial communities from MTU Mesocosm Facility, Houghton, MI, USA - PEATcosm2014_Bin17_10_metaG | ecosystem: Environmental > Terrestrial > Soil > Wetlands > Peat | place... | reverse complement strand
TTCGTAGCGTTTAGAAGTCCAGACGGAGTAGCTCTCTAAGTGCCAGCCGTCGGCTCCGGCTGACTGGCTTTCGACCGAGTTGCTACCTGTCTGGACTTCGCCGCGAGTGGCTCGAAAGAGGACGGTCGGGTACGCGAAACATTGCTCTGTCCAGAGAGTTCGGAACGACGGAGTCCCATCCCTACAAAATCCCCACAACGTTGCGACTCAGCGAATTCTGGATGGGTCGATCCAGAATAGACCCAGCTCAGGGTATTGAAAGCCATCCGCTGAACTCCCAGAAGAGGGCACCAACCGGATCCAGCGGGTGGTCGCCGCCAAGAAGCTGCTCGGGTAGTTCGCCCCAGCTCGTCGAATGCAGCATCCACTGATAACTGATAGCTGACGGCACCACCGTTCAAGACGCACGGTGTACACGGCGAGGACCAGGGCTCCGGGCGCCGCCCGCGCGCCGCCGGGCCGAGGCCTCAGGCGTTCGGCGAGGGCACGACGGCCACGATGGGCCTGCTCAGCGTGGCCAGGCCCATGGATCCGGCAAAGCGAGCGTCACCGAAGGCGAACACGCCGCCGTCCGAGGCCGTCTCCCAGTACCCTCCCCCGTCAGTGGAGGCGCCCATGCCGACCACCGGCCTTCGGAGCCGGAGGGACCCGGTCGAGCCGTAGAACACCGCGTCACCGAAGGTGAACACGCCACCGTCGGACGCCACCAGCCAGTAGCCGCCACCGTCGGGTGTGGCCGCCATGCCCACGATGGGCGAGTTGAGGTGCGTGCCGCCGGTGCCCCCACGGAAGGTGGCGTCACCGAAGGAGAACACGCCACCGTCGGACGCCACCAGCCAGTAGCCGCCACCGTCGGTTGTGGCCGCCATGCCCACGATGGGCGAGTTGAGGTGCGTGCCGCCGGTGCCCCCACGGAAGGTGGCGTCACCGAAGGAGAAGATGCCGCCGTCGGACGCCACCAGCCAATAGCCGCCACCGTCGGGTGTGGCCGCCATGCCCACGATGGGCGAGTTGAGGTGGAGGGATCCGGTGGAGCCGTAGAAGTGGGCGTCACCGAAGGAGAAGACGCCCCCGTCCGCGGCCACCAGCCAGTAGCCGCCGCCGTCGGGCGTGGCCGCCATGCCCACGATGGGCGAGTTGAGGTGGAGGGATCCGGTGGAGCCGTAGAAGTGGGCACTGCCGAAGGTGAATACACCACCGTCGGATGCCGCCTCCCAGTACCCGGTGCCGGCCGGGGCAGCGCCTTGGGGCTGCTGGTTCCCAGGGGTTGCCGGCGGGATGACAAGAAGGGAGATGGAGTCGGGGGCGAAGGTAGTGGTGAGGCCCGTCGAGCCGACGGGCACGTCGGGCTGCTGTTCGATGGCACCCAGGTTGTCCGAGTCGTAGGTGTACTCGCTGGCCGATCCACCCGATCCGAAGCCACCGAGCGAGACCGGGCTGGTGAGGGCGGTGTCCGTCTTGTTGACCACCATCACGGTCAGCGCCCCGTCCGAGCTCCGGAGGGCCCCGTAGACGGAGAGTGAGGACTGGTCGCTGCTGGCCGCCGTCACCGAATCGTCTCCGAAGCCGTCTCCGTCGCCGTCGTAGTCGCGGTACATCCGGAAGGCGAACGCCCCCGGCTGGGTCGCCGTGGGGGGGCTCCACAGGTCGGCCATGTCCAGGCCCTGGGCCCCGAAGATGCCGAGGGCATCGGCCTGAGCCAGGGCACCGTTCATCGAGTCGAGGGCGCCGAAGTTGTACTCGGTGATGGCGGTCTTGGTGCCGGGGTAGTACTGGTTCACCCAACTCTGCATCCTCGGGATGAGGTCGATGGCGCCGTAGTACTGGCCGATCCAGTCGTTCTCGACGTAGGTCGGATCCCACAGCGAGCGGGTGGACTGCAGCCGGGCCGCCTGGGTGGCCGCGTCCCCCTCCTCGCACAGGGCGATGCAGCCGGTCAGCCCGTCCGGCGTTGTGGGGTAGTAGTGCTCGTCGAAGTAGTCGAGGAGCCGGACCCCGTGCTCCTGCTGGTAGAGGGCCAACTGCTGGAGGTAGTACTGGGCCTCCCACAGCTGGCCGCCGTGGCTGGCCCGGTTGTCGCCCGTGGGTCCGGCATCCACGTAGGCCGCCCACCCGAAGTCGCCGGGGCCGTCGACGGCAGCGGTCGGATCGACCGACTTGACCGCCGCCGCGTACTGCTCGGTCAGCCCGACCAGCTCGTCCCAACCGGTCTGATTGGGATGGACGTCGCGGTGGGTGTTGTCCCATCCCGAGGGCTCGTTGTCCATCTGGTAGACGCCGACACCTCCGTCGGCGGCGGTGCCGAACGTCTGCACCAGGTGCTGCACCCAGGCCGCTTCGAAGGCGGGGGAGTTGGCCATGTTGTTGCTGGCGATGTCGGTGTCGGTGATCGGCTGGCCCGATGGGGTCAGGCCGTTGCCGCAACTCGAACCGCCAGGGAGGGTGACGTAAGGATTGACCGACTGCTGGGCCCCGTACACCGAGGTCGGGAAGGAGCAGTTGGTCGCCGAGGAGTTGTCGATCCACGGGATGATCGGGATGGTCATGTCGGTCGTCCCGCCCGAGGCCCTGTCCTTCTCCTCCAGCGCGTCGGGACCTGCGCTCGGTGTCGGATCGGCCGTCCCGCTCCCACTCATGAAGTACCAGTCGCCACCGGAGTTGCTGGAGTCCTGCTCCCAGTTGTAGCGGGTGGTGCCGTCGCCCCCCCAGCGCTCGATGGGGATCCTCAGCTCGGTGGCCAACGACTGGTCGACCCCGTAGCTGTTCATGCCGTAGATGAACGGATCGATGGGATGGGTGACCATCGACGGGCTCACGGTCAGGGTGGGGCCGTCGACGCGGGGTGCCGCGGCGAACGAAGCGGAGTGGTCCGTGCCGGGACCGGCCATCGCCACCACCAGTGTCCCTACGAGGACTCCCGCGTAGCCGAGCCGACATCGGGTGGTCCGGCGGCCCCGGCCGCGAGAGAGGGCACTCACGCCGGGGCCCGAGTCGAGAGGGCGGTCGACCCATGCGTAGGAGTGACCTCAAAGAGTGGTGATATCACTACTTTTAGTGATATCACCACTCCCGTGGGCCTGTCCACAGTCTCGCCACGAGCAGCCGTCGGCCTGCTCGATCGACCGGCCTGGCCGATACTCCGGCCCCGGCGGGCCTGAGCCGCTGACCTCGGCCGCCGGCCGGCCGACAGGGACGGAGGGCACCCGGCAACGAACGCCGGGTCCCCTCCATCCCTAGGAGGTCACCTGCCTCAGTTGGTTCCCTTGTAGTTGAGAATCTGATGGAGCGTGTGCTCGACGGCCACCAGATCGGCCTGGTCGGCCATCACCTGATCGATGTCCTTGTAGGCCTGCGGCGCCTCGTCGATCAGCTGATCTGCCTTGCCCGACTGCCAGTCGCGTCCCTCCATCGAGGACCTGAAGTCCTCCAGAGAGACCTCTCTCCTGGCCCGGGACCGGCTGAGACGCCGACCCGCACCATGAGAGCACGAGTGGTAGCTGGCCGGGTTTCCCAACCCCCGAACGATGTAGCTGGACGTGCCCATCGATCCGGGGATCACACCGAGGTCCCCCTCCCGGGCCCGGATGGCCCCCTTCCTGGTCAGCCACACGTCCTGGCCCAGGTGGTGCTCCCGCTCGGTGTAGTTGTGATGGCAGTTGATCCTGGCCACCTCGTGTCCGGGCCCACCGGTACCCACGAACGTCCACAGCTCGGTGAGGACGGCGTCCATCATGGCCTCGCGGTTGGCCCTGGCGTACTCCTGGGCCCAGAGCATGTCGGCGATGTAGGCGTCGAACTCCGGAGTGTCCTCCACCAGGTAGGCGAGGTCGGGATCCTCGAGCGAGATGAACAGCTTCTTCATCAGCCCCTTGGCTCCCTCGATGTGCTGGGTCGCCAACTGGTTGCCGATACCCCGACTCCCGGAGTGGAGCACCACCCAGACGCGGTCGCGCTCATCGAGGCACACCTCTACGAAGTGGTTGCCGGAGCCGAGGGTCCCGAACTGGTCGGTCACCTTGGCGATCTGCTTGCCACTGAGCACCGAGGCTCCCGTGTAGGTGGGCACTTCGGCGGTCCGCTGGTCCCGAACCTCATGGTTGGGGAAGCCATGGCCCTTCCCCACGCCGGCCGGGACCACCCGCTCGACGTGGCTCAGGAACCCACCCATGTCCTCGGGCAGGTCACGGGCGGCCAGGTCGGTCTCCGCGGCGATCATGCCGCACCCGATGTCGACGCCCACTGCCGAGGGGATGATCGCCCCCTTGGTCGGGATGACCGACCCGATGGTGGCACCCATGCCCACGTGGGCGTCGGGCATCAGGGCCAGATGGCCCTTGACGAAGGGGAGCCGGCTGGCCTTGGCCGCCTGCTCGATGGTGTTCTTCTCGACGTCGCTGCCCCACGACAGGACGTTGCCAATCCTTTCCGGCATGGACTTCTCGCTTTCTTGGGGGTCAGCCTGGACCGGCCGACGGGATAGATGAACTGGGAGTATTCGTGCGTTCGGCTGGGCCCGCCTCGTGGGTCCGAGATCGTCCGAGGCAGTGACAGACCGCCCACGAACCACGTCAATGGGAATGCCAACGGACACCTCGGAAGGCTCGTAGCGCTGGAACCGTCGGCCGCTGAACCCGCCGCAGTGCGGTCAACCCTCCCCCGGGGTTCCGCTGCGGGGAAAGGTCAGAGTTGGGCGGCGGCGGGGCGCTGTGTCGGGATCGAGTCGCCTGGGCGCGCGCCGTTGGAGGAGCGGTACTCCTCTTGGCACTTCACGGATCCAGGGACGATCAACACGCTGGCCAGTGTAAGACACGGCTGGCTGATGTCAAGGGGCTTCGCGTATCGTCTGCCCACTCGAGTTGCCCGAGGAGCGGGATGCTCGGGATTCCCTAGAGCGGAGATCCACGTTGCCCGATGGCGAGTACCGGCGGTTCGACCAGATCCTGAGGAGGGCAGTTCAGAAGAGTCGTGACCGGGCCAGGTTCGACGCACAGTGCCGGGTGGCGATGAAGGGCAAGACGCGGGATGAGGCTCGTGAGATCCTGATCGATCGCTACCGACGCATCGGAGAGCAGCCCCTCGGTCAGCCCCTCCTTGATCGCAAACTCGAGATGCTCATCGCCCCGACCTCGCCGGCGAGCCGGATCAACGATCTCGTCGACGGCATCGGATCGTTGGTGGGCGCTGGAGTCCGCCTCAAGAAGATGTTCCAGGGGTCCTCCGATGACGGCTCGAGTGCGCGTCGGCAGGCCGACTGTCACGTCATGCCCGATTGGCACCACACCTGTCGGGTGGACCTGGTCGACGATGCCGAGTCCTGGCTCGGCGCCGTGGAGGTGTCCGGGCTCGTCGCCTTCCGGGACATGGGTGCCATCGCCGTCATCATCGAGGCCGCCGCTCCACGAGCCGGCGGAGGTGACCTGAGGGTGCTCGTCGGTGAGCGACTGGCTGGAGTGATCCCCGATGCGGAGGCGGATGCCTACTGGGAGGTGGTCGGACGGGATCACGCCGAGCTACCGGTGACCATGGCCACGCTGGCCCTCCGCACTCGGGACCGGGACGGGCTGTGGCGGCTGGATCTTGGTGCCCCTGGTCGGGTCCGACCCCGTCTCCCGTTCGAAGATCTCCCTCCGGACGAACAGGAAGACTGAACCTCCGGGGAAGGCCGCCGAGAGAGCACTTTCGGCCAGTCGAACGTCGACGTACGCTTGCGCTGTGGCTCAGGTGCAGGACAGGTACCGGTTGGTGTCGAGCGGCTTCGATGCCGCAGTGAGGGCAGTGGGCCCCGACAAGTGGGAGGCGCAATCCCCCTGCGAGCAGTGGACGGCCCGCGACCTGGTGGCTCACGTGGTCGAAGGTCACCGGAGCCTGATCGCCGGAATCAGGGGCGGTGAGCCGGAGCCCCTGGGCCCCGAGGAGGACCCCACTCTGGCCTGGGAGGAGGTCTCTCAGGTGATCGTGGAGATCGCCGGAGAGCCGGAGACGGCAGCCAAGGTGTTGGACGGGCCGACCGGCAAGATGCCTGCGGGCGACATCATCGGCCGGTTCATGACCATGGACCTGCTCGTCCACACGTGGGACCTGGCCCGCACGGTCGGTGCGGACGAGCGCCTCGACGAGGACTCGGTCCGACAGGCCTACGAGGATCTCAAGCCGATGGACGCCATGATCCGCCAGGCCACCGTCTTCGGGCCCAAGTTGGATCCACCCACCGATGCCGACCTCCAGACGGAGTTCCTCTACTTCTTGGGCCGGCGAGCGTAGGCAGAGTCCCGACGCGCCTCCGACCGGCAGCGATCCGGGGCGGGCGAGCAGATGTTGGCAGACTGTGGGCATGGAGGAGATCCGGACACGACCGATGACCCCGATGGAGTTCGACTCGCTCCGAGACCGGCTCGTCCGGGAGTATGCCGCGGAGCATGTGGCGGCGGGGAACTGGACTCCGGAGGTGGCCGAGGCCCGGGCCGCAGAGGAGACGGACCGCCTGCTTCCGCAGGGGGTCGACACCCCGGGAGTGCGGATCCTGATGGCGGAGACTACAGACGGCGATGCCGTCGGGTTCCTGTGGCTCGCCCTCGAGCGGCAGCCGGGCACGGGTGGTGGGGCGTGGATCTACGACATCGAGATCTTCCCGGAATGGCGTGGCCGAGGGTTCGGTCGGGCCCTGTTGGCTGCGGCGGAATCGGAGGCTGCGGCTCATGGGGTGGACTCGGTCGGCCTCAACGTGTTCGGTTCGAACATGATCGCCCGAACCCTCTACGAATCGGCCGGTTACGGCATCTCGTCGATGCAGCTGCAGAAGCGACTGGATTGATCCGCCGGCATGGCCCACGTCACCGATCAGAGGTGGTATCGCACGGTTGCGCTCAGCGCCACCGAACGAGGTGTCGCTGGCCACCCGGGACGCGGCCGGCCGTGGGCCTGTCCTACTCGTCGATCTCGATCGTGACGCAGTCACCGTCAACCAGGGCCAACTCGTCCAGGGCCAACTCGTCCCGGAGGCGCACTGCCGCTGCGATCTCGATGACCTTCCGATCATGGTGGCCGGTCCCGGCCTCGTTCTGGTCGGTCCGAAGGACGAAGGCCGGGAATCCCATGATCCGACAGGGGATGATGCTCATGCCCACTCTCCCGCCCAGGACGTCGGGTGACAGCCGCAACGGCGGATGTGCGGGAAGCCGGTATTCCTCATCGAGGATCACATTGAGGCTTCCCGGATGGAGCCGGACGCCTGTGCACTGCTCGTAGAGATCGGCGTACTCGATCATCCATCGGCTGAGATCGCCCATGCCGCTGGCCACCCGGCCCTGCAGAGTCTTCACTTCCTGAGCGTGGCAGAGGCCATCAATACGGACAACCATGGGGATCTCCTGTCGCCCAGCTGGCTGGGGCTCGAGCACTCCAAACGCTCGACAGCGGTGGCGCTGTGACGAAGTACCCTCCGCACGAGGGGTGGGAGTACGTTCTAGGCACTGTCGGCTATGAGCATTGGGCCGCGATTCTTTGGGGGAGTGCGTGGAGTGGTAGGGGGTGGTCGGGTGACGGCGGTCCGGAAGCGACGGGTGAACCCGTGGCTGCCAGGGCGCCCGTGGGGATGATCTGACGATGCTCCAGGATTTCCTCCCGTTCATCGTCATCGGCATTGCCACCGGCTCGGTGTACGGCCTTGCCGCCACCGGACTGGTGCTGACCTACAAGACCTCGGGGATCTTCAACTTCGCCTACGGCTCCCTGGCTGCCCTGTCGGTGTTCGTCTTCTACTTCCTCCACACGGAGCACGGCATGGCCTGGCCCCTGGCCGGGGTGCTCTGCCTGTTCGTGTTGGCCCCGCTGGAGGGCCTGGGCATGGAGCTGCTGGCCAGGACCCTCGAACCGGTGGGGGCAACGCTCAAGGTGGTGGCCACCGTGGGGCTCCTGTTGATGGTGCTGGGTGTGGGGCAGCTCTGGTACGGCAGCACTTCCGCCAGCTTCCCCTCCTTTCTGCCGGTCAGCACCATCCCGGTGGGCGGGGTGAACGTGGGCTGGGACCAGATCATCGTCGTGATCGTCTCGTTGGTGGCCAGCGGCGTGCTGTACTACTTCTTCCGGTACGTACGACTGGGCGCGGCCATGCGGGGGGTCGTGGACAATCCCGATCTGGTGTCCATGACCGGCGAGAACCCGGTCCGGGTGCGCCGGTGGGCGTGGATCATCGGCATGGTCTTCGCCTCGATGGCCGGACTGCTGCTGGCGCCATCACTCGACCTCGACGCCCTGGTCATCACCATGCTGGTGGTGCAGGCCTTCGGGGCCGCGGCCATCGGCTACTTCTCGAGCCTCCCCCTCACGTTCGTGGGGGGCCTGTTCATCGGGGTGGCGGGGGCCCTGTCCACCAAGTACGCCGCCTCCGTCAGTTGGCTCAGCGGGCTCCCCGCCGGCCTGCCCTTCATCGTCCTCTTCGTGGTTCTGGTGGTCACGCCGAGGGCCCGACTGGCCGAGCGCCGCATCGTCCACAGCCTGCCCGTCCGCAAGTCGTGGTACGCCCCCACCCGGGTGCGCCTGGTGTTCGGCACCTCGGTGCTGCTGGCCCTCTCCTTCGTGCCCAGCTTCGCCGGTGCCAACCTGTCGATCTGGTCGCTCGGCCTGATCGACATCGTCCTGTTCCTGTCGCTCGGGCTCCTGGTCCGGAGCTCCGGACAGATCTCGCTCTGCCATCTGGCCTTCGCCGCCGTCGGGGCCGCGGCCTTCGGACACTTCACCGGCAGCTACCACATGCCCTGGCTGATCGCCCTCGTCCTGGCCTCGCTGATCGCCGTGCCGGTGGGAGCCGTCGTGTCCATCCCGGCCATCCGCCTGTCGGGGGTCTTCCTGGCCCTGGCCACCTTTGGCTTCGGCATCCTGCTGGAGCAGATGTTCTACACGACCACCTTCATGTTCGGTCCGACCACGGCGGGGATCTCCGCCCCGCGACCGGACTTCAGCATCGGGCCCTGGCACATGGCCACCGACACGGGCTTCTACTACGTGCTGCTGGTCGTCACCCTGCTGACGGTCATCGCCATCATCGGCATCCACCGCGGGCGCATGGGCCGACTGCTCGAAGCCCTGTCCGACTCGCCCACCGCACTCGAGACCCACGGTGCCACCACCAACGTCGTCCGGGTGCTCATCTTCTGCATTTCGGCCGCCTTCGCCAGCCTGGCCGGAGCGCTCACCGCCGTGCTCTTCCACTACAGCGTGGGCAGCAACTACAGCTCCTTCGCCTCACTGATCCTGGTGGCCCTGGTGGTGATCAGCGTCTCGGGGGTGCCGTGGTACGGGCTCATCGCCGCCTTCGGCTACACCATCATCCCCGGCTACGTGACCATCGCCAACATCAACACCTATCTGGAGATCGCCTTCGGGTTCTTCGCCACCACCTACGCCATGCAGATCGACAGGATCCCCACGGTGCCCCGCCGTGTTCGGGTGGTGCTCGACCGGTGGGGCGGCCGTCCTCCCGAGCACGAGCAGACGGACGAGGAGGTGCGAACCGCGGTGGTCGAGGCCGACCGCACCGAGGTCGCCGCGGCGGCCGCCGACGCGGCCGCCGTGGACAGCACCCATCTGGCTGCCCTGGCCGTACCGGCGGAGGGACCGGGCATCGAGGTCCGGAGGCTCACGGTGCACTTCGGCGGGGTCCGCGCCGTGCAGGAGGTCAGCCTGGCGGCGCCCCGGGGGCGCATCACCGGGCTGGTCGGACCGAACGGGGCGGGGAAGACGACCACGTTCAACGCCTGCTCCGGCCTGATCAAGCCGACGTCGGGGCAGGTCTTCCTCCACGGGGACGACGTCACCTCCCTGGGTCCCTCGGGAAGGTCGAGACTGGGCCTGGGCCGGACATTCCAACGGGCAGAGCTCTTCAATTCGCTGACCGTGCGGGAGAACGTCGTCCTCGGCCGCGAGGCCTCCCTGGCCGGAAGGAATCCCCGGACACAGCTCATGAGCAGCCGGCGGGACGACGCCGTCATCGATCGGGCGGTCAACGAGGCCATCGAGCTCACCGGGATCGGTCCGCTGGCCCGCCTGCAGGCGGGGCTGTTGCCGGCCGGCCAGCGGCGGATGGTCGAACTGGCCCGCGTCCTGGCCGGGCCGTTCTCGATGCTCCTGCTCGACGAGCCCTCGGCCGGGCTCGACGGCGGGGAGACTCGGCGGTTCGGACAGATCCTGCAGAGCGCGGTGGCCGACCGGGGTGTGGGGATCCTGCTGGTGGAGCACGACATGGAACTCGTCCGACAGGTGTGCGAGAACATCTTCGTGCTCGACTTCGGCCAGCTCATCTTCGAAGGCACCCCCGAGGAGATGGTGGCCAGTCCGACCGTCCGAGCCGCCTACCTCGGATCGGCCGGTGCCGGCGACCCTGCCCTGGCCGAGCACGATGTGGAGCTCCTATGACCGACGTCACCGTCCGGTCCGATGGGGGCGGGGTGCCGGTGCTCGACGTTGGACAGGTCACGGCGGGCTACGGGGACACCGTGGTCCTGCGGGACGTCTCCCTGTCGGTGGCCGACTCCTCGGTGGTGGCCCTGCTGGGGCCGAACGGGGCGGGCAAGACCACCCTGTTGCGGACAGCTTCCGGACTGATCCGGCCGATGGGTGGCACGATACGGTTCGACGGCGAGGAGGTGACCGGTGCGGCCGCCCATGTGATGGCCCGCAAGGGACTCTGTCACCTCCCCGAGGGTAGGGGGATCTTCCCCTCGCTGAGCGTGCGGGACAACCTGATCCTCCAATCACCCAAGGGGGAGGAGCAGGCCAGCATCGAGCGGGCCGTGGAGGCGTTCCCCATCCTCGGTACCCGCATCCAGCAGACGGCAGGGAGTCTCAGCGGGGGGGAGCAGCAGATGCTGGCCCTGGTCCGGGCCTACGTCTCCCACCCGAAGCTGGTGGTGGTGGACGAGGCCTCCCTCGGGCTGGCGCCGCTCATCGTGGACAAGATCTTCGAGATGCTCCAGCAGATCGTGGACACGGGTACTTCGCTGCTCCTGGTCGAACAGTATGTGACCCGCGCCCTGGCCATCGCCGACCGCGTCTATCTGCTCAACCGGGGGCGGGTGGTCTTCTCCGGGCCCGCCGACCAACTGGCCGGAGATGACGTCTTCGAGCGGTATCTGGGAATCGAGGTGGGCCCATGAGGAGTCGGAAGACTGGTGACGGGACACCGGATCCCCATGCCGGCCGGCGCCTCTCCGGTCCCCCGGTGCGCGTGGGCCCGAGCGCACCCACGGTGCCGGCCGAAAGCGTGGCGTCCCGCCGATCGTGTTGGTAAGTTGCTTCCCGCCAGCCGGGGAAGAGGCGTGTGCTGGCGGGTCGTGATCGTTCGACCGATTGGGGGAACTGATGGCAGGTGCGGGGATCAGACGGTTGGGCCCAGCGGTCCGAGTTGCTGGCGCGTTGTGCATAGTGCTCGGCGCGTCACTCGTGGCCATAGGCGGGACGTCAGTGTCTGCCGGTGCGGCGACGGGCCAACCCATCGTGCTCGGTGACATCTGCAGCTGCACCGGACCGGAGGCGTCGTCCATCAGCCAGACCAGTCCGACCCTGCAGGCCTGGGCGTCCTCGGTGAATGCCCACGGGGGCATCGACGGCCACAGCGTGCGCGTGATCATCAAGGACGATGGGTACAACCCCGGCACATCGCTCGCCGATGCCAAGGAGTTGGTCGGCACCGACCACGTGGTGGCGGTGTTCGACAACAGCGACGTCGACACCTCGTGGGCCTCCTACCTGCAGCAACAGAAGATCCCGGCTATCGGGGGCCTCGACACCGAGGCCGGCTACACCAATCCGGACTTCTTCCCGCCCGGGGGCACCTATCAATTCGAGACGGCGATCGGGGCTGAGGCCAGCAAGCAGGCAGGGATCAAGAAGGAGGCCGACCTCTACTGCGTGGAGGTGGCCATCTGCGCCCAGTCGTCCACCCAGTTGAAGAGTGCGTTGGCCAAGATCGGCCTCCAGCTCGTCTATTCGGTCGGGATCGGCTTCGCCGCACCCAACTACACGGCGGAGTGCCTGGCGGCCAAGCAGAGTGGGGCGACCGCCATGACCGTTGCCGATGCGTCCGCCGTCGTCGCCAAAGTGGCTTCGGACTGCGCCACCCAGGGCTACGAGCCCACCCAACTCAGTGCGGACGGATCGGTCGCCATCTCGTGGCTGACCACCCCAGGCATGGAAGGCAACATCGACAGCGAGCCCGACCTGCCGTGGTTCGTGCACGACTCGGCCACGAAGCCGTTCTATGCGGCCCTGGCCAAGTACGCGCCCGCCGTGCCCGCCAGCGTGAACTTCGGTGAGATCGCGCTCTCGACCTGGGCCGCTGGCGTGGAGGTGCAGGAAGCGGTCATGGCCGGCAAGGTGAAGGCCGTGCCCACGGCGAGCGAGGTGATGGCAGGTCTCTACAACCTGCCTGCCGGCACGACGCTGGGCGGCCTGGCGCCGCCGATCCATTTCGTAAAGGGAAAGATCGCCTCCAACGACTGCGCCTACATCATGGGGATCAAGAATCACAAGTTCGTCGAACTGCACGGCGGACACCTGCTCTGCTACAAGTAGCCCCTACACGTAGCCCCCATGGCCCGGTCGATCCGCCGGCCGTCACCCTCCATCGTGACCTGCGGCTGCTGATGGCCGGGCGATGGCCGGTTCGTCCGGCCCCCCGCCACCCTGCCACCTGCCCTTGCACTTCATGGCGAACGTGAAGGGCAGCGTTCCGATGCCCAGGAGCACCAGGGCGATCGGTACGAAGATGCCGGTGATGGCGAAGATCGCCGCCAACGGGTAGAAGATCAGGCTCGACGGGACCTGGATGACGAGCAGCCCCGCGATCATGCACTTCTGCCCACCGGTCAGCTTCGACGTGGGCGGGCGGGGACTGGATGCAACGGACTCCGTGGGCACGCCCGTGAATTTTACCCCCGGGGTGCCCGGTGACCAACGGGCAGGTCGGGCGGCTCACTCGACCTGCCTCCCGGGCGGGGGCCGGCCGGGTCCAGTGGACGAGCCTGGCTCTACTACTCCTCGTCGCCCGAGGCGGGCATCCGCTCGGAGATGGCGGTGACCACCGTGGGGTCGAGGAGGGTGGTCACGTCGCCCAGGTCGCGATGCTCGGCCACATCCCGGAGCAGGCGGCGCATGATCTTCCCGCTCCGCGTCTTCGGCAGCTCGGGGGTGAGCAGGATCTGCCGGGGCTTGGCCATGGGCCCGATCGAGGTGGAGACGGTCTCCCGGAGCTCGGCCACCACGGCCGCCGACTCCTCGTCCGTCTTCACCAGGTCGCCCTTCAGGGTCACGAAGGCCACGATGGCCTGACCGGTGGTGGGATCGCTGGCCCCGACCACCGCAGCCTCGGCCACGGCCGGGTTGCCGACCAGGGCGTGCTCGACCTCGGTGGTGGAGATCCGGTGCCCCGAGATGTTCATGACGTCGTCGACGCGCCCGAGGAGCCACAGGTCGCCGTCCTCGTCCTTCTTGGCACCGTCGCCGGCGAAGTAGTAGCCGGGGAAGCGCGACCAGTAGGTCTCCTTGTACCGTTCCGGGTCGCCCCAGATGCCCCGCAGCATGCCCGGCCACGGCTGTGTGATGACCAGGTAGCCGCCCTCCCCGTCACCGACGGCCTCGCCCTCGTTGTCGACGACCTCGACGGAGATGCCGGGGAAGGGGGTCATGGCCGCCCCCGGCTTGGTGGCGGTGATGCCGGGAAGGGGGGTGATCAGGATGCCCCCGGTCTCCGTCTGCCACCAGGTGTCCACGATGGGGCACCGCTCCCTGCCGATGTGGGTCCGGTACCACATCCACGCTTCGGGGTTGATGGGCTCGCCCACCGATCCGAGCAGGCGGAGACTGGAGAGGTCGTGGGCGGCCGGCACGTCCTCACCCCACTTCATGAAGGTGCGGATGGTGGTGGGGGCGGTGTAGAGGATGGTGACCTTGTACTTCTCGACGATCTCCCACCATCGTCCCCGGGTCGGCGTGTCCGGTGTCCCCTCGTACATCACCGAGGTCACGCCGTTGGCCAGCGGCCCGTACACGATGTAGCTGTGCCCGGTCACCCATCCGATGTCGGCCGCCGTCCAACACACGTCGGTCTCCGGCTTCACGTCGAAGATCAGCCGGTGAGTCGCCGACACATGGGTCAGATAGCCGCCCGATGTGTGCAGGATGCCCTTGGGCTTCGCCGTGGTGCCGCTGGTGTACATGATGTAGAGCGGCTGCTCGGCGTCGAAGAACTCGGGCTCATGGCTGGCGGGCTGGGGATCGACGATGTCGTGCCACCAGTGGTCCCGGCCGTCCTTCCAGTCGACGTCTTGACCGGTGCGCCGGACGACGAGGACGGATCGGACGTCCGGGCAACCGGCCACGGCCTCGTCCACGGCCGGTTTGAGGGCGCTGGCCGCCCCCCGGCGGTAGCCGCCGTCGGCGGTGATCACCACCCGGGCGTCGCAGTCGAGGATGCGGCCCTTGAGGGCATCTGCCGAAAAGCCCCCGAACACGACGGTGTGGGGCGCGCCCAGCCGGGCACAGGCCAGCATGGCCACCACGGTCTCGGGGATCATGGGCATGTAGATGGCCACTTTTTCACCGCGGACCACGCCCAGGGAGATGAGGGCGTTGGCCGCCTTGCAGACCTCGGCGTGGAGATCGGCGTAGGTGATGGTGCGGGTGTCCCCGGGCTCCCCTTCCCAGTGGAACGCCACCCTGTCGCCCCGTCCGGCGGCAAGGTGCCGGTCGACACAGTTGACCGACACGTTGAGGGTGCCACCGACGAACCACTTGGCGAAGGGCAGGTCCCACTGGAGGGGCTCGGTCCAGGGACTGGCCCAGTCGAGTCGCTCCGCCTGACGCTCCCAGAAGGCGATCGGATCGGCCGTGGCCTCCTCGTAGATCCCCGGCTGGGCATTGGCCGCGGCGGCCAGGTCGGCCGGCGGGTCGAAGTGCCGCAGCTCGTGGTGGAGGGCGGAGAGCGTCTCCTCGGCATCCTTGCTCATGGCTGGTCCCCCTGAGACACGAGTCCCTGACCGCGCATGTCCCCTACGGCCTGGGAGCCAGCGGGATCACCGGGACGATGGTCTTCTTGAAGGTCTCGTTGATCACCCCGGCGGCCGATGCGTAGAAGGCGATGGCGGCAGTGGCGACGCCGACCCATCCGCCGGCCTTGGTGATGGAGGCGCTCGACTGGAAGGCCCCGATGGTCAGGAGCACGAAGGTGACGGTCAGGGCCACGAACACGCCGACCACGGCGACGTTTACCCGAAGCGAGGCGATCATGAGGTAGAAGGTCAGGATCGTCCAACCCAGCAGGAACGCGCCTACCGCGGTGGGGACCAGGCTGGCCTTGATCGATGGGGCCAGAAAGTGGACGAAGACGTAGTACGAGATCCAGAACGCTCCGTACGAGGTGAAGGCGATGGCCCCGAAGGTGTTCTTCCTGACGAACTCCCACATGCCCGCCAGGAGCTGGGCGAAGCCCCCGTACACGAGGGCCAGGGCCAGGGCGGGAAAGAGGGCAGCCGGCCAGACGTTGGCGTTGGAGAGGCTCAACGCCAGTGTGGTCATGGCGAACGCCGCCAGTCCCAAGGGCGCGGGATCGGCAACCGAATGAGCTACGGGTAGGGGAGTCTTCGTCCCCCCGACCGGCTCGACCGTCTCGTCTGCTGTGGTCACGTGAACCTCCTCTAGGCGCTGCCAGGTGTGGCATTGGCGATCTTGAACAGGGAGGGGCGTGGTTACAAGGTCTGTCCCACGAACATCGCTCAAGTGACAAGGACCGGCGGTGAGCGGTCGATCTCGTACGACGAACGGTCGGCCCGGCGGGCTTCCGAGCGCGCCCCATCCGACTGTGGGAAAGTGGGTCCGCACGGTTCGGAATATGGACGTGCGGATGTGCCTGAAGTACCTGGGGGAAGTCCGTGAGAGATGCGCTGTGGCTGGGCCTGATCGCTGTGGTCCTGCTGTTCGGGGGGGTGGCCTGGTTCGCCTTCCGAGGCGGCCGGCACCTCGGCACCCCGACGCAACGAGCCACGTTCCAGGCACTCCACACCGCCAACCTGGCCGCACCGGCGCTGCGGGCGGGTCTGAACCAAGGCAGTGCCTCCCGGGCCGTTCCCTTCCTTCGGCGGCTGCTGGGCGCGGACGGCCTGGTACTGACCGATCTGACCGGCATGCTCGCCCAGGACAACGTGGACGGCACCCACTACGGGCTGCTCGGTAGCGCCGTCGAGCAGGTCGTGGTGAGTGGGCGACCTCAGACGGTATCGATCGAGCAGCACGTATGCGACAAGACCCCGGTCTGCTCGATCCAGAGTGGCGTCGTGGTGCCGGTGCAGGTGGACGGTGCGGTTGTGGGGACGCTGGTCACGTTCGGATCGACGGCGTCGGCCGGCCTGCTGCGGTTGACGGCGGAGGTCTCCCAGTTCGTCTCGACCCAACTCGAGCTGGCCGAGTTGGACCGGTCCCGGCGGCGGGCCGACCAGGCCGAGCTGCGCTTCCTCCGCGCCCAGATCTCGCCGCACTTCATCTACAACGCCCTCACGGCCATCGAGTCGTTCGTGCGGACGGACCCCGAGTGGGCGCGGGAGCTCCTGGTGGAGTTCGCCGACTTCACGCGCTACAGCTTCCGCAGCCACGGCCAGTTCGTCACCCTGGCCGAGGAGCTGCGCCTGGTCGACACCTACCTCGCCCTGGAGAGGGCCCGCTTCGGGGACCGTCTGGCCGTGACCCTGCATGTGGCGCCCGAGGTCCTCGGTGTGGTCCTGCCCTCCCTCATCCTGCAGCCGTTGGTCGAGAACGCCGTTCGCCACGGGCTCGAGCCGTCGCAAGGGATGGGCACCATCTCGATCGGTATCGCCGACGCGGACAATGAGGCCACCATCACCATCGAGGACGACGGCGTCGGGGCCGATCCGGGCCACCTCCGCCGGGTGCTCTCCGGCAATGCCGAGGGGGACGGGGTGGGCCTCCACAACGTCGACGAGCGCCTGCGAGCCGTGTTCGGCGAGGGGCACGGGCTGACCATAGAGTCCGGCGTCGGGGCCGGCACCAAGGTGATGCTGCGCATACCCAAGTTCTGTGCCGGGGTCCAGGTGTCGTGAGCGGGCTGTCGATCCTGGCCGTCGACGACGAGGCGCCATCGCTCGACGAGCTCTCCTACCTGCTCCGCTCTTCGGCTCTGGTGGGCCCGGTGACCGTGGCCACCAATGCCACCGATGCTCTCCTCCGGGTGCGGGACGAGGAGTTCGACCTGGTGCTCCTGGACATCCGCATGCCGGGCCTGGACGGGCTCGAGTTGGCCCGGGTCCTGGCCCGGTTCGCCCAGCCCCCGACGGTGGTGTTCGTGACGGCCCACGAGAAGCACGCCCTCGAGGCATTCGACGTGGGGGCCGCCGGTTACCTGCTCAAGCCTTTGGACAGCGAACGGCTCGAGAAGGTCCTCCGACGGGTGGCCGAACGGGAGAGGGGCGTCGACGAGGTCATAGGCACCGAGACGGTGCCGGTCGAGTCCGCCGGGTGCATGACCATCGTGTCCCGCCAGGAGATCACCTGGGTCGAGGCTGCCGGGGACTACGTCCGGCTCCATCTCCGGGACGGCACCAGCCATCTGCTCCGGTCGCCGATCTCGGCCCTCGAGGAGCAGTGGACCGACCGGGGGTTCGTCAGGATCCACCGCAGCTACCTGGTGTCGCTCCATGACATCCGCGAGTTCCGGACCGAGGCCAGCCACACCTCGGTGACCGTGGCCGGCCACGAACTGCCGGTGAGCCGGCGCCACCTGCGGGAGCTGCGGGACCGACTGGTCCGACAAGCCCGGCCGCCCGGCCGTTGACGCACGTCGTCCGACCGGAGGGTGGGGCACCGGAGGTCAGGGCACGGGAGGTCATCCGCTCTCCCGAGCGACGGGTCCCGGCCATTCCGAACTCTCCGGCGGCCGACGACCTCTACGAGCAGGACGAGTATGCCCGGACACTGCTCCGATCCCTCATACGGGCCCAACTGGCGGTGACCCTGAGCGTGCTGATCCCCGCCGCCGCCCTGCTCTGCCTCTACCCACTTCTGGCGGTGCTGTTCCCCGCGCTCGGACGGGCCCACATCGCCGGCATGCCCCTCACCTTGGTGGTCCTGGGCGGAGGCATCTACCCCCCGCTCGTGATCCTGGGCTTCTGGTACGTCCGCCGCACCGAGCGCATGGAGCAGCGGTTCGTGGACCTGCTCGAGAGCCATGACTGAGCCGGCATCCATCGTCGCCGTCGTGGCCGTCACCGTGGCCACGGTGGCCATCGGGGCCCGGGGGGTCCGGGTGTCCCGGACACCGGAGGACTTCCTGGTGGCGGCCAGGCGGGTCCCGCCCACGCTGAACGCCTCGGCCATCTCCGGCGAGTACCTGTCGGCGGCATCCTTCCTGGGTATCGCCGGCCTGGCCATGTTGGACGGTCTGGGCGCCCTCTGGTACGCGGTGGGCTACGCCGCCGGGTACCTGGTCCTGCTGGCGGCGGTGGCCGCCCCCCTGCGACGGTTCGGGGCGTACACCATTCCCGACTTCGCCGAGGGACGGCTCAACTCCCCGGTCCTCCGTCGGGCGGGGACGGTGATGGTCCTGGTCATCTGCGGCTTCTACCTGCTGCCCCAGCTGAAGGGGGCCGGGCTCACGCTCCAGGTGGCTCTCGGGGGCCCGTACTGGGTGGGTGTGGTGGTGCTCGGCGTGGTGGTGACGGGCGTGATCTCCAGCGGGGGCATGAAGGGCATCACCTTCGTCCAGGCCTTCCAGTACTGGTTGAAGCTGACCGCCATCGCCATTCCCGCGCTGGCCCTGCTCATGGTGGTGCACCACCCCCCACTGACCGCCTTAGAGGGGACGGCCACCCCCACCTTCCACCGGATCACCAGGGTCGAGTTCCCCGACGCCGAGTTCGTCACCCTGGCCGTCCCGACGACCGTCCGCGCCGACGGGGTGGTGGGCGGCGTGCGCTACGACGGGCCCCTGACCCTCGACGCCACGCAGCACCGGGTGTCGGCACGGACCGTACTGACCTTTCCGGCCGGCTCACGGGCCCCGACGGTCACCTCCGAGGCGGTGCTGACCGCGTCCCAGTGGGAGTCGCCCCTGGTCCGCCTCAACGGGAAGCTGATCCATCCGCTGGCCGCCACCTACGGCATCCTCCTGGCCACCTTCCTCGGGGCGATTGGGCTTCCCCACATCCTGGTCCGCTTCTACACCAACCGTGACGGCCCGGCGGCCCGCAGGACCACAGCCCTGGTGCTCCTGTTGCTGGCCTGCTTCTACGTCTTCCCCGCCATCTTCGCCGTACTGGGCCGGTTGGAGGCTCCGCAGCTCTACACCACGGGGCAGACCGATTCGGTGGTGCTGGTGCTGCCCCGGATGGCCAGCTTCGGGCTGCTCGGCGTCCTCCTGGCCGCACTCACCGCCGCCGGCGCCTTCGCCGCCTTCCTCTCCACGTCATCGGGGCTGATGATCAGCATGGCCGGAGCGCTCTCGCACGACCTGCTCGGGCAGGGGGTCAAGGCGTTCCGCCTCTCCGCCGTCGGCACAGGCGTGGTGGCCACGGTGCTGGGGTTGCTGGTGGGCGGGATCGCCATCAACGTCCTGGTGGGTTGGGCGTTCGCCATCGCCGCGTCCTCGTTCTGCCCGCTCCTCCTCCTCGGGATCTGGTGGGCCGGTCTGACCTGGAAGGGCGCACTGTGCGGGCTGGCCCTGGGCGGTGGGGCGTCATCGGCGGCTGTCATCGCCACCATGGCCGGCGTGGGGACGACGGGTTGGCCGGCCGTCCTGCTGGGGGAGCCGGCCATCTGGACCGTGCCGCTGGCCTTCATCACCATGATCGGCGTCTCGCTGCTCACCCGTTCGTCGGTCCCCGCCGACGTGACCAGGAAGCTCCTGGCGCTGCATCTGCCCGAGCGGATCCGTCTCTCGGACCAGGTGGTCGACAGCCGCTGAGCGGCTGCGCCCTACGGCCGGAGCATCACCTTGATGCAGTCCGCCGAGCGGGCGGCCACGGCGGCATAGGCCCGGGCGGCGTCGGCCAGGGCGAACTGGTGGGTGAAGATCCCGTCGGTGGCGAGCCGGCCACTGGCCACCAACGGGACGAGCTCCTTCCAGGTCTGGTGGACGGGGGCGGTGGTCATGCGCAGGGTGACGCTCCGGAACAACGCCAGCAGGATCGGCAGCGGATACGGATCGAGGTCGTGCACGCCGATCACCGATACCGTCCCACCGGCTCTGACACAGGCGAAGGCGTCGTCGAGGGTGGCATCCCGCGCCACCGCGTCGATGACCGCGTGGGCCCCCCGTCCTCCGGTGGCGTCCATGACCGCCTCCACCGTCGGGCCATCGACCGGGATGGCTCCGGACGCGGCAGCCAGGTCCCGTCGGCCGGCCACCGGGTCGACGGCCAGCACCCGGCCTGCCCCGAGGGCCAGGGCGGAACGGACGGCACAGAGGCCGACGGCGCCCAGCCCGAGCACCACCACGGTCCCACCCGAGGGGATGTCGGCCCGCTTGGCCCCGATCCAACCGGTGTTGAGGTTGTCGGTCAGCAACAGGGCGGCCTCGTCGTCCAGCTCCTCGGGGATGACCAGCATCTGGAAGTCGGCGGACGGCACGGCGACGCTGGTGGCCTGACCACCCCCGAGCACGCCCGACCCGAACACCTGGGGCCCGTCGACGCAGGTGACGGGGTCGCCGGTGGCGCAGCCGTCGCAGTGACCGCACCCGGCCACCGATGCCGTGAGCACGCGGTCGCCGACGGCGACGTTCCGGACCTCGGGACCGATGTCCACGACCGTGCCGATGAACTCATGGCCGATGGCGAAGCCGTCGCCGACCGGGATGTCGCCGTCGTAGAAGTGGAGATCCGATCCGCAGATGGCACTGGCCTCGACGGCCACCACCGCTCCGTCCGGTCCGGGAGGGGCGGGATCGGGTCCCTCCGCCAGGCGAACCCTGCCCGGGCCTTCGATCACAACCTGCAGCACTGATCCCTCCGATCTCGGAGTAGACACAATCGAGAGTTTGTGTACTATCACAGATCTGGCGGGTGCCCTGCCTCCCGCCGGGGGGAGGGTCGGACATGCGGAA
>Ga0181534_10000850_pt1 | contig 21113 bp, 22 predicted proteins | sample PEATcosm2014_Bin_37_FD_119758 | JGI IMG/M metagenome (GOLD analysis project Ga0181534, IMG submission 119758) | Peatland microbial communities from MTU Mesocosm Facility, Houghton, MI, USA - PEATcosm2014_Bin17_10_metaG | ecosystem: Environmental > Terrestrial > Soil > Wetlands > Peat | place... | reverse complement strand
TCCCTTGCGAGCCATTTGCTGCCTCCTTCGAGTGTCGTCTTGGTAAACAACATCCTAAGGAATCCGGCCGGTGGCTCGCTCAAGCCACTCAGACGCTTCTACAGAACTTTACGGGCTTAATCTTCGTTTCCTCGATATAGTGGCTTGAAGCGGTCCGAAGCACGTTTTGCATACGCACTCCAATCCGGTCGCAATAGTGGGCGAAATCAGAAATCAAATCGGACATATTTTGTTCCGCCAGCTTACACCGCTCGTCTTCTGTTGCATTGGGGTGCGGACGTTCTCCATACTGCTCAAAGAATTCCACAACATCTCGTGCCCAGTCGGCACGCCAATTGTTCATTCGTTCGGGGTCAGGTGGCAATCGCATCAAATCACCTACTTTAGTAGCTTATTGCTCCAAGTTTACCCTACTCGACGGGGGCCCAGAACATTTTGACCGAGGGCGCATATCCGGCACTCCCAAAGCGAGCGAACAGACCAGCCCATGCGGCGAAGCTTACGTTCATTAGAGATGTCCCGCTCCTTGTTCCGAAGCAGCTTTGGCACCCAGTAACCGCGATTTGATTTCGGCAGCCTTCCATCGCGGCAAGTGTGGCCGTGCCAGAAGCATCCCTTGATCTGAATGATGGTGTTGTATTTCGGCAACACAATATCCGGACGCCCTGGCAGATCACGAATATGTAGGCGAAATCGAAAGCCGAGCCAGTGAAGCGCCTTCCTGACCAACATCTCGGGCTTCGTGTCTTTTGATCGGATACGCGACATCATCGCAGATCGCGAAGCAGCCGTTTCGCCTTTTGACGGTTTCATCTTCAGGCCTCGATAAAATTATCAACGATGTTCGCCGTCTGCCAAAAGCCAGTTCACCGCCAGCCTCAGCCCCTCTTCGCTAGCAGGCAATGCGCTCCCCGTGCAGCCAGCGCTTTGTCGAAGGTGACCAGCACGCCGCCTGCAGCTTCTGCGACGGCCAGCAGCCAAGCGTCGGCCCACACCTTGGGGGCGCTCGCCGGGCCAGTCGTATTTGACCGAAAGAACGTGTCCACCTGCGAATGCTCCGGTGAGAAGACCACGCGGTCGTCCGCAAGCAGGCTGTCATAGATACGCCAAGCCGCATCAAAAGAGAGCGGCTTGTCTTTCATGACCGCCGCTGTGGTCAGCAGTCGAAGCAAGCCGAGCTGCGAAAGCCGGCAGAACGCGATCTGGCCGTTCGAGGAATTCCACCAACGGCGGGCAATCGCGCTGTGAACGTGCTCGTGAGAAACCAAGGCAAGCCAAACGTTCACATCAGGGAAACTCAATGAGGTCATAGAGTTCTTCATTCGTGAAGTCAATGCGGCGTCCAGCCGGTGGAATGAGCGACTCGTCAAGCGTGAGCCGCCGCTTCGGCCTGGCTGGCGCGGTCTCCTCGACGGCCCGCTCAATGCCGGCCAGGATCAGCTTGCGCGCGGAGCAGCCCTTGCGCGCGGCGGCCTCATGCAGGCGGCGGTGCAGATCCCGCGGCAGGTCGATGGATGTGCGAATGGCGCTTTGCTCCATGCGATATTGTGTTCCAAACGACTTAAATAAGTCAATTGACACCGGGTGGCCCTGGAAAAGGGCAAAGGCGTGCTATCTTTACCCATCCCGCGAAGAAACTGCGGTGTGGATAGGCACCCAGCATTTGCGGCTGGTTCATTTTCGAACGTAACTCGCTTCGCGAGTCATTTGCTCAGGATGGCAGGTTCGTTTATGACACGGATTTTAGAGACAGAACACCAACCGCTATCCCACTTCGGATTTGTATCCAACCTCGAATTGGATCTGGAGATTAGCCCAGCTACTCCCGAATCACCTTGACGAAGATTCCGTCTGGCAGTTCGCCTTCAAGAAGGTGGACGACGCCGTTCTTCACATAGCCTTCGAGGATTTGGCGCGTGGGCTTGAGCGAAGGCGGTGGCGCTGGGCTAAACGCCCGTGAAACACTTGAAGCGCTGGGCGGGCGCGCAACGGACGTGCCGGTTTGCACACTCGTCGATTTGTTCATTCCCTTGTCCATTGCTTCATTGGCCAGCCGATCGGCTTCCTTGTTGCCGCCGCGCAGCGTGTGTCGCATCTCAAAGCTGTCAATGCTCCGCGAAAGCTTTCTGGCCTCTTCAAAGAGTGGGCGCAGGATGGGACTTTTCACTGCGTACTTACCCTGCATCTGCTTGACCATCAACTCGGAGTCGGAGATCACGCGCAGACGGCTGACGCTGTGCTCAACGGCCCACTTCAGAACACCCTGAAGGCCGGAGTACTCGGCAAAGTTATTGGTCTGAATGCCGAGGTACTCGCTCAGTTGGGCAACGATGCGCCCTTGCGCGTCTTCCAGGACGGCGCCATAGCCAGCGGGACCGGGGTTGCCGCGCGAGCCGCCATCACAGTGCGCGGTGAAGGACTCGCTTGAGGGATCGGATGCGGGATTGGCAAAGAGATTTCCGTTCATCGCTTTCCAGTGTACCGGTTTGCGGCGGATTCGCGCGCTTGTTTCGGCCTTGAAAAACATTCTGTTTCTCTGTGAATTTTGATTCGCTGGCGGCATAATTCTCAGTTTGCCGGTTTGACGCTCCCACCCCCGGCTCCTATAATCCATCTAGTTCCTGCTGACGTCTCCGAACACGCCTTTTCCTGTCTCTGCTCCGTCCGGCGTAGAGTTCCAAAAAAAGACCGTGAGGTTTCTCAGGAGGCACAGGCTCGACTCCGCGCTGAAGCGCGAACAGACCCACAGGAATTCCGAAGGAGTTTTAGACCCGCATGAAGCGCACTCTTGCACTCACTGTATTGATGGCCTCGGGCATTGCTCTGAGCGCCGCCGCCCAAACACCGGCAGCCCCCGCTGCGGCTGCTGCCGCGGTACCGGCTGGACCGGCCAAGATTGCCCTGATCGCCTTTCGGCCGGTCGTGGGCTCGACCAACGAATTTCAACGCGACCTGGCCGATCTGGAAAAGAAGTTCGCTCCCAGAGACGCCCAGTTGAATGCCCTCAAGGACGAGATCGATAAACTGACCAAGGACTTGCAGGCGCAGGGCAGCATGTTGAGCGACGCCGAGAGCGCCAGCCGCGTCAAGTCTCTGGATGCCAAGAAGACGCAGTTTCAGCGCTCGGCCGAAGACCTGAAAAAGGATGAGGACCAGGACGCTGAAGAAGCATTTGAAGGCGTTTTGAACAAGGTCGGCACGGTGATGATCGCCTATGCGCAACAGCAGGGCTACACGCTGGTTCTGGACACCTCTCAACAGCAGAGCCCTGTGCTTTGGGCAGACGGCTCGGCAGACATCTCCAAGGCCGTTCTCGAGGCTTACAACGTGAAGTCCGGTGTTCCCGCTCCGCCGCCACCGCCCGCGACGCCGACCAAGGCCGCGCCGGCAGCCGCCAAGCCTGCCGCTCACTAAAGTCTTCTGAACTTGAAGGGCACAAAGGCCCCGCCAGCGCGGGGCCTTTGCCATGTGCCTGAATGATTTCAAAGGGGCCGGGGAGGGTGCTGGATCAGATCGAAAAGCTCCTGGATATTTATGCACTCAATTGTGGAAATAAATGTGGATTTCTTCCATGAATCGGGCTAAGAATTTCAGAATTTTTCCCTTGTCAAGCGTTATTCCCATCTGCTAGGCGAAGTAAGTCTATATGTATCAACTACTCCGAGCTGCGCGTTTTGTCCCATTCGCTGGTTGACAGATGCACATTCCATTCGTAATCAACCGGAGGTTATCCACAAAACAGCATGTACGGATTGTGAATAGGGTCACAATTTGATGGTTACTTTTGAGAATCTTCGCCAATGCGCAGCACGGCCAGGAAGGCCTCCTGCGGAATGTCCACTTTGCCGATGCGCTTCATGCGCTTCTTGCCTTCCTTCTGTTTTTCCAGCAGCTTGCGCTTGCGGCTGATGTCGCCGCCGTAGCACTTGGCCAGGACGTTCTTGCGCAACGCGGCCACCGTCTCTCGAGAGATGATTTTGGCACCGATTGCAGCCTGAATGGCGACCTCAAACTGCTGGCGTGGAATCAGCTCACGCATCTTGGAGACCAGCGCGCGGCCGCGCTCGTAGGCAAAGTCCTTGTGAACGATGATGGAGAGCGCATCGACCGGCTCGCCGGAGACCAGGATGTCGAGCTTGACCATGGGCGACTCCCACTCGCCGGCCAACTGATAATCCAAAGATGCGTAGCCGCGAGAGATGGACTTGAGGCGATCATAGAAATCCAGCACGATTTCATTCAGTGGCAACTCATAGGTGAGCAGCACGCGGCTGGAGGTGACGTACTCGAAGTTCAACTGCTTGCCGCGCTTTTCTTCCACGAGTTTGAAGATGCCGCCGACATATTCTTCGTTGGTGAGAATCTTGGCGGTGATGACGGGTTCGCGGATGCTTTCAATGTTTGTGGGCTCAGGCCAGCGCGAGGGATTGTCGATCTCGACTACACTGCCGTCAGTCAGCGTGATGTGGTATCGCACGCCAGGGGCGGTGGTGATGAGGTCAATATCGTACTCGCGCTCCAGCCGCTCCTGAATGATCTCCATGTGCAGCAGGCCGAGAAAGCCGCAGCGGAAGCCGAAGCCGAGCGCGGCGGAGCTTTCCGGCTCGAAGAAAAATGAAGCGTCGTTGAGACGAAGTTTCTCAAGCGCGTCGCGCAAGAGCGTGTGCTCGTGCGAATCGACCGTGTAAAGGCCAGCGAAGACCATCGGCTTGATGTCTTCAAAGCCCGGCAACTGCTCGGCCGCGGGGCGATTTTCTTCCGTGACGGTGTCGCCGATCTTGGTGTCGCTGACGGTCTTGATGGTGGCCGCGAAAAAGCCCACCTCTCCGGCAAGCAACTCGCCAATCTCAACCGGCTTGGGCATCAGCACACCCATCGATTCCACTTCAAAAGACTTGCCATTCGACATGAGGCGAATGCGCTGACCCTTGCGCATGGTGCCCTGCATGACGCGCACCAGCACGATGACGCCGCGATAGGCATCGAACCAGGAATCGAAAATCAGCGCCTGGAGCGGGGCGTCTGGATTTCCGGTTGGCGGCGGCAGGCGCTTGACGATAGCTTCGAGAACCTCATCGACGCCCTGGCCGGTCTTGGCGCTCACCGCGATGGCGTCGGTGGCATCCAGGCCGACGGCCTTTTCGATTGCCTCCTGGGTGCGTACGATGTCGGCTGAGGGCAGATCGATTTTGTTGATGACCGGAATAATCTCCAGGCCGTGATTGATGGCCAGATAGGCGTTGGCCAGCGTCTGCGCCTCGACGCCCTGACTGGCATCGACAACCAGCAGCGCGCCCTCGCAGGAGGCCAGCGAACGCGAGACCTCATAGCTGAAATCCACGTGGCCGGGCGTGTCGATCAGGTTGAGCTGATAAGTAATGCCGTCGTGGGCCTTGTACATCATGCGAACGGCGTGAGCCTTGATGGTGATGCCGCGCTCGCGCTCCAGATCCATGTCGTCCAGGATCTGAGCCTGCATCTCGCGACCCGTAACCGAACCGGTAAATTCCAGCAGACGGTCGCTCAGCGTCGACTTTCCGTGGTCGATGTGGGCGATAATTGCAAAATTTCTGAGGAAGCGTGCGTCCATATATGCCTGGCAACGGAGAGATTTCGCGGCTTGCCGCGCATCTGCCTCCAGGGCATAGCTTATCATCTAGCTAGCTCCTTCTGAAGACTTGACGGCTTTGGCAATCCTTCGGTGGTCCGGCAAAAAAGTATCTCACATGCAGATTGGCAAGATTTTGTATCGATTTTTCGGCTGCGCTGTACTGGCTCTCACTTTAGAGGGCTGCGTACCCTCAGCGCCCAATGGAGCTTCAGCAAGCGCGCAACAGCAGGCGACCGCACCCGCGCTTGCGGCAACTGCTTCAGCCGCGTCTTCGCCAGCCGCGCCTTCGCCAGCCGCGTCCGCATCGCAGCCGGCTGCTTCGACGCCGCCTGTGCTTACCGTTGAGCAGCAGCGCGTGCATGTGCTGATTCAGCAGGTCGAGGAGGCCTACGCTCAAGGCGAGGCCAACTATCGCAAGGGCAGGTTGCCGGAGGCCAAGGAAGCCTTTGATCGCGCGGTGGACCTGATGCTGATCAGCGGCATCGATATTCGAAGCGATGCCGCGCTGCAGGAAGAGTTCGACCGCATTGTGGACGGCGTGAACGCGCTGGAGATGGAGGCGCTGAAGCAGGGCAACGGCTTTGTGCCCAAAGAGGAAGAGACGCCTTCCGACGTGGCGCAGGACGTGACCTTCGAGGTTGATCCCAATCTTGTAGCCAAGGCCAAGGCCGATCTGGCCACCACCAACTCCGATCTGCCGCTCGTAGTGAACGACTATGTGGCCGCATTCATCAATTTTTTTGCCAACACAAAAAAAGGCCACAATACGCTGGAGCATTCCTTTGAGCGCGCCGGCCGTTACAAGGCGATGATCCAGCGCGTAATGGCTGAAGAAGGCGTGCCGCAGGATTTGATTTATCTGGCCGTTGCCGAGTCGGGCTTTCAACCGCGGGCGCTCAATGCGCGCTCGCACGCGGGCGGCATGTGGCAGTTCATGCCGCACGGAAATTATGGATTGGCTCGCAACAATTATGTGGATGAGCGCTTCGATCCGGAGAAATCCACGCGCGCTTACGCGCGCTACATGAAGTTCATTTATGACCAGTTGGGCGACTGGTACTTATCCATGGCCGGCTACGATTGGGGCGCGGGCAATGTGCAGCGCGCCGTCCAGAAGACGGGCTACGCCGATTTCTGGGAGTTGTACAAGCGCAGCGAGCTGCCCAAAGAGACCGCCAATTACGTGCCGGAAATTCTAGCCGCGATCATCATTGCAAATCATCCCGCGCAGTATGGCTTTGACGATGTGACGCTGGACCCTCCGGTGCTGACGGATACGCTGACCATAAATTATCCAGTGGACCTGCGGCTGGTTTCTGACGTGGTGAATGCGCCGGTCGATGAGCTGATGGCTTTGAATCCGAGCCTGCTGCGGCTGGTTACGCCGCCCGATGCGCCCTTCGATCTTCATCTGCCGGGCGGCATGGCCGCGGTCTACGAGCAGCGCATCGCCGCGGTTCCAGAGGGCAAACGCAATGCGTGGCGCTACCATCGCATTCAGCATGAAGACACGCTTGCATCGGTGGCGCGCGAGTATCGCGTGACGGAAAGCGCGCTGGCAGCGGCCAATCAACTCGGCGTGAGCGATAGCGTTACAGGAGTCGAGGCGCTGGTGATTCCCACGGCGCCAGCGGCTGCGCCAGCGGCGCGCACACTGCTCTACACCGCGCGCAAGGGCGAAACGCTGGTGACGATCTCCGATCGCTTTGGCGTCTCTCTGAATCAATTGCGCCGCTGGAATAAAATCACCGGCATCAAGGTGCAGCCCGGGCAGCGGCTGCATGTAGCCGACCCTTCCACGCTGCCGCATACAGCATCGCGCACGCGCCGCCACGGCGCTTCGCAGAGCGGAGCAAGTGAGCGCGAAGCCGCGCCAGCAAAGGGCGCAACAGCTACAGGCACGGCAAGGAAGAGTGGCGCATCGACAGCCAGAAGAGCACCCGCGCACAACTCCAATGCCGCGCCTGCCGCGAAGAAAAGCAAGGCAGCTAGCGCGGGAAAATCCTCGACGAGAAAGCGCGCAGCGAGTTCGAAAGCACATTCGACAAAATAAATTTGCAGAGGAACCTTAATAGCACTTGTCATTCGCAGGTCTTTAAGTACATGCTATTGCTAATGACTTATGCGAACGGAGTGTGCTCCTTCGCCGCATGAGTAGAAAACGAAAGCAAGTGCAGCGGCAAACCGCTGGAGGCAATGGGATGGATGAAGTGTTCAGGATGTATGCGATGAGCGACGGCGAAACAGAGCCGGCAGAGCTTGATTCCGATCACGACGACTTTGAAGAGGACGAAGAGGTTGAAACCTCCAGCGTGCTCACCTCCTCGGACGACGATGAGGGAGTAGCTGAAGAGACGGTGATCGTGATCGTGGAAGAACCCCAATCGAAGCCGGCCAGGAAGAAGGCCGCGAAGAAATCGTCACCCGCAAAGAAGGTTGCAGTGAAGGCTCCGGCGAAGAAGGCCGCTGCCAAGAAAGCAGCCGCCAAGAAATCGCCTGCGAAGAAAGCAGCCGCGAAAAAGATTGTGGCCAAAAAGGCCGCGAAGAAGTCCGCCGCAAAGAAGAGCAGTACTGGCGCGAAGGGCGGAAAGGTCAAGGCCAAGAAGGCCGCGGCCGGCAAGAGCGTCAGCAAAATCACCAAGCGAGGTAAAAAGTTGGCCGTTAAGAAAGCAGCAAAGAAGGCGCCAGCCAAGAAGGCAGCAGTGAAGAAGGCAGTTGCCAAAAAGGCTCCAGCGAAGAAGGCAGTTGCCAAGAAGGCAGTTGCGAAGAAAGCACCCGCGAAGAAGGCAGCAGCAAAGAAGGCCCCTGCGAAAAAGGCAACCAAGTAGCAGCGGCAACCTGAAGTACAAGGCAAGCAAAAAGGCCCGGCTCATGCCGGGCTTTTTTGCGTCTGAAGATAGGCGGAGGGCCAATCAGCTTGCGGCAACCGGAGCAGTGAGCTGCGCCAGATGCCAGCGCTGATGACGCGTGTAATCCTCGACCAGAAAGCGCAGCGTGACGGGCGCGTCCTGGTCGAGAACGCAACTGGCCTCCATGCGCTCCTCGGGGAGAAGGTCGACAGCAGCAGCCAGAATCTCGTGCTCCACTTCCCACCAGCGCAGCAAGGCAGACCACGACTGGTTTGCGTAGCCGTGCGCGGCAACCCATCCATCTTGCGCGTAGTTGGGACCGGCGAAACTGCCGTCGATGGAGGCACGCACAAATCGCTGGCGGTTGTTCGCGGCCGAGTCGAGCAGGTGTCCGACGATCTGCTTGCGCGTCCATCCACCGCTGCGCCAGGGCGTGTCGGCAAGTTCAGGAGACAGTGCAAGCAGGGCCGCATGAATCGCATTCAATTCAGCGCGGAAGTTTTGGGCAAGCTGGGTAGGCATAGTTCTCTCCTTTCGCGATTGGCCGGTTGCTTCCATCTTACAATTGCTTCTGCCGGCAGCGGTTCATTTCATAGGCGGCTGATTGTTCAAGCCAAACAACAAAGGCCTCGCTTGGCGAGGCCTTTCTGTGCAACGTGGACGCCGCCTCTACTGCGGTGGCTTGACGGCAATGTTGGAAGAAACCGAAGGCATATGCAGTGCATTGGGCGGCTTGACGGCAATACCCTGCTCGAGGGGCGGCCTGACTGCATCCATCGGCATTTCGGGCGGTTTTACGGCGATCTCCGGGGAATCGGGCGGTTTCACGGATTGGGTCATCTTCGCTCCTTGGGTGTTGCGGGTTAAAGAGGTGGAAGCATTTACCTCAAAGGCCGGAGGGATTGGGGGAACTTTGCGCGGCATTGATTGCGGCCAGCACTTCTGTCGAGTGAACCGAGGGGTCTACCTTGGTCCATACCTTCACGATCTTGCCTTGCGGATCGATGAGGAAGGTGTTGCGGACCGCGATGGTGACGGGGCCAAAGCTGCCCAGCGAACCGTAGGCTTCGACAACCTTGTGCCCGGGGTCGGCGAGCAGGCGGAAGGTCAGGCCTTCCTTGGTGCAGAACTCTTTGTGACTGTCGGGCGTATCGACGCTTACACCCAGAATCACTGCGTTCGCGGCGTCGAATTTGGCCTGGTCGCGCTGGAAGTTATGCGCCTCAATGGTGCAGCCCTTGGTCATGTCTTTGGGGTAGAAGTAGAGCACCACCCACTTGCCGCGAAAGCTCTCCAGCGAGATCCGCGAGCCATCCTGCGAGGGCAAGGTAAAGGTAGGCGCAAGCTGGCCAACGCCGGGCAGGGATTGATCCGATGCGTGGACGGTGGCAAAAGAAACCGCGATCACAACGATTGCGGCGAGGAAAAAGAAAACCCGCTTTTTCACGGTTGACCTCCAGTGAACAGGGATCAGGGGTTAGGGAAAACCGAACACTGACCGTGGATCGGCAGGAAGGGTGACGGGGAAATCCTGCTGGAAATCAGTATAGCCGCAAATCAGTGCTCACTGTCTACTTTTTACTGACCGCTGGCGTTGCCACAATGGCAATACTTTCTTTGTTGGCCCGCTCAATCAGCCGGGCGCGGTCAAAGAGCAGCGTGCGCCCGGCTTCGACCGAGAGGCAACTGGCGCCGGCGCGAATCATGGCCTCGACGGTCGCCATGCCGATGACCGGCACGTCGAAGCGCATATCCTGATTCGGCTTGGCGACCTTGACGACGGTGAGGCGGCGTTCGAGTGTCGATGCGTCTTGGCCCAGCGAGCGCATGAGCAGCCCGGCGCGCTCGATTGCGGCGTCTGTGCCTTCCATGGCTTCTACGGCGACGCAGGCCTGCGCGGCGACGACCACCGTCTGGCCAATGTCGAAGCCGGCCACGGCGCTGGCCACGCTGAGGCCGTAGTCGATGTTCCTGCGCTCGTCCTCATTCGGCGCACGCTGGGTCAGTACGCCTTCGGCGGCCAGCAGCGGCTCCAGGAAAGTGGTTGAGCTAATCAGTTCGATGCCCTCGTCGCCCAGCACCTTGGCTACCGCGCCCAGCAGCATGTCGGTATTGCGCGTGCGAAGATTCAAGAGCAGCTTGGCCAGCCGCCAGTCGGGGCGAATGCTACTGAAGATTTGCTTGTGCTTGACTTGTCCGGCCATCACGGCCTTCTGCACGCCTTCCTTGTGGAAGGTCTCGATCAGGCGCGAAAGCTCACCCAGCGAAAGCCAGTGGACGGTGATGCGGTCGTCCTGAGCCGCGCGGCGGTCGATCTCGGGGTCGGTCTCTTCGCGGATGGCGGCGACGACGACAGCCAGCCCCTGCGCCCGCGCAGCATCAAGCAGCAGAAAGGGAAAGCGGCCATTGCCGGCGATGAGACCGAGCTTCATTGTGGGTACCCAATTTGCATGAAAGCTACCATTGCCAAGTCAATCTGCTTTGCCCTCATCAGGCTCCGTTTTCAAGCGCAATTGGAATACAAGCCAGACCAACCCCACGAGGAATGCGAAACCGCCAATGGATGTGCCCAAATCGTCGTGACCGCGCTCGACCAGGAAGTGAACAAATACTGCCCCTGCAGTGCAGAAGTATGTCGCCGCCAGTCTCGCATTGTGTGCTCTTAGCCATTCAGACCAAATGACCCAGAGCAGTGATAAAAAAAGCCCAACTCCAAGTCTCGTTTCAAAAGCGGATTTTGAATTTCTCTCGATCACGAAGAGGTAAACTGCGTCGCAAGCTGTGAGCAGCAAATTACCAAGCAACGTTCGATCAAACATCTTGCCGTTCCTTCCGCGCTACCAACGCCAAACCACCGTTTCAGGCTCTCTACTTGATCACCCCGCGTTCACTGCGATCGAGAAACGCTGCCAGCAGCGCCGCGTCTTCGCCTTCCAACTCTTTAATCTTTTCCAGAGCCTGCGTAGTATTCAGCTTGGCTGCCAGCAGCAGGCGGAAGGCTTTTTGCAAGATCTGCAAACGCTCCGGCGAAAACCCGCGCCGCTGGAGGCCGACTTTGTTGATGCCGAAGGCTTTGTTCTCACGCCGGGAGGAGGTCAGCGAAAAGGGCAGAACATCCTGAGTTACGATGGTCCCGCCGCCGATAAAAGCGTATTGGCCAACGATGCAATGCTGATGCACCGGGCAGAATGCGCCGACGGTTGCGTAGTCCTCGATGATGACGTGGCCGGCCAGGGTGGCGCAGTTGGCTAGGATGCAATGGCTGCCGACCTGGCTGTCATGGCCGATATGCACGCCGGCCATCAACAAACAATTGCTGCCCAGCCGCGTCACGCCGCCGCCGCCTACTGTGCCACGGCTAATGGTGACGTTCTCGCGAATCGTGTTGCCGTCGCCGATCTCAAGTTCGGTCGGCTCGCCGCCGTACTTCAAATCCTGCGGCGCAACGCCCACAGCGCAGAAGGGATGAAAGACGTTGCGCGCGCCGATGCGGGTTCGCCCGTCGAGCACGACATGCGAGATAAGATTGCAATCCTCGCCCAGCACTACGCCGGGCCCGATGGTGCAATACGGCCCGACCGTGCAGGAGGCCGGAACCACGGCTCCGGCGGCGACAACCGCGCTGGGATGGATGCTCACTGGGCGGCCTCAACCGCAGCCTCTGCCACGGGCTCAGACGACGCCTCGGCGGCCGTGGCGGCCTCACGCACACGTGGGACGATTGAACAAGTCAGTGTCGCCTGGCAGGCCACCTTGCCATCGACCAGCGCCCGCGCTTCCATGCGGCCAAGGCGGCTCTTGAAGGCCAGCACGTCCACTTCGATGCGCAGTTGATCGCCGGGCGTGACCGGGCGGCGGAATTTGGCCTTCTCAATGCCGGTAAAGACGGCCAGCTTGGTCTCGCGGTCGGGAATCTCATGCAGCATGATGATGGCGCCGGCCTGGGCCATCGCCTCCACAATCAGTACGCCGGGCATCAGCGGATAGCCGGGAAAGTGGCCCTGAAAAAAGGGCTCGTTCATGGTGACGTTCTTGATGGCCACCAGACGCTTGCCGCGCTCGAACTCGACGACTCGGTCAATCAAAAGGAAAGGGTAGCGGTGGGGAAGCAGGCCCAGGATCTCCTGGATGTCGAAGGTCATTCTTTGGCTCCAGAGAGCGTGGGAGATGCTTTGCTCTCGACAAGGATTATAAATCGGCGGTTGCAGCACTGGCCACGGCTGCGAACAGGTCAACTGCTTAAGGGTGAATCCGCGTGAGTGAAACCGCAATCTCATAAATGGATAAAACTAGGGCCAATGCGGGTGATAGGCGGGAAAGTCCAGAACATCGACAATTTTCTTGCTTTTTTCTGGGAGTCCGGTTTGACCTGCTTTGGCTGCCCCGGTATACTCAATCTTGCAACAAGCGGGAGTAGCTCAGTGGTAGAGCATCGCCTTGCCAAGGCGAGGGTCGCGAGTTCAAATCTCGTCTCCCGCTCCATTCCGCCCTCCGGCCCTGGCCGGGTTGGCTACGGCGGCATGGAGCGTGATTTATAGGGCAGCCCTGCCAAGGCGCGGTACCCAAGTGGTAAGGGAGAGGTCTGCAAAACCTTTATGCGCCGGTTCGATCCCGGCCCGCGCCTCCAATATCCTCAACAACTTAGAGCAATCGTACTGAAGAAGCGAAAAGACCTCTGTAGCGGGAATTGTAGCGACTCCCCGTTTTTCTCACAGAATTATCTCCTCTTCTGCGCCGTGTTTCTGCGATAGCGCCTCCATCTGCCGTGCCGCTATAAACTGCTTCACTTGTTCCACAGACCGCGCCTGATGCTCTTGCGTGGGGCGTGCATATCCATGCACTATCTGAATCTTGGAATGGCCCAGGGGATTTTCCGCAGCTTCTGAAGTTGAGCCTGATAAAAACTCGGCTTCAATTGAGTTTTTCGGGGCCCATGAAGGATCTTGCTCTCTCGATATGCCTGATCGGCCCGATAGCTGCGCCAAGGTATCGATCATCGCTGTGTCGACTGGGTATTGAAACCCCCTGCATTGCGTCGCTCAACAAAGTACTGTTGCATCCAAACTCAAAGCGCTATAAGATGCGTCAATCGACACCATGTTTTCAACCGCCTCCAATTCGTCTCAAACTACGACAGCGCCGCAGATCCCGCGGCTGCGCGTGGGCACTCTGTGCGTGGCCATTCAGGCCGATTCTCCGACGGATCTAATGGAACGCGCCAAAACGGCGCTCCGCGATATGCCGCCGGAATCGAAGTTTCTCGAACTGCGTTTGGACTCGCTGCCCAAGCCTGCCGACGCACTGCCTAAAGTGCGGGAGTTTCTTGAGGCGCATCGCGAAGCGACGTTGATTGCCACCTGTCGCCGCAAGAAGTTTGGCGGGCAGTTCGAGCTGACCTTGAAGGCGGAACTTGAGGTGTTGCTGGCCGCGGCCGAGGCTGGATGCCAGATTGTCGATCTCGAAGTCGAGTCGGCAGAAGAGGCCAAGGCGGCGCAGTTGGAGGAGTTCCGCGACGGGCTGCGCGCGACGGGCGCGGCGCTACTGCTGAGCTTTCACGACTTTGCTGGAACGCACGATTTGGATCATGCGGCGCGGCGCATCGAAGCCTTCAAACCGGAGTTTATCAAAGTGGTTTCGACGGCGCAGTCGCTTGCGGACAATCTGGCCGTGCTCAAGCTGATCGAGGAGCGTTCGCTCTCATCGCGCATCGTCGGCATCGCGATGGGCGAGGAGGGCTTGGTGAGCCGCGTGCTGGGTTTGCGAGCCGGCGCGGCCTTCACCTTTGCTGCCTTCAGCGATGGCAAGGACGCAGACGATAAGCTGGCCACCGCGCCCGGCCAAGTTACGCTGCGCACGCTACGCGACCTTTATCGCATCGAGCAGCTCGACCATGCCACGCGCATCTTCGGAGTAGCCGGCAATCCGATCGCTCACTCGCTTTCGCCGCTGATGCAGAATACAGCCTTCCGCCGTGAGAGCGTGAACGCGGTGCTGCTGCCGCTCAAGACGCGGGAGCTTGCCGACCTGCTGACGCTGGTGCGCGAACTGCCGCTGGCCGGCGTTGCGGTGACTATGCCGCTGAAGCAGGAGATTCTTCCGTATCTGGCCAATCCGGTGCAGGCCGGCTCAGTTCCGCTCACGCATCGCATTGGCGCCTGCAACACGCTGCGCACCGGCGCCGACGGCAAGCTTTACGGCTTCAATACCGACGTGGACGGCGTGGTGCGGCCGCTGGAAAAGCGGCTCAAGCTGAAGGGCGCGCGCATCGCTGTTCTGGGCGCGGGCGGCGCGGCGCGGGCGGCGGTCTTCGGCTTGGTGGACCAGGGCGCGGAGGTCTTCATCGTCAACCGCACCCACGAGAACGCCGTCAAGCTGGCCCAGGAATCCAAGGCCACGGCGCTAACACATGAGCTGTTCGCCAAGAGCCGGTTCGATGTGCTGATCAATTCGACGCCCTGCGGCATGAAGGACAGCAAGCAGGCGCTGCCTTCACCATTCGAAAATGGAGAAAACGAACTCAACGCCGGCCTGGTTTTCGATATGGTCTATAACCCGCTGGAGACTCCTCTCATCAAGATGGCCAAGGAGCGCGGCATTCCCTTTATTAGTGGGTTGGAGATGTTTGTCCAGCAGGGAGCGCGACAGTTTGAGATCTGGACCGGCAAGCCCGCTCCTGAAGCCGAGATGCTGCGCGTGGTGGAACTGGAGTTGCGGCGGCGTGGATGAAACGTTGCAAGTGCGGCCTTGTTTTCTCTGCCTCTCGATTCAAAAGCAGCCGAAGCCATGGCATGTTCTGTAAGATGATTCGAAGAGAGATTCCATGCCATTGGCAATTGATACAGAAAAGAACCTTCTGCCCGGCGCGAAAGCTGATATCGTGAGCGACAATCAACAGGAATTGCGCCCGTCGTCCTTTGTGGACAAGGATTTTCGAGGGGTCTTCCGCGCAACCATAAACACATCAGGATCGCGCCTGCTCTTTTTGGTAGGCGGCGGACTTCTTCTGCTGATTGGCCCCATCGCTCTTGGCTGGGCGCTCTACCTGATTATCACGCCGCTCTATACGGTGGTCGTCAATATCTCCGACGCAAATTTGTCCGACCTATCGGATGTGAATTGGTCAAACGTTCATTGGTCTTTATTCACGCTCTGCCTGATCGCCGGCCTCGTTGCATCCTGGTTTGGCTTTCTTTTCATGCGCAAGTGGACACGGCTTCGCAAGCTGCCGGAAGGGATTCTGGGCAAAGGGATTCGCGTGCGTTCCAATGGAAGCGTGGAACTAGGCTCGGTGCGCGTACGGCCGGCAAGTTATCGAGAAATTCAGACGACCGGCCGAGGGCAAATCCAGTCCATCAAGTGGAAGCGGCTGGCCCGCTATACGGCGGAACGCGAGTTGCTGGTCAACTTGATGCACAGCAAGGAAGCAGGCTTGATGGTGAGCCACTTGATTCTCAAGGGAACCGAAGGGCGTGAAGTCATGTTCCTGGGAGTCACTCAATCTGGAATCGCGGATCAGGATAGGTTGTGGGCGCTCGATGAATCCGGCATTGTCTGCCTTGATCGCGGCCCCGCCGCGGAGCAACTGGATGCGGTGAGTCGCTTGCTTGCGCCCATCGCGCGCCGCGAGGGCGGCCTGCTAGCGCTGACGCTGACCGAAGATGCGGGAGATGCGGACGCCGAAGCGGATGCGAGTGAAGAGGCCGAGGCAAAGCGCTCCGCTGCTATCAAGCAAGAGCAGGCGAATGAGCAGTTGGGCGCGGGCGTCCTTCCCGAGGCGCTGCTGCCTGTTGCCGGCGTCGTAGAAAAATACGGCTACGCGCTGAGGCCGAACCTGAATGCTGAGAAGTTCAGAGGCTGGTAGCGAGGCTCTCTCAACTTTACAGCTTCAGCCGGTAGATATCGATCTTGGTTTGCTTGCCTTCGATGTAAACGGTTGGCGAAAGAATTTTGGTTCCGGCCGACGACGCTCCGCTGGCGACGATCGCCAATGCGCCCTGTTGATTATCCTGCGCGATAAATGTGGCTAGATTGCCTTGAGAGCCCGCGGCGGTATCGACGTCCAGAGCAACCAATTGCGCAAAGTCCTGCTCGTATTTTGTCAGTGTCGCGGCCAGGATCTCCATGGTCAGGCTGCCGGATACAGGAAGTGTTCCTACCATTATTCACCTTCACTCTCTTACCGCTAATTAATGTTTGCAGCCGCGACGGCGGCGCTCAGCGTCGCGAGTTTACTGTCGTCATTGGTTGCTTCGTCAATGGCTTGGCGGAAGATGCCAAGCAAATCGGCAGCGCTGGCATCCGCCTTCGGCGCGTAACCGGCCGCTGTCAATATCTGCCGCAAGGTTTGCAGCGCTTTTATGGACTGCTGCGAATCCGCGCCATTCACTGCGCTCTTGAGCTTTTCGTAGGCGGTGCGGTTGCTGATGGATTGCTTGGCTTGAGCCGGTGTCGCGGGAGTCAAATCGGCCACGGCTTTTTCCAAATCTTTGGTTGCCGTATCCGCCTTGCTTCCCGCGTTGCTGGCAATTTCAACCAGCGCCGAGGGCACCGTCCCCGCATAATAAAAATCGACGAGGTCGATCCAGGCCGCTTCGAGCGGATAGCTGGTTACATCGCGCGTCGCCAGGCTGGTGATAATCTGCGCCTGCTTGGTCTTTCTCGTTGCGCGCATCTGCGAGACGATCGCCTCGGTGGTCTTGTCCTGAAAATAATTCTTGTCGAGCGAAGTCCATGTGCCGTGAAAGGCTGTGCTGGTCGCAGAAAGGATATCTTTAACGTCGCTTGCGCCCACCACTGTGGTTGCCGCGGTCAGGCCCAGTTGCAGCGCGTCGCTTCCCGTCTGTGCTCCGGCGCGCGTGGTGGTCAGGTGCATTTCAAATCTTCCGTAGCCGCTCTCGATGCCGGTCATCACGCGGTAAGCGATCTGGTTTCGCGCGGTTTTTGCGGCGGTTAAATCGCCGATTTTCACGTCGTCGCGATAAGCGGTTACATCGGCATTGAATTGACTGGTGCTATAACTCGAAATCGCCGGAGCGCCTAACTCCCTGGGCATTCTGGGGCCCATGGTGGACATGCATCCGGTAAAGACAAGCACGCAAGGCAAGATTGCCAAGATGGCCGAACGACTTACACTGAACTGTCGCATTGTTCCTCACAATCGCGGCCGGAATGGGTTGCATTCCCGCGGACAAAAGCATGGAAATTCCCGGTTGGTTCGATGCGCCGCGAAAAGTATTCATTCCTTAGCGGGGCAATTCGATGCGTTTTCTGGAAGCATTGCCCTCCACAGCAGCATGGGAGCGCAAAAATGGAAAATAGGAAGGGCCGGCAAGGTTGGAAAGAGGCCGGCTTGCCGTGCCTGGCCGCAGCTAAATCCGTTCACAGTGAGATTGCCAAGACTGGCTTGAATTGTCAAGGTATAACTTCATCTTACGAAGATGAAATGCATCATCCGCATCACTGCCTGGCCCCAGCCGCTAAAATGGACTCGGTCTTTGTTCTGGGAGAAACCCGCGATGAAAAAGATTTCGTGCCTGCTCGCCTTTACCCTAGCTCTGTTGCCCGGCGTCCTTCAGTGTCAGCCTGCTCCGCCCCCGGTTCAAAGCCTTCCCGGACTCCTTCTACAGAAGAATGCGGCCATGAAGACCCGCGACGGCGTGACACTGCGCGCAGACATTTACAGTCCACCGGCCGCCGGAAGCTACCCGGTCCTACTCACGCGCACACCATATAACAAGGACAATTTTTCGGCATTTGGACAGAGGGCGGTGGCGCGCGGCTTTATCGTCGTGGTGCAGGATGTTCGCGGCCGCTATGCCTCCGAGGGTGAGTGGTACCCCTTCAAGCACGAGAGCGACGATGGCTACGACACGGTCGAATGGGCTGCACAGTTGCCCGGCTCCAACGGCAAGGTGGGCATGTTCAGCGGCTCCTATGTTGGCGCGACGCAGATGCTGGCGGCCATCGCTCATCCTCCGCATCTGGCGGGTATTTGTCCTATTGTCACTGCCAGCAACTACCACGAAAACTGGACTTACCAGGGCGGCGCATTCGAGCAGTGGTTCAATGAGTCATGGACTTCTGGCTTGGCTCAGGACACTTATGATCGATTCATTGTTCAGCAGACCAACGCGCTGGTGGGCGACGCCGTTTTGCCGCTGAAGGATTACCCAGTCTTCAATATCAAAATTCCGCAAGACGGCGCGGCGCTGACTCGCAACCTTGCGCCCTACTTCCGCGACTGGCTCGATCACCCCGCCTATGACCTTTATTGGAAGCAGTGGTCCATCGAGGAGAATTATCAGAAGATCGCGGTTCCGGCGCTTACTGTGGCCGCCTGGTATGACATTTTTCAAGCTGGTTCGCTGCGCAATTATGTTGGCATGAAAAATCACGCAGGCAATGAGACGGCACGCAACGGACAGCATTTGATTGTCGCTGTTGGGGGCCACTCCGGCTGGGGCCGCAAGGTTGGCGATGTCGATTTTGGCCCCGACGCGGCCTTCGACGAGAACGACTACATTCTGGATTGGTACGACTATCTCTTCCTGGGCAAGCAGAATCAATTCGCCAACGGGAAGCCGGTCAGGATTTTTGTAATGGGCGAAAACAAGTGGCGCGATGAAGACGCCTGGCCGCTGGAACGCGCCAAGCCGACGCGTTACATGCTTCACTCCTGCGGCAACGCCAACAGCGCGTCAGGCCACGGATTGCTCTACACCAGTTCTGTGGGATTTCTCTGCGAGAGCAATGACACATATGTCTACGATCCCGCTTATCCAGTGCCCACCGTCGGCGGCCCGCTCTGCTGCGACGGAAATCATCTGCCGGGTGGACCTCTTGACCAGAAGGAAGTGGAGGGCCGCCAGGATGTGCTGGTCTACTCCACGCCGCCGCTGGAAAATGACCTGGAAGTTACTGGACCGATCACTCTGGAATTATTCGCAAGCTCTTCGGCCGTCGATACCGACTTTACAGCGAAGTTAGTCGATGTGTGGCCCAATGGATTTGAGCAGAATATTACGGAAGGAATTCTGCGCGCCAGTTATCGCGAGTCCACCTCCAAGGCCAAGCCTATCGTACCCGGCAAGGTCTATGAGTACAAGATCGATATGGCAGCGACGAGCAATGTATTTCTCAAGGGCCACCAGATACGTCTTGAAGTGAGCAGCAGTAACTTCCCGCGCTTTGACCGCAATCTAAATACGGGGAAGCCGGCAAGCACAAGCGCGGAGTTTGTGAAGGCGACAAATACTATCGTTCACGACGGCAACTCAGCGCTGATTTTGCCGGTGGTGCCGAGATAGCCGCGAGATAGGGTGTTTAAGTCAGGAGCGGGTGGCGATCAATTCCTTCGCCGCCTGCCGTCCCAGCCGGATGCAGTCTGGAATTCCGATGCCGTCATAGGCGTTGCCGGCCAGACGCAGACCCGGCAGAGCGGCAACACGCTCGGCGATGCGCTGCTTGCGCTCCTGATGTCCGACGGCGTATTGCGCCATGGCGCGGCTCCAGCGCGAGACTTGAGAGTGTTCGGGATTGGTTGCGAGCGGTAGAACTTTCTTGCCCAAAATCTCATTCAATTCGCGGCGCACGGTGGCCACCAGAGTCTCGTCCGATGCAGCCATCAGTTCCTCGTGTTTCATGCCACCCAGGAAGGCGCGGAAGATTGCCTTTCCGGTCGGCGTGCGCCCCAGAAATTTGCGATGGACAAAGGTGCAGGCCAGCATGGAACGGCCTTCGACGGCCGGAACCAGAAAGCCAAATCCATCGGGCAGGCTTCCCAATTGCGCCTCGTCGTAGATCAAATTGACAGTGATTGAGGACGAGTAAAAGATTGCGCTCAACTCCGCGCCGAGCAATGGGTCCACCGAGTTCAATAGCGCGCCTGCGGCCCAGGCGGGCGTGGCTATAATAACCGCATCGTAAAGCTCAGCCGCGCCGTGGCTTTCCAGCTTCCAGCCATCGGCAGTCTTTTCCAGCACGCTTACCGGCGCGGAGAGACGCACGCTGGCAGGATCAAGCCTCGCCGTCAGGGCCTCCACCAACTGGCTCATGCCCCCGCGCAGCGCGGTAAAAATGGCGCGCGGCGCGGGCTTATTGTTTGTTGCTCCATTCATCTTTGCGGCAGCGGCCGCCATCGAGCGCATCTTGCGGTGCGCGGCGAGCATTCCGCGTGTCAGTGAGCCGTACTCGGTTTCCATTTCAACCAGGCGCGGAAGCACGGTGCGGGCGCTGAGTTGCGATGCGTCGCCGCCAAAAATTCCCGAGAGCAGCGGGTCGGCAAGGCGCTCGACGGCCTCGCGGCCAAAGTGGCGCTCGACCAGTGAAGCCACCGACTCATCCTGCCCCGAGGGCCGCGGCGGATGTAGCAGTTCCAGGCCCATCCGAATCTTTGTCAGCAGGCTGAAGAGCCGAGTCAGCGCCGTGGGAATCAGCTTGGTGGGCACTAGAAACATCAGCCCGTCGGGCAGCGGAATCAGCCGGTTTCCAACAACAATATAAGTTTTGCGGTCGGCGTCGTTGGAGGCCGTCAGCTCCGCACCTAGGCCGAGTTCGCGGCAGAGTTGCGCGGCGGCCGGCTTCTCGGTGAGAAAGGAATCCGGCCCGCGCTCCAGCACCGTGCCGTCCACAATTTCCGAAGCCAGAACCCCGCC
>Ga0181534_10000849_pt1 | contig 21126 bp, 19 predicted proteins | sample PEATcosm2014_Bin_37_FD_119758 | JGI IMG/M metagenome (GOLD analysis project Ga0181534, IMG submission 119758) | Peatland microbial communities from MTU Mesocosm Facility, Houghton, MI, USA - PEATcosm2014_Bin17_10_metaG | ecosystem: Environmental > Terrestrial > Soil > Wetlands > Peat | place... | reverse complement strand
GATCGGGATCGCCACCGGCGTCATCAACGTGAAGTTCAAACCGCTCGGCTAATCCACCCAGGTTCGGGGGGCGCGATCGCGCACTAACCTAGGGCCTCGTGAGCCTCTTCAAGACCCTCCTCAAACTGATGGTGCTGCTCATGGTTGGCGCGATCGTGGCCGGCGTCATTTTCGCGGTTACTCGCGACAAGGACACGGGCCCGCTCTCGTTTGAGGAGTGGCCGAGTGTGCCGCGCAATCCCGACGCGTAACCAACGCTGACCAACCAAGGAGCACGCATGGCCCAGATGGAATATCGACGACTCGGACGCTCCGGACTCAAGGTCAGCGTCCTCTCCTTTGGCAGTTGGGTCACCTTCGCCAACTCCAACCAGCTCGAGACCGCGGCCCAGGCGGCTGAGTGTCTGGCCGCCGCGCACGACGCGGGCGTCAACTTCTACGACAACGCCGAGTCCTACGGAGCCGGCGAGTCCGAGCGCGTGATGGGCGCGGCCATTCGCGAACTGGGGTGGAAGCGTCACGACTACGTCGTCTCCACCAAGCTCTTCTGGGGACTCTACGAGGGTCCCAACCTCCGCAACACCCTCAATCGCAAGTACCTGAGTCAGGCCATCGTGGCCTCCCTGGAGCGCTTCGGTCTCGACTTTGTCGACTTGGTCTTCTGTCACCGCGCCGACCCGAACACCCCCATTGAAGAGACCGTGTGGGCGATGAGCGACATGGTCGACCGCGGCCAGGCGTTGTACTGGGGCACGTCCGAGTGGAGCGCGGACGAGATCCGCGCGGCCTGGGACATCGCCGAGCGCCACAACCTGCACAAGCCCGTCATGGAACAGCCGCAGTACAACATCCTCACGCGCGAGCGCGTCGAGAAGGAGTACGCCCGCCTCTACGAGGACATCGGGCTCGGCACCACCATCTGGTCCCCTCTGGCGTCAGGCCTCTTGACGGGCAAGTACCTCAACGGCGTCCCCGAGGGCTCGCGCGCGACGCTGCCGGGCTACGAGTGGCTGCGCCACACGCTCACCAACGAGGCGTCCAACAAAAAGGTCGCCGAGGTGAAGAAGATCGCCGACGAGCTCGACGTCTCCCTCGCCCAGTTCTCTCTCGCCTGGTGCACCAAGAACCCTCACGTCTCGACCGTCATCACCGGCGCGTCCAACGCCGAGCAGGTTCGTGAGAACATGACGGCCCTCGACGTGATCCCGCTGCTCACCCCCGAGATCATGGAGCGCGTGGACCTCATCTCCTTGATGTAGTTACGACGCCGCCGCGGTGGTGGCAAATCGCTTCAGGGCGAGTGGCACGCAGATCGCCATGATCACGACGCACCAGCCACACATGGCGACCACCGGATGCGTGAGGGGCCACGGCCCGGTGGCGTTATATCCCTGGGCCACGTGGCGCATGGAGGCCACAAATGGCGAGAGCGGGTCCCATTGGGCGATGGGACGCAACCAGGACGGGAGCGTCGAGATCGAGACGAAGGTGCCCGCGAGGAAGGACAGTGGCAACATGATGGCGAAGCCGATGCCCTGCACCGCGTCGGGAGTCTTCAGCAGCATGCCCATCAGCACCCCGAACCAGGTAAAGGCGAACAGCCCGAGCAGGATCAGCCCGACGAGGGTCAGAACCGTGGCGAGGTTGTGGTCGGGACGCCACCCGAGGGCCAAGCCGAGGCCCGCCACGATGGCGATGCCGAGGACCTGCTCGACCACTTGACCCACCACCTGAGACGAGATGACCGAGAGACGGGTCACCGGGAGTGATCGAAAGCGGTCGATCACCCCGCTGCCAAAGTCAGTGGCCGTGGCGACCCCGGCGCCGATCACGCCGAAGGCCAGACTCTGGCCGATCAGTCCCGGCAGGAGGTAGTCCTTGTAGGAGATCCCCGGGATATGAATGGCCGAACCGAAGATGTAGAGGAACAGCAGGGTAAACATGATCGGCTGGATCGTGACGTCGCTCAGGCGGGTGGGAACGCGCGGAATCGTGCGCAGCCCGCGCGCGACGAGCAGCCACGTTTCGCGGAGAAACCTCAGAAAACTGCCCGGGCGCGCGGGGAGTGCTTCGTAGTCGGACGGGGCTCGTTCGTGAGTGATAACGCTGACGGTGCTCATGAGTGGGACTCCTCAAGGTCGGGGGTCCAAAGACCCGTGTCGTTCTGGCTGTTCGTAGCGTTGGCTGGCTGACCGGTGAAGGCGAGGAAGGCGTCGTCCAGCGTCGGTCGTCGCAGGGCGATCTCGTCGATCTCGACGCCGACTCCCGTCAGGGCCTCCGACACTCGAGCCAGGTCCTCGACTTCTTTGGGCGCGGGGATGGAGATCATGCGCTGCTCCGGATTGGGTGTCACGTCAAATCGTGGGGACAGCAACTCCACGAGTCGCTCCATGCCCGCCAGGTCCGCGGCGATGACGTCAACGCGCTGATCCCCGATACGAGCTTTGAGTTCATTGGCGGTGCCCGCCGCGGTGGTGCGTCCGTGGTCCAAGAGGACGATGTAGTCGGCCAGAGCGTCGGCCTCCTCGAGATACTGGGTGGTGAGAAAGAGGGTGACACCCGTCTCGACCAACTCGCGAATGGTGTTCCAGACCACCTGGCGACTGCGCGGGTCCAACCCGGTCGTGGGCTCGTCCAAGATAAGTACCTTGGGCTGAACCACCAAGCTCGCCGCCAGGTCGACCCGTCGCCGCTGTCCGCCCGACACCGACTTCACCAACTTGTCGCGGAACTCCCCGATATCGAAGCGCTCAATGAGGTTCTCCACCACCCGCTCGGCGGCCCCTCGGCCGTATCCGCGCAGGCGCGCCATGAGCAAGAGGTTCTCCCGCGCGGTCAAGTTATCTTCCAGGGCCGCGAACTGGCCCGTCAGGGACAACAAGCTGCGCACCGTGTCGGACTCTTTGACGACGTCGTGACCGCACACTTTCGCGGTCCCACTCGTGGGCTTGATCAACGTGGCCAGCATGCGCACGATCGTGGTCTTGCCGGCCCCGTTGGGGCCGAGCAGCGACACGACGGTTCCGCCTCGTACCTCGAGGTTGAAGTCGTTGACGGCAACAAAGTCGCCGAACTGTTTGGTGAGGCCGTTGGTGACGACGACCAGCTCATCTGATGGCATAGGAACTCCCTTCGCGGAAAATACTACAGTAACTAAAAAGATTTAGCAACTAGAAATTTGGACTTTTTCGCGGTACACTGGAGCGATGAACGAAAACCGGGAAAAGGACGGCACGGCTGGCGACGTTCGTCCCGTCGGGCCCGAGCGTTCAGCCCAAGTTGACGCTCTCCACCAGGGACTTCGAGAGCGCAAGAAGGCGCTCATGCGCCAACTGATCTCCGACACGGCAACCGTAATGTTCCTAGAGCGTGGCTTCGACGAGGTCCGGGTCAGTGAGATCGCCGCCGCCTGTGACGTCTCAGAAAAGACGATCTACAACTACTTCCCCACCAAAGAGTCACTGCTGCTCGACCGGGAGGAAGACTCCGCCAACGCGATTCGCCGGGCCCTGGGTCCCGAGGGTGACCCCGTCTCCCCGGTGACGGCCATGGTGCAGATCTTGAAAGGCGAGCTCGAAGAGTTCATCGGCCACATCAACGAGCACGATCAGGTCCAGTTCTCCTTGATCGGCGACTTCAATGACTTGATTGAGAGCACGCCGTCGCTCAAGGCCGCGCGCGCCGACATGATCGATCGCGTGGCCCAGGTGGCCGCGGAGTCCATGGCCGCGCGCGCGGGCCTCGATCCCAATGACCCCGAGCCCCAGATCGCGGCCGACGCCCTCACCAGTCTCTGGCGAATTTTCTACCGCTCGATCGTCAAGTACACGAGTGGTGAGCTCTCCATCGACGAGGTACGAGCGGCTGTCGTGAGTGACGTCGAACGCGCGGCGCGTCTGCTCGACACCGGTTTGTGGTCCTTCGCCACGATGGTGCAGGGGCAGAACGGGCGTGAACAGTTCAACGCGGCCGCCGACGCGTCCGTCGAAGCGCGCAAGGAGGTCCTCGCCGCCCTCAAGCAGGCGCGCGCCGCGTGGCACGCGGTCAAGATCGAGATGGAGAGTCACTCCCACGATGACGCCTCAGTTCGACGGGCGCTCAATGACGTTCGAGCCGCCCACGTCCAGGCCCACCAGATCTCTCATCAAGAGGCCTTCGAGATTCGTCGCGAGGCCCGCCAACGAGCTCAGGAAGTCCGCGACGGGGCTCGGCAGCGGCGCGAAGAAGCCCGCAAGCTCGGTGGACAGATCAAACAAGAGATCAAACGAGAGATCAAAGAAGAGGCACGCCAGCGCGGCCAAGAGATCAAAGATGCGGTAAAGCGCGGGCGCCGACCGGGCCGCCCGTAGATCCTCAGCGCAGCGCGATGAGGTGGATGTCCTGAATCCCGTCGGTGTTGCGAAGTGCCTCGACCACCTCTCCGGGGGTCGGGGCCTCGGTGGAGATAACCATGAGAGCCGTCTTGGTTTCCGGGTCCGGACCCACCGCCATCGACGAGATGGAGATGTCCGCTTGGCCGAGGGCCACGCCGACGAGTCCGATCATGCCGGGGCGGTCGTCGTTGTGCACGACCAGCATGGACGAGGCCGGCGCGATCTCGACGGCGTGGCCGTCGACGCTCACGATGCGGGTTTCAACCCGAGTACCGATGGTCATCAACGTGCCTGAGACGCTGTGTCCCCCCGAGCGCACCGTCACGAGGCTGACGTAGTCGGCCGACGCGACCGACGAACTCTCTCGAAAGGTGAGGTTGTGCTCTTCGGCCAACTGAGGGGCGTTCACGAAGGACACGCCGTCGTGGCCGGTCGAGCTCAGCAGTCCCTTCAACGCGCACAGGGTCAGGATCTTCGTGCCGGCGCCCGCCAACTCGCCCTGGTACACCACTTCCAGATCCGCCGGTTCGCCGTCCAGCAGTCCGCCGATGAACCGTCCGAGCACCTCGGCTATCCCCATGAAGGGGCTCACCGACTCCGACACCTCTCCCGCCGACACGTTGACCGCGTAGGGAACGAAGTCGCCCGCGAGCGCCAGCTCCACCTGCTCGGCGATAGTGACGCCGGCCTTGTCTTGCGCCTCGAAGGTGGACGCCCCGAGGTGGGGTACGACCACCACCGACGAGAGCTCGAAGAGCGGCGACTCGGTCGTGGGCTCCTTTTCGAACACGTCCAGGGCCGCGCCCTGCACTTTGCCCTCGCGAATGGCCTCGGCCAGATCGGCTTCACTGACGATCCCGCCCCGGGCGACGTTAATGATGCGCACGCCGGGCTTCACCTTGGTGAATGACTCCTTGTTGAGAAGACCCGTCGTCTCTTTGTTCTTCGGCAGGTGAATCGTGATGAAGTCGCTCTGAGCGAGCAGCGTGTCCAGGTCGAGAAGTTCCACGCCCATGTGCCGGGCACGATCTTCAGTGATGAAGGGGTCGTAGGCGACCAGTCGCATGCCAAAGGCGTTGGCGCGCTGAGCGACCAGAGCACCGATTTTGCCCAACCCGACGATGCCCAGCGTCTTGCCGTACAGCTCGACGCCTTCCCACTTACTGCGCTCCCACTTGCCGTTCTTGAGCGCCGCGTGGGCTTGGGGGATGTTCCGCGCCTGGGCCAGCAGCAGTGCCATGGTCTGCTCGGCGGCAGACAGGATGTTGGACACGGGCGCGTTGACGACCATGACGCCCAGTTCGGTGGCCTTGGACACGTCGACGTTATCGAGGCCGATACCCGCGCGTCCGACGACCACCATGTCACTGGCCGCTTCGAGGGTCGCGGCGTCGACCTTGGTCGCCGAACGGATGATGAGGGCGTGCGCACCGGGCACCGCTTCGAGCAGTTGGGCCGGCGTCAGGCCCAACTGGACGTCGACTTCGTGACCGGCGTTGCGTAGTTTCTGCAGGCCCGACTCGGCGATCTCTTCGGTAACTAATACTCGGGCCACGGAAAACCTTTCACTCGAAAGAAGACAGACTACGGGAAGGGCGAGACGGCTCAGCCCGCGGCGACGAACGCGCTCAGGCGTTCGAGTCCTTCGACCAGGTCGCTGTCGCCGAGGGCGTAGCTGAGACGGAAGAAACCCGGCGTGCCGAAGGCTTCACCGGGCACGACCGCGATCTTGATGGTCTCGAGCAACAGATCGGCCAGCTCACCCGACGTGTTCGCCATACGGCCGCCGAGCGAACGACCGAGAAGTCCCGACACGTTCGGAAAGCAGTAGAACGCGCCCTCGGGTTCGGCGCAGGTGATCCCGTCCACCTCGTTCAACATCGTCACCATGATCCGGCGGCGTCGGTCAAAGACCTCGCGCATCTCGCCCACGGCCATCAGGTCGCCCGTCAAAGCGGCCACGGCGGCGCGTTGGGAGATGTTGGAGATGTTGGACGTGGTCTGGCTCTGGTAGTTGAAGGCGGCGTCCATGATGTCGGGCGCGCTGATCATCCAGCCCACCCGCCACCCGGTCATGGCGTAGGACTTGGCGACGCCGTTGACCACGATCCAGCGGTCGCCGAGCTCGGGCGTGGCGACGGGCAGCGAGACGTTGCGCGCGCTGCCGTAGACCAGGTGCTCGTAGATCTCATCGCACAGCACCCAAATGTCGTGCTCCGCGGCCCAGCGACCGATGGCCGCGACTTCGTCGGGGCGCAGCACCGCTCCCGAGGGGTTAGAGGGCGAGTTGAAGACCAACATCTTCGTCTTCTTGGTCCGAGCGCGCTCGAGTTCCTCGACCGTGACGCGAAAGCCGTTCGCCTCGCTGGTCATCACCGGCACGGGCGTGGCGCCCGTCAGGTAGACCGCTTCGGGGTAGGTGGTCCAGTAGGGCGCGGGGATCAGCACCTCGTCGCCGGGGTTGAGCAGGCTGATGAAGGCGGTCGCGATGGAGTGCTTGCCGCCGTTGGTGACGAGTACCTGGCTGGCCTTCACGTTCAGACCGCTGTCGCGCATCGATTTGGCCGCGATGGCCTCTCGAAGTTCGGGAATACCCGGGGTGGGCGTGTACTTGTAGTTGACCGGGTCGTAGCAGGCCTTCACCGCCGCCTCGACGATGTGCACCGGCGTGGGAAAGTCGGGCTCGCCTACTCCATAGCCAATGACCGGCTCTCCCGCCGCCTTTAACGCCTTGGCCTTGGCGTCCACGGCCAGCGTGGCGCTCGGGGCGAGTCCGTTCAATAGGTCACTGGTTCTGGCGCTCATTGAATGGCTCCGATCATTTTCCGTAAGAATAAGTCTATGAGTTCCCCCGACACCCCCAAGATCCCCGCTGACCTTCTGCCGCGCGACGGCCGATTTGGATCAGGCCCCTCGAAGATTCGCCCGGAGCAGATCGCCGCTCTCGAGGCGGACGCCTCGACGTACCTCGGTACCTCGCACCGTCAAGCGACCGTGAAGAACAAAGTCGGTGAAGTGCGTGACGGGCTGGCATCACTCTTCAGCCTTCCCGAAGGGTACGAGGTGTTGCTCGGCAACGGCGGCACCACGTGCTTCTGGGACGCGGCGACCTTTCACCTCATCGCCGAGCAGTCACAGCACCTGAGTTTCGGAGAGTTCTCCTCGAAGTTCGCGACCGCGGCGAAGGAAGCGCCGCACATCAAGGATCCGTCCATCATCATCAGCGAGGTCGGTACCCACCCCGTGTCCGTGGCCGATGAGGGCGTCGACCTCTACGCCTTCACCCACAACGAGACTTCCACCGGCGTCATGATGCCCATCGAGCGACCCGCCGGCGCGACGGGACTCGTCGCGGTGGACGCCACGTCGGGAGCGGGCGGTCTGCCCGTCGACCCGACCCAGTTCGACTGCTACTACTTCGCGCCCCAGAAGTCCTTCGGGTCCGACGGCGGTCTCTGGCTGGCCCTGTGCTCGCCGGCGGCGATCGAGCGCATCGAGACCTTGGCCGCCTCGGGTCGATGGACCCCCGCCTTCTTCGATCTCAAGATCGCCCTCGACAACTCTCGACTCAACCAGACGTACAACACGCCGGCTCTCGCGACATTGCACCTGATGGCAACTCAGATTAAGTGGTTCAACGAGAACGGCGGCCTGTCGTTCTCCACGGGTCGATCACGTCAGTCGGCCGAGATCCTCTACACCTGGGCCGAGGCCTCGGACTTCGCGACGCCCTTCGTGAAGAACCCCCAAGATCGCAGCAACGTGGTGGGCACCATTGACTTTCACGAGGACGTCGACGCCAACCAGATCGCCAAGATCCTGCGCGCGAACGGCGTGGTCGACACCGATCCCTATCGCAAACTCGGGCGCAACCAGTTGCGCATCGCCATGTTCCCGAGCGTCGATCCCGACGACGTCGCCTCGCTGTGTGCCAGCATCAACTGGATTGTCGGGAACCTCTAGGTCCCGCTTCCGTCCTACTCGCCACGCCATCGCCTAGAGTCTCGCGCGCGCCCGCGTGAGCAGTTGGCCGTCGGTGACGCTGATGACGTTGTACGTCGATCCCGACTGAGTCGCGGCTCCACCGTGTCGGCCATCGGGCGCGAGGCAGAGCGTTCGAAGTTCGGCGCGAAAGTCGTCAGGGAGACCGGACGACTCGGCCAACATCGCTCGACACGCCTGGTCGGGCTCGTCACCGCGAGCCAGATTGTCGACCACCGTGCGCGCGCCGCCCAGACGCACGCTCAGCTCACCGCGTCCGGTGCAGCCCGAGGCGCCATAGCGAAGGTCCGCGTAGATGCCGGCGCCCGCTATCGCGGAATCTCCCACTCGGCCCGGGTACTTCCAGGGGTAGCCACTGGTCGAGACTCCCGCGACCAGTTCACCCTGCTCGTCGATCGCCAGCACGTTGACCGTCCCCCACGGTCCCTCGTGAGGTTGAAAACGATTGACCAGGGCGAGCGCCGTGCGTCGATAGGCCTCGTCTCCCGCGCTCGCCTCGGTTCGCTCCCCTTCCACCGACTCGCCCAAGGCGGCGAGCGCCGTGCGAAATAACTCGCGGGACTCATCGGTCAAGAGATCGCGCCGTTCGAAACCGCACTCGTCGGCAAACAGCTCGGCGCCCTCGGCGACCAGGAGGCAGTGCTGGGGGAGCCTCTCGAGCACCGCGCGAGCGATGGAGATGGGATGGGCGAATCCCTTCACCGCGCCGACCGCCCCGACGGCGCGGGTCGATCCCACCATCACCGACGCGTCCAGTTCCACGTCGCCGCGCGCGTTGGGTAGTCCTCCGGTACCGACGTAGTGGTCCTTTTGATTGTCCTCGCAAAGTCGAAGCGCGGCTTCCACCGCGTCGAGCGCCGAACCCCCGCCCGCCAGAATTCGCGCACCGTCGAAGAGTCCCGCCTCGCTGCGTTCACTGCCGATGATGATGGGAGCGGGCTTCACGCCGCGGGGCCGGAGGTCTTCACCGTTACTGGTCGGTGTCGCCGCCGGAGATTTCCGAGACCTTTTGCTTGCCGGCCGAGACGAAGGGCATCATCTCGCGCAACGTCTTACCGATCTTCTCGATGGGATGATTCTTGCCCGCTTCGCGCAGTTCGCGGTAGCGAGGACGGCCGATCTCGTTCTCTTGAATCCACTCGGCGGCGAAGGTGCCGTCTTGGATCTCGGTCAAGATCTTCTTCATCTCGCCCTTGACGGTCTCGGTGATGACCCGTGAGCCGCGGGTGAGGTCGCCGTACTCGGCGGTGTCCGAGACGCTGTAGCGCATGCCGGTGATGCCCTCTTCGTACATCAGGTCAACGATCAACTTCAGCTCGTGGAGGCACTCGAAGTAGGCGCTCTCTGGCTGATACCCCGCCTCGACCAGGGTCTCGTAGCCGGCGCGCACCAGAGCGGTCACTCCCCCACACAGCACCACCTGCTCACCAAAGAGGTCGGTCTCGGTCTCTTCGGCGAAGGTCGTCTCGAGCACCCCGGCCCGCGTCGCGCCGATGCCGTCGGCGTAGGCCAGCGCGATGTCGTGGGCGTGGCCGGTCGCGTCCTGGTACACCGCGATCAGCGACGGCACGCCACCGCCCTCGACGTAGGTGCGGCGCACGAGGTGCCCCGGACCCTTGGGCGCGACCATCGCCACGTCAACGTCGGCCGGTGGCGTGATGAGATTGAAGCGGATGTTAAAGCCGTGCGCGAACAGCAGGCACTTGCCCGCGGTGAGATACGGCGCGATGTCGGCGTCGTAGGTGCGCTTTTGCTCGGTGTCGGGAACGAGCACCATGATGACGTCGGCCTCCTGGCAGGCCTCGGCGATGGACAGAACGCGAAGTCCCGCCTCTTCCGCCTTCAGGACCGAGGACGACTCCATCCGCAGTCCGACGCGAACGTCGAAGCCGCTGTCGTGAAGGTTGAGCGCGTGGGCGTGGCCCTGCGATCCGTAGCCCAATATCGCGATCTTTTTCGCCTTGAGCAGATCGGGCTTGACGTCCTTTTGGTAGTACATCGTGGTCATCGGGAAAACTTTCTCTTCGCTTTAGGCGTTCGCCGTCTGACCGAGTCTAGGGAGTGCGACACGACCGGTCCGCTGAAGTGCGACGTCGCTGAAGACCTCGAGGGCTCGCTCCAGGCGATCGCACGCTCCGGGAGTTCCGGCCAACATCACCGTCACGGACGTGGCGTTCACGTCGACGATCGAGGCGCCGGTATGGGCCGCCACCTCCAGCACGTCCGCGCGCGTGGCACTGTCGACGGGGAGAGTCGCGAGCAGAAGCTCTCGCTCGACGGCGTCCTGGGGCGCGAGGTCGGTGATCTCGACGACGTTGACTAGTTTGTCCAGCTGGGCCACGATCTGCTCGAGGGGAGCGCTCTGCGCGTCCACGACAATGGTCACCCGGGAGAAACGCGCGTTGCCCTCGGCCGGAGCGACGGCCAGTGAGTAGATGTTAAAGCCGCGCCGCGCGAAGAGTCCCGCGATGCGCGCGAGGACCCCCGCCTTGTTCTCCACCAGCACCGACAAGATGTGATGGCGCACCGGCGCGGGGTCGCTCTGTCCGAGAAAGGGCTCGGGGCTCACTGGGCGCCCCCGCGCAGCAGGGGATGGACCATGATGTCGTCGTTGCTCGCGCCCGACGCGACCATGGGAAAGACTTTCTCCGAGGAGTCGGTGCGAAAATCGATGACCACCGGCACGTCGTTGATCTGATTGGCCTGGGCGATGACGGCGTGCATCTCTTCGAGAGTGTGAGCGCGCAGACCCACGCAGCCCATCGCCTCGGCCCACTTCACGTAGTCGGGCAGGTCCGCGCTCAGGTAGACCTCGGAGTAGCGCTCTTCATAAAACATCTCTTGCCACTGGCGAACCATGCCGAGGTACGCGTTGTTCAAGATCGCGACCTTGATCGGAATGCCCTCACTGCGCGCCGTCACCAACTCCTGGGCGGTCATCTGGAAGCAGCCGTCGCCGTCGATGCACCAGACCGTACGATCGGGCCGGCCGACCTTGGCCCCAATGGCCGCGGGAACCCCGAAGCCCATGGTGCCCGCGCCACCGGAGTTAACCCAGGTGCCCGGCTCTTCGAACTGCCAGTACTGGGACGCCCACATCTGGTGCTGGCCCACGCCCGCGGCGACAATGGTGCCGGGCGACGCCGCGCGCGCGATGGCCTCGATGACGTGCTGGGGTCGAAGCGGCCCGTCGGTGCTCGGCTCGTCATAGACCAACGGGTAGCGCTCTTGCCAGGTACGGATCTCTTTCCACCACACGTCGAGGTTCTGGGGCGTCGCCCGCGCCTCGTCGAGGGCGCGGAGCGCGATCGCCACGTTGGTCTGCATCGCCACGTCGGCCCGGCGGACCTTGTTGAACTCGGCGCGGTCAATGTCGACGTGAATGATCTTGGCGTCCGCGGCGAAACTCGAGAGCTGGCCGGTCACGCGGTCGTCGAAGCGCGCTCCGAGGGAGATCAAGAGATCGGACTTCTGCAGGGCCGTGACCGCGCTGTACATGCCGTGCATCCCCGGCATGCCCAGGTGTTGCTCGTGGGAGTCCGGGAAGGCGCCCCTGGCCATCAAGGTCGTCACGACCGGCATCTTGGTGCGCTCGGCGAAGACGAGCAGTTCCGCGGAGGCGCGCGACTTCAACGTTCCCCCACCGACGTACAAGACGGGCCGCTCACTTCGCGAGATCAGCTCGACGGCCAGAGCCAGCGCGTCGTTGTCGAGGGGTATCTCGGGCTGATACCCCGGCAGGTCCAACTCCTCGATCGTCTCGGGGTACCACCACTCCATGGTCGACTGCGAGATGTCCTTGGGCAGGTCGATGAGCACCGGTCCGGGTCGCCCGGTCGTCGCGAGATAGAAGGCCGAGGCGACCACGCGGGGAATCTCGTGGGCCGACTGGATGAGGAAGTTGTGCTTGGTAATGCCCATGGTGATGCCCGTGATGTCGCACTCCTGAAAGGCGTCAGAGCCAATGGCGGCCGTGGCCACCTGACCGGTAATCACGACCAGGGGTGTTGAGTCCATGTGGGCGTTGCCGATCGGGGTGACGATGTTGGTGGCACCCGGGCCGCTCGTCACCATGGCCACACCCGGCTTACCGGTCGCGAGCGCGTACCCCTCGGCCATGTGACCGGCACCTTGTTCGTGACGCACGAGGATATGGCGGATCGAGGAGTCCAGTATCGGGTCGTAGACGGGCAGAATGGCCCCACCGGGCAGCCCGAAGATGGTGTCAACCCCTTCGCGTTCGAGACTCTTGATTAGTGCTTGCGCTCCGGTGAGTTGCACAGCGCTCCTTTGTGGTCAGATAAACAAAAAGGCCTCCCTTTTCTGGGAGGCCTCCGGTATGTACGTGTAGACGTGACTACCGGCGCCAGGCGCCTACTACTACCAGAATCTCGATTGAAGTCGTCACGGCCCAAGTCTAAACAGAACGGCTCGTCGATTTCAAGCGCGAAGCGACAGCCCGCCCGCGCGGGCCGCTTCACTCACTCGATTTAACGTCTTACCCGCGAGTACGGACCCTCTCTCGCGAGAATCGGGCTCGCCGCCGACGGGGAGGGCCCCGCGACGGTGCCAAGAATCGACGGTCTCTAGCGAGTCGTCACGGCGCCTTTCTCGGCGCCCTGCGCGAGGCGAGCAAACTTCTCCAGGACGCCGGTCGTGTAGCGCGGTGTAAAGGGGGCAATGTGCCGGGCGCGCTCGGCCAGCTCCACGGGGTCGACCATCAGGTCGATACGCAACGTGTCCACGTCAATAACGATGCGATCGCCGTCGGCCACCAGCGCAATCGGCCCACCGTCGACGGCTTCGGGGGCGACGTGACCGACACAGAATCCGTGCGTCCCGCCGCTAAAGCGTCCGTCGGTCACGAGCGCGCAGTCCGCGCCTCGACCCACGCCCTTCATCGCCCCGGTGATCGCGAGCATCTCGCGCATACCGGGACCGCCCTTCGGCCCTTCGTAGCGAATCACCACCACCGTGTTGGGCTCGATCTCGTTGGCCATGATCGCGTCCATGGCGGCAATCTCGCCATCGAAGACGCGCGCCGTGCCGTCAAAGTGCAGCTCGTCCAGGCCCGCGACCTTGACCACCGCGCCCTTCGGCGCGAGCGAACCACCCAAGACGGCGATACCGCCCTGCACGTGGATGGGGTGTTCGACGCGGTGCACCACGTCACCGTCGGGTTGGTGGGCGTGAAAGTCACTCAGGCTCTCCGCCATGGTCTTGCCGCTGACGGTCATCACGTCGCCGTTGATCAGATCGTGTTCGAGCAAGTGGGCCAGGACCACGGGAACCCCGCCGATGGCGTCGAGGTCGCTCATGTGGTACTTGCCGTGCGGCTTGGTGTCCGCGATGTGGGGGACCCGCTGAGCAACCTTGTTGAAGTCATCGAGCGCGAGGTCGACGCGAGCTTCGTGAGCAATGGCGAGCAGGTGTAAGACCGCGTTCGTCGAGCCCCCGAGCGCCATCACCACCGCGATGGCGTTCTCGAAGGCCTCTTTGGTCATGATCTGACGCGCGGTGATTCCGCGGTCGAGCAGGTTCAAGACCGCCGTTCCCGAGTCGTAGGCGAACTGATCGCGACGCGGATCAATCGAGGGCACCGACGCGCTGCCGAGCAGGGACATACCGATCGCTTCGCCGACGCTGGCCATGGTGTTCGCGGTGAACATGCCGGCGCAACTCCCCTCACCGGGACAGGCGGCGCACTCAATGGCCTTGAGCTCTTGGTCGCTCATCGCTCCGACGGCGTTGGCGCCCACGGCTTCAAAGACCGAGGTGATGTCGAGCGCGCGACCGTCGAGCTGTCCCGGCATGATGGTGCCGCCGTAGAGAAAGACGCTCGGCACGTTGACGCGCGCCGCCGCCATCAGCATTCCCGGCAGCGACTTGTCGCACCCGGCCAGGGTGACCATGGCGTCGAAGCGCTCGGCGTGCATCACGGTCTCCACCGAGTCGGCGATGACTTCGCGCGACACCAGCGAGGCGTGCATGCCCTCGTGGCCCATGGAGATCCCGTCCGAAACGGCGATCGTGACGAACTCGAAGGGCAGTCCGCCGCCGTCGCGCACGGCCACCTTCGCGCGCTTGGCCAGTCGATCGAGGGGCATGTTGCACGGCGTCACTTCGTTCCAGCTCGACGCCACGCCGATCTGGGGCTTGGTCATGTCGTCGTCGGTGAGGCCCATGGCGCGCAGCATGGCCCTCGCCGGCGCCCGGCCGTTGCCAATCGTGACCTCGGAGCTTCGCGGTGTGGGGTGGTTCGCCATGGGTGAAGTCTAGGGAGATCGTTTAGCGGCGCGCGTGGAGTTCGGCGATGACGGCCTTGCCGTTGGCCTGACCCTTGGTGGCTTTCATCACCTGACCAATGAAAAACTGCGCGAGCTTCTCGTCGCCGTCTCGAAAGCGTGACCACTCCTCGGGGTGGGCCTCAATCTGCGCCGCCACCACGTCGCCCAGGGAGTCCGCCGACAGTTGCTCGAATCCCCTCGCCGCCGCGATGGCCTGGGGGTCTCCCCCGTGCGCCAACAGTTCGAGCAGGACCGTCTTGGCTTGGGTCGCCGAGAGCTCCCCGTTTTGTTCCATCAACAGCGTCGTGACGAACGCCTCGGTGCTCAGGTTCTGGAGGTGCTCGGCGTCGGCGGCCAGTTCGTTGGCGGCTCGCGCCAGGGCCAGCGCGCCCTCGACGTGAGCGTCCAGGGCGGAGGTGACCAACGCGTCAAAGCCCAGGTCGACCACGACCTGGACGGCGTCGAGTTGCGTCGAGGAGGGTTCGCTCAAGCGAGCGGCCAGCACGGCCCGGCGCTCGGCGGGCATGGGTCCGAGCCCTTCTCGCACTCGCTCCTGCCAGGCGAGATCGGGCGCCAGGTCGACCAGGTCGGGCTCGCGGAAGTAGCGGTAGTCCTCGGCCTCTTCTTTGGTGCGCATGGTCGACGTCGCCCCGAGGGTCTCGTCCCAGTGGCGCGTCTCTTGGCGTACCACCCCGCCCTCGTTGAGCAACTCGATCTGGCGTAGGGCCTCGTAGTCAATGGCCCGCCCGAGGCTGCGTAGCGAGTTGAGGTTCTTGATCTCACAGCGCGTCCCGAAGGGCTCGTCGGCGTGGCGAACCGAGACGTTGGCGTCGATGCGCATCGAACCCTCTTCCATACGACCGTCCGACGCGCCCGTCGCGATCAAGATCCCGCGCAGCTCCGACGCGTAGAGCCGGGCCTGGGCCGACGAGCGAATGTCGGGGCCCGAGACGATCTCGACCAGCGGTACGCCGGAGCGGTTGTAGTCGACCAGCGATCGCTCGGCGCCGTGTATTCGTCCGCTCCCGCCCAGGTGGGTGGACTTTCCGGTGTCCTCTTCGAGGTGGGCGCGCTCCACCGACACGCGCGAACCGTCGGGCAGATCGACGTGCCCGCCCACGTTGATGGGCAGGTCGTACTGGCTGATCTGAAAGTCCTTGGGCATATCGGGATAGAAGTAGTTCTTGCGGTGAAAGGTCGAAGGACTAATCGTCGAGTGCAGGGCGCAGCCAATGGCCATGGCCAGCTCAATGGCTCGTACGTTCAACACCGGCAACGAACCGGGCAGACCGAGACAGACCGCGCAGACCCGCGTGTTGGGCTCGGCGCCGAAGAGGTTCGCACAGCCACAGAACATCTTGGTCGTGGTCTTGAGCTCGGTGTGGACTTCGAGTCCGACCACCATCTCCCAGCCGTCGGGCAGGCTCACGATGATCGCTCCACTTCCAGTACGCGAGCGGCGGCGAAGAGCAGGGCTTCGCTCCGACCGGGTCCGAGCAGTTGCACGCCGATGGGCAGGTCGCCGTCGCGTCCGTAGGGGACCGAGATCGCCGGGTCTCCCGCCAGGTTGGTGGGAATCGTGAAGACGTCCGAGAGGTACATGGCCAGAGGATTGCTCGTCTTCTCGCCAAACTTAAAGGCGACCGACGGCGCCGTCGCGCCGAGCAACAGGTCGGCTTGATCGTACGCGCGGCGAAAGGCGTCGATCATCTGCGTGCGAACTTTGAGGGCCTGGCCGTAGTACGCGTCGTAGTACCCGGCCGACAGCGCGTAGGTCCCGAGCATGATGCGTCGCTTCACCTCCGCGCCGAAGCCCAGCGTGCGCGTCGCTTCGTTCATGGCCGCGACGTCGTCGGCGTCCACGCGCAGCCCGTAGCGCACGCCGTCAAAGCGAGCGAGGTTGCTCGACGCCTCGGCCGGCGCGATGAGGTAGTACGCGCTCAGCCCGAGACGACACTCCGGAATGGAGAGTTCCACCATCGTGGCGCCCGCCTCCTGCAAGGTCGCGCGAGCCTTCTCCACAGCCGCCAGCACCTCGTCGTCGGCGCCCTCCATCAACTCACGGACGATTCCCACGCGCTTTCCGGCCACGCCGGCGTTGATCCCCGCGAGAAGCGAGGGCGCGGCTTCGGGCAAGGAGGTCGAGTCCCTCGCGTCGTGTCCCGCGATCACTTCGAGCAGCAGCGCCGCGTCGGTGACGTTGTTCGCGAAGGGGCCAATCTGGTCCAACGAGCTGGCGAAGGCAATCAGCCCGAAACGCGAGACGAGGCCGTAGGTCGGCTTCACCCCGACCACCCCGCAGAGGGCGGCCGGTTGACGAATCGATCCACCGGTGTCCGAGCCCAGGGCGAGGGGGGTCATGTGGGCGGCGACGGCGGCCGCGGATCCGCCCGACGAACCACCGGGAACCCGGGAGGGATCGTGCGGGTTGCGCGTCGGTCCGTAGTACGAGTTCTCGGTGGAGGACCCCATGGCGAACTCGTCCATGTTGGTCTTGCCCACGGGCACGGCGCCCGCGTTGAGGATGCGTTTCACGACCGTGGCGCTGTAGGGAGGACGCCAACCTTCGAGGATCCGAGATCCGGCCGTCGTGAGCTCGCCCACCTGACAGAGGTTGTCCTTCAGGGCCACGGGCACCCCGGCCAGCGGGCCGGGATCCTCGCCGCGCGAGACCTGTTCATCGACGTGCCGCGCGCGGGCGAGGGCGCGCTCCTCGTCCACGTGCACGAACACGTTGAGTTCTTCGTTGCGCGCGCGAACGGCCGCCAACGAGCGCTCGGCCTCGGCGAGGGCGCTCGTCGCGCCACGACGCACGTCGGCCGCGATCTCCGCAGCGCTGCTCACGGAGCTTCTCCCATGATGCGGGGCACGGCGAAACGGCCGTCCTCGGCGTCGGGGGCCATGGCCAGAAGCTCCTCCCGCGGAAGACTCGCCTCGATGACGTCCTCGCGCACCACGTTGAGGAGACCGAAGGGGTGTGCGGTGGGGACCACGTCGTTGAGTTGGAGCGCCGCAATATCGTTGGCGTGTTCGAGGATCTGACCGAGCTGTTCGGTGAACATGTCCAGTTCATCGTCGCTCAGGCTCAGGCGAGCGAGTTTCGCGACTTTGGCGACGTCCTCTCGACGTAGCGGCGAAGCCATGACTAGAGAACTCGGGCGAGAAAATCGAACGTCAGGGACTCGACGAGCGCCTGCTCGTTGTCCAGCGTCGCCACGTGGTACGAGTCCTCGAGCCAGACGCGCTCGATCGGACCGCTCACCATCGCGACCAGGTCGTCGCCGTTGTCGGAGGTGACGACGTGATCTTCGCGGCTCGAGATCAAGAGGCTCGGGGCGCTGATCAGTGAGAGGTTCTCATAGACCTTCACCAGACCCTCGAAGAGACTCTTCGCGGGCGCGAGCGGCGTGGCCGGATAGGACGACTCGACGACACCTTGTTTCTTGATGTCCGAGCCGATGGAGTCAATGGTCTCCACCCCCGCCGCGAGCAGGCCCTCCAGTCCCTCGAGCAACTCCGCGGGCGGCGGTTTGACCAGGGGATTGATAAAGACGCAGGCGGCGACCGCGTCGCGCAGCTCGGCCACGTACGCGGTGAGCCCGCCGCCCATCGAGAGGCCGACGATCGCTACCCGATCGCAGCGCGCGGCCAGGTCGTCGTAGGCCGCTTCGGCGGCCGCGGTCCAGTCCGACCAGGTGGTGGTGATCATGTCCTCGACCGTGGTCCCGTGACCGGGGAGCCGGGGTAGTTCGACGCTGTAGCCCCGTTGCGCGGCGAGCGTGGCGAGGGGGAGCATCGAGGTGGGATTGCCGGTGAAGCCGTGCAGAACCAACACCCCCACCGGTCCCCCGCGGTGCGAAAAGGGCTCGGCGCCCGCAAGAACGTCACTCATAGCCCTCCAGACTACCGGGTGATCTCACGCCCGCTTTCTGCGCGAACGCGGTACCGCGCGCATAAACGTCGCCGCGATCAGACCCCCGGCGGCCACGACCGCGCCGATGACGAAGGAGGCGTGAAAGGTCGCGAGCAGCGCCGGACCGGCGTGAGCGTGGTTGAGGCCGCGACGGTGCGCGATCGACTGCTGGACGGTTTCGAGGACCTGGATGCCGGCCACCTCGCCCACCTGCATCGCGAGCAACTGGGCCGCCGACATCACGCCGAACTCGCTCACCTTCACCTCGTTGGCCATGACCGAACTCGACGAGGGCAAGGCGACGCCCATGCCGAGGCCCGAAAGGGCGAGGGCGATTCCCACCTCCCACGCGCCCGAACTCGGATGGAGCATGGCAAAGAGCACCATCGACGTGGTCAAGAAGGCGGCGCCGGCCACGGCGCTGACTCTCTCCCCGACGCGAATCGCGACGTACCCCGCGATGGGTGAGCAGAGGGCAAAGGTCAAGGGTCGCGCGATGGCCAGTGCGCCCACCCGAGGGATCGAGTAGCCGTACCCCTGCTCCATCAGCAGCGGGAAGAGGAAAAACGCCCCAAAGTACGCGAAGTTCGCCGTCGCCCGCAGCACCATGGGCATGACAAAGTTTCGCCGTCGAAAGTAGAAGGCCGGGATAAGGGGATTCGCGGCGTGGCGCAACCGTCGGATGAACAGCGCCGTCGCCAGCGCGCTCGCGATAAATCCTCCGAGCGTCCATCCGCTGGTCCAACCGAGCGAGGGGCCCACCGAGAGGGCCAGCATCACCAGGGTGACCGCGAGCGACAGCGACGCGCTCCCGATCCAGTCCATGCGCCGGAACTCTTCGCGCGCTCGGCTCTTCTTCTCGGCGCTCTCGTCGTCGAGCCCGCGCCGGCGCGGCAACACGACGACCACCACGCAAAAGGAGACGATGATGATGCCCAGCTGCACCCAAAAGAGTGCTCGCCACCCGAAAGCGGCAATGATCGGCGAGCCGAGCGAGACGCCGATCACCGGGCCCCCCGCGCCCACCAGGCTCCACCAGCCCATGGCCTTCACTCGCTCTTCCCTCGAGAAGACCATGTTGATGAGAGCACCCGAGGCCGTGCCGGTGGCGGCACCCTGGACGCCGTCGAGTGTTCGCGCGAAGAGCAACATGTCCACGTTGTGCGACAACGCGGTCAGCAACGCCGACACCATGGCGCCCACCAGACCGAAGAGGTAGAGGCGACGGTGACCGAAGATGTCCCCGGTCTTTCCGAGCAGGGGTGCCGCGAGCCCGTAGGCCAAGAGCGGTCCCACCATCGTCCAGGTCAAGACCGTGACCGTGGTGTGGAACTGCGTGGCCACCGTGGGCAGCGCCACGATGAAGACGGTGAAGGTGAAGTTCAGCGCGAAGAGTCCCGTGAGCAGCGACCACAGCACCCACCACTGGTAGCGCGACGAGGCGGCGGCGCGATCCTGCACTCGCTCGCGCAGCAACATCAACCAGTTGAGATCGCTGCCCGCCTCGCTGCCGAGCGTGCCAAAGGCCGCGCTGGCTGGATCGGAGCGGGCGTTGAGAAGTCCGTCCGGATCTTCCCGGTCCAGATGCGCCGTGGGGCGCTCGTCGCTCACTTAAGCAGGGTGGGGAGTTTCGCCGCGAGTTCTTCTACCGTCCAGCGGTCATTCTTCTCCAGCGTCTCGGTCATCGTCCAGTTCTGGAACTTTCGCACGGTGCCGCCTTGGACGAAGAAAACCTGCCCGGTCGCCGCGCAGTGCTCCATGGCCAGCGTGGCCACCAGGGGTGAGATGTTGGCGGGATCCCACACGTCAAAGACCGCGGCGTCGGTCGGCTTCACCACGTAGTCCGAGAGCCCCGGCGTGGACTCGGTCATGCGCGTGCGCGCCGCGGGGGCGATCGCGTTCACTCGCACGCCGTAGCGACCCAGCTCTTCGGCGATGATGACGCTGAAGGCGGCGATGCCAGCCTTCGCGGCGCCGTAGTTCGATTGACCCACGTTGCCGAGGAGTCCTGAAGTGGACGACGTATTAATGACCGAGGCGCGCACCGTCTTGCCCTGCTTGGCTTGTTCGCGCCAGTAGGTCGCGGCGTGACGAGTCGGTGCAAAATGCCCCTTCAGGTGCACGTGAATGACCGAGTCCCAGTCGTCCTCGGAGAGATTGACGAGGACCCGGTCGCGCAGGATGCCGGCGTTGTTCACGAGAACGTGCAGATCGCCGAAGGCCTCGAGGGCGCTGTTCACCAGCGAGGCGGCGCCGTCCCAGGTGGCGACGTCGTCGTGATTGGCGATGGCCTCGGCGCCCATGGCTTTGAGCTCGGCCACCACCTCCTCGGCTGGGCTCGCCTCGAGGGCCGTGCCGTCGAGTCCCCCGCCGAGGTCGTTGACCACCACCTTGGCCCCTTCGGCGGCGAAGAGCAGCGCGTGCTCGCGACCAATCCCGCGTCCAGCCCCAGTAATAATGGCAACGCGGCCGTCAAGTGCACCCATGGGTCCCCCTAGAAAGTGAAGTAGTCCCACGATTGTACCGAGGGGCGAGCAACCTCTCCCTAGTG
>Ga0181534_10000848_pt1 | contig 21140 bp, 23 predicted proteins | sample PEATcosm2014_Bin_37_FD_119758 | JGI IMG/M metagenome (GOLD analysis project Ga0181534, IMG submission 119758) | Peatland microbial communities from MTU Mesocosm Facility, Houghton, MI, USA - PEATcosm2014_Bin17_10_metaG | ecosystem: Environmental > Terrestrial > Soil > Wetlands > Peat | place... | reverse complement strand
CGCGGTCTTGTATCGGGGTGACATTTCCTTCGAGCGTGACGATGTGGAAGAAGAATCCAAGGGTGAAAAGCGAATTGAAGAGATGTTGAAGTCGGGCCAGACCGTGGTCTGCCAAGTGACGAAGAATGCTATTGGCGCTAAGGGCGCCCGTCTCACGCAGGAAGTTTCAATTCCTGGACGATTCGCGGTTCTCGTACCAAACTCGTCCACCATTGGTATCTCCAAGCGCCTCGCCGATGGTGAGCGTCGTCGACTTCGAAAGATCATCGATGACGTAAAGCCCGAGCGTCACGGGCTCATTGTTCGTACGGCCGCCGAAGGAGTAAGTGCCGACGACCTTGCTCGTGACGTTGCGTCACTCACTGAAAAATGGTCGGCTATTGAGGCCGAAGTAGCAAAGTCGCCCCAACCTCGTCTCGTGTATCGCGACTTGGACCTAGCGGTGCGAGTACTGCGCGAAGAACTAAACGATGACTACCGAGGCGTACTCATTGACGACCTCGATCTCTACGAAAAGGTCCTCGACTACGTGAACGCCGTCAATCCGGAACTCGCGGACCGGGTGGAGTACTACGACCGGGCAACGGAAGAATTGCCGGTTTTTGAGCGTTACTTTGTCCACGAGCAGTTGCACCGCGCCCTTGACCGCAAGGTATTTTTGCCTTCGGGTGGGTCGCTCATTATTGAGCGAACGGAGGCTCTTACGGTCATTGACGTGAACACCGGAAAGAATGTCGGAAAGACCAACCTTGAAGAAACCGTCTTTCGAAACAACCTCGAAGCGGCCGAAGAAGTGGCTCGACAGCTTCGCATCCGAGACATTGGTGGCATCATCGTCATCGACTTCATTGACATGGAAACCAAGGCCAATCGTGAAGCGGTGGCGTCGACGCTTCGTCAAGCCTTGTCACGTGATAAGACCCGAACGCAGGTCTTTGACATTTCAGAGTTGGGCCTTGTTGAAATGACCCGCAAGCGCGTCAACGAAGGCCTCCTCGAGTCCGTCTCGAGCGTCTGTGCCGTTTGTGACGGTCGAGGCTTTGTTGTCTCGACCGGCTTGTAGGGGTCGTTGGCCTGTGAAGCTTTGGGCTAAGATAGGAACCCTATGTATGCCGTGATTCGCATTGGAACGTCCCAGGAACGGGTAAGCGAGGGCCAGGTGGTCCGTGTTGACCTGCGTCCTGAAGAAATTGGCAAAGCCGTGGAATTTTCCCCGGTTCTCATTGTCGACGGCGACAAAGTTTTGGCGGGTCCCGCACTTACTGGTGCCAAAGTAACCGCCAAAATCCTCGGCGAAGAAAAGGGCCCGAAGATTCGCGGCCTGACCTATAAGTCCAAGGCCAACCAGCGAAAGCGTTGGGGACACCGCCAGCACTATTCGACGGTAGAAATTACGAAGATCGCTACGAAGGGCCCAGCGAAGGCGCCCGCCGCAGAAAAGGCTGACGCGCCCGTAAAGGCCGCAGCACCAGCAAAGAAAGCTGCTGCACCGGCAAAGAAGGTCGCAGCACCAGCTAAGAAGGCTGTGGCAGCAAAGAAGACGACGGCCACCAAGGCCAGAGCAGCAACGAAGGCATAAGGAGCTGACATGTCAAAGACCAAAGGTGGCGGTTCAACTCGAAACGGTCGCGATTCCAACGCGCAACGTTTGGGTGTTAAAACTTTCGACGGCACTGCCGTCAAGACGGGCATGATCATTGTTCGTCAGCGGGGCACCAAGTTCCATCCGGGCCGTAACGTCGGCATTGGTAAGGACGACACCCTGTTCGCGCTCGCTGAGGGAACTGTGAAATTCGGCCACCGAGGCGGCAGGAAGCTAGTTGACGTTCTCGTTGACTGAGCTTTACTCCTAAGAAACAAGAAACCCCCGGGGCCACGGCCCCGGGGGTTTCTTGCAAGAACAATGGGTTACATACCCTTGACGGCCTTTTTAAAGGTCGTGCCAATGGATACCTTTGGAGCCCGTGAGGCCTTCACCTGGATTGGCTCACCGGTCTGCGGGTTACGCGCGGTTCGCGCCTTCCTCTCAACACGCTCAAATGACAGGAAACCAGAAAGAACAATCTTTTCTCCCCCTGAAACGCCCTTCACGACGACTTCTTCGAACGCCTTCAGAACATCTGCCACCGTGCTCTTGGTTGCGCCGCTTTCCGCGACGATTGCATCTACCAACTCGGCCTTGTTCACCGGTCGACTCCTTACTCTTCATTGAAACGGACTCGGAGAGTTCCCAGCCACTAGAACCATCTTTATCCTCAAACCTTGCAATTTTGCGGATATCTGGCGAATTTCCGTGATTTGGGTCATAGTGCCCTTTAAAAAAACCTGATCAGAAGGGCTTTAACAAAATCCCGATATTGGTCGTTTCCCCTTTGAAACTGAGCAGTTGCGGCCTCTTTCTACCTTTCTGAGGGCATTTCAAAGGGGATCAAGAAAGTGCTCATTTGATCAATGGAATGTGCAGATTGTGCGCTTATTTCAGGCGTCTGAAGTCTTTCAAGCACGCAATCGTAGGATGTTGTTATGTCGTCATTCGTTGATTCTGCACAGTTGCACGCGAAGGCGGGTGACGGAGGAGCGGGGTGCGTCAGTTTTCGCCGTGAAGCACACGTTGCCAAGGGTGGACCAGACGGCGGTGACGGTGGACGAGGCGGCGATATTTGGCTCGTCGCTGACACCAATCAAGCGTCGCTGCTTGGTTTTCGCGATCACCCGTTTCGACGAGCGACTGACGGTGAACACGGTACGTCGAAACGTCAACACGGTGCTCGCGGAAAAGAGCTCGTCGTCAAAGTGCCGGTGGGAACCGTTGTCAAAACGCTTGAAGGAGAGGTCCTTATGGACTTCGAAAACAATGGCGATCGATGGTTGGCCGCCGAGGGCGGACTTGGCGGTGCGGGCAACGCACGATTCCTATCTAATCGTCGTCGTGCTCCTGCCTTTGCCGAGCAAGGCGAAGCCGGAGAAGAACGTTGGTTCAATCTTGAATTGAAACTTCGAGCCGACGTGGCGCTCATTGGTTTTCCAAACGTTGGAAAGTCGACGCTTATTTCTCGTGTTTCAGCGGCTCGACCAAAAATTGCTGACTATCCCTTTACAACGCTCGTCCCCAACCTCGGCGTGGTGCGCGTCGGTGAGCGAACGGGTCGTGCGGGCGAAGCCACCGAATTTGTTATGGCGGATATTCCCGGTCTTATTGAAGGCGCCGCGCAGGGTCGTGGTTTGGGACACGATTTTTTACGCCACGTCGAGCGAGCTCGAGTGTTGTGCGTTTTGATTGACCTTTCTCCCGACGCACCACAAGGTCCCATTGAGCAAGAACAAATTCTGCTTCACGAATTGGGTGATTACCAAGCCGATCTCTTGGAGCGTCCTCGAGTGATTATTGGATCGCGCAGTGATCTTGCGGGTGAGAATGATCATGATTTGCTACTCGTTTCGTCGGTGACCGGTGACGGCCTCAACACACTTGTTGGTAAATTGGCCCAGCTCGTCACGCAAGCCCGAGAAAACGAAGCAGAAGCGGCGCAGAGTGAAATCGTCGTGCACCGTCCGCTTCCCGAAGAAATTCGAATTGAAAAAGCGGGACCCAATTCGTGGCGAGTACTCGGTCGCCCCGCTCTTCGAGCAGTGCGTTTTCAAGATTTGACCAATGATGAAGCGCTCGATGAAGTTGTCCGACGGCTAAAGGATCTGGGTGTGGATCGGCTTTTGCATCGCGCCGGGGTGCACGAGGGTGACGAAGTGACGCTTGGTTCGTTGACGTTTGAGTGGTGGCGAGATCAAGGCGGCGCTGGACTCGATCGCGGTGAAAAGCATCGCACCACGAGACGCGAGCGACTGGCTCGCCACGGTCGTTTGAATTCGGAAAATCTGGTGGAATTAGATGATGATGAGCTCTCGTAGCGTTGTTGTCAAAGTTGGGACCTCGTCGGTAACCAATGGCGAAGGTGGCGTTGACACGGTCGTGCTTCATTCGTTGGCCGCCGATATTTCCCAATTGCACCAGAGTGGCGTTCGGGTCGTACTCGTCACTTCGGGCGCCATCACCGCTGGATGGACGGACGTGGGAAGAGGCTCACCTCGCCCGAGCGCACCCCAAGTACTCCAGGCTGTGTCCGCCGTTGGCCAACCTCTCTTGATGAGCGCGTGGCGAGATGCTTTTGCTCCTTTTGGGATTCTCGTTGGTCAGGTTTTGCTCGCGCCGCTTGATTTTGCTCACCGTGGTCAATACCTGCAAGCTCGCGGCACGCTAGAAGCGCTCGGCGATCTCGGCGTCATTGCCATCGTGAATGAAAATGACGCCGTTTCCGACGAAGAAATTCGCTTTGGAGACAACGATCGTTTGGCAGCGTTAACAGCCAATTTGGTGGCAGCGGAACGGCTCGTGCTGCTCACTGACACCGATGGTTTATTGACGGCTGATCCCCGTCTCGACGCGAACGCTACGTTGATTGAAGAAGTGACGTCGATCGATCACGACGTGGAACTTCTCGCTGGCAAAAGCGGATCGGATGTCGGAAGTGGCGGCATGAGTTCGAAACTCGCGGCCGCGAGAATTGCCACGTGGTCCGGAATTCGAACCATCATTGCGCCGGCGCGCGCTGCCACGCCGATTCTTCGAGCCGTAGACGACGACACGGGATTTGGTACGACGTTCCACGCTCGGACCGAACGTCTCTCGGCGAGGAAGGCGTGGATTGCTTTCGCACTGCCGACGCTCGGGCGCTTCACCCTCAATGAAGGCGCGATTCGGGCCATTGAAAAAGATGGACGGAGTCTGCTGCGCGTGGGCGTTGAACACGTCGATGGTCAATTCGAAGAAGGTGACGCCGTTGATATTCTGGACCCGGCGGGCGCTCTAGTAGCAAAGGGCCTTACCCGTGTCAGCGCGGAATCGTTCGAACAAGGTGACGACGTGGCCGTTCATCGCGATGACCTCGTGCTACTTCGTCGCTCGTAATCGTCTCTATTACGCTGGTCAGATGACTCAGAGCGCTCTTCACGAGCAAGGAGACCGCGTCCGGGCGGCGGCTCGCGATCTCGCCAAGGCGAGTGACGAACAACGCGGAGAAGTGCTCTTGCGCGTAGCGAACGCTCTCGAAACTGAAAGCGAAGCGTTGCTCCGCGTTAACGAACGGGAACTTGAGCGCTTTGAAGGCGAAGGAGCTGGTCGTGACCGACTGCAGTTAACGCCAACCCGAGTCAAATCAATGGCTGAAGCACTTCGTGAAATCGCGAGTCTGCCCGATCCTCTTTTTGAAGAGAGCGACCAACAAGTTCGCACCAATGGACTGCGCGTGAAGAAAATTCGCGTGCCGCTCGGCGTCATTGGGGTTGTCTACGAAAATCGCCCCAACGTCACCAGTGACGTGGCGGGGCTCTGCGTACGAAGTGGTAACGCAGCATTTCTTCGAGGATCCTCGAGTGCTCTCGAGACCAATACATTCATCGTAGGACTTTGGCAGAGCGCCTTGATGAGCCTTGGTCTTTCGAAGGATACGGTATCGCTCGTTGAAGACACGTCGCACGAAACGGCCGTGTCGTTTATGCAACTCACCGATGTGCTTGATTGCCTCATTCCTCGAGGTGGACCGAGCCTTATTGCCGCGATGCGTGAACACGCTCGTGTGCCGTACGTCTTAGACGGTGACGGCAATTGTCACGTCTACGTTGATGCCGACGCCGATCTCGAGATGGCGGAACGAATTATTCGAAACGCCAAAGTGTCAAGGTCCGGTGTATGTAATGCCGCAGAGACCTTGCTCGTCCACGAAGATGTTGCGGCCGCGTTCCTTCCTCGGCTCGAGGCGCTGTTGCCAGAAGTGGAACTTCGAGCGGACGAACGTGCCCGTAAGTATTTGCCCAGCGCTCAAGAGGCAACCGACGCCGACTTTTCGACTGAATTTCTTGATCTAATTTTGGCCGTTGGTGTCGTGAGTAGTTTTAACGATGCCGTCACGCACGTTGCGAAAAATGGCACTGGACATTCCGAGGCCATCGTGACGAAGAACGAAGTGAACGCGCAGCGATGGATTCGTGAAGTTGATGCCGCAGCGGTGCTCGTGAACGCTTCGACCCGTTTTATTGACGGTGGTGAGTTGGGACTCGGGGGAGAAGTAGGGATTTCTACGCAGAAGCTCCACGCCCGAGGTCCAATGGGGCTTCGCGAACTGACGTGCTTGAAATGGGTTGTTGAAGGAGAGGGACAGATTCGATGAGTGCGATCGATCCGCGCCAGGAGTTGGCCGACCGCTTGGGTTTAGAGGCGGTGCCACCCCCTCGTTTCGAGTCACCCAAGGACGTACAAGAACGCCTGCGAGAAAACGACTACTTGAGCGATGACGCTATTTCGTCAGTGACGTTTTTGGCCGACCGATTGGCCAAACCAATTTTGGTGGAAGGTCCCGCGGGTACGGGAAAGACGGCGCTCGCTAAGGCAGTAGCCGACGCCGTGGGTGCGCGTCTCATTCGTCTGCAGTGTTACGAGGGGCTCGACGAATCAAAGGCGCTCTACGAGTGGAACTACCGAAAGCAGTTGCTACGAATTCAAGCGGGTCGCCCCGAGGGCAGTGGCGCCGAAGAGTGGAAGGCTCTGGAAGAAGACATCTTCGCCGAAGAATTCTTGCTTACTCGTCCTTTGCTTGAAGCAATTTCTGCGACGGAGCCCGTGGTATTGCTGATAGACGAAGTTGACCGCGTCGAACTAGAAACTGAAGCGCTTTTGCTCGAGATCCTTTCGGAGTACCAAGTGTCAATTCCTGAACTCGGAACGGTTCGCGCTAAGCAGATTCCAATGGTGTTTCTCACTTCGAACAACACCCGCGAACTCTCCGAAGCATTGAAACGCCGCTGCCTGTATCTCTACGTTGGTTATCCCGATGTGGAACGTGAGCGCGACATCATTGTTTCTCGGGTTCCGGGCATTACGAATGCATTGGCCGAACAAATCGCGCGGGTTGTTCGCTCGCTTCGCACTCTCGATTTGAAGAAGGCCCCTTCAGTTTCTGAAACCCTTGACTGGGCACGCACATTAGTGGTACTTGGGCGAGACGAGATTGGTGACGAAGATACTGCGGCTACCTTGCACATTCTTTTGAAGTACCAATCAGATATTGAAAAGGCCACCAAGGAACTTCTGGGACGTACGAAGACAATTGCTTAACGTCCTAGGCGACTTCATCGCGGAACTGCGTGCGGCAGGTATTCCCGTCTCGATGACCGAACACGTGGACGCGGCTCGTTCCATTGCGGTGATTGACGTCGCGGATAGATCGATGCTGAAAGAAACGCTCTCGGCGACACTCGTAAAAGACGGCGACCACAAGCCCGTTTTTAACGCGGCATTTGACGTCTACTTCGCGCTGCGATCGTTCAGCAGTGTGGACGATTTGTTGGGTGAAAGTGGTGAAGATTCAGACAAGAGTTCGGGTACCAGCGACCCCAACTCCACGGGACTCCAAGGTCCCGGTGGGTCTCGAGGCATGGGTGCGGGTTCTTCGACCACGATGTCTGCCGAGGAATTGGCGGAGTTACTCTTTCGTGCTCTTCGCGACGGCGACCAGAGCGCGTTGCGCCAAGGTGCCGCCGAAGCAGTGACTCGTTACGCCGGCATGGAACCAGGACGTCCCGTGGGTGGGACGTATTACTTGTATCGGACCCTCCGGAATCTAGAGCTCGATCAATTGACCGAACGTCTCGCTGGTCTACGCATGCCCGACGCGCCGGGCGATGATCATTTGGGAGAACGACTTGCTCGGGACGAAGCCAAGGCTCGGATTGATGCGCTGAAGTCCGCCATCGAAAGTGAGATTCGCGACCGTTTGGTAGAGGACCGTGGCGCAGAGGCCCTCGCCAAGTCTGTGCGTAAACCGCTCCCCGAGGACCTCGACGTCATGCACGCCAATCGTGACGAAATGGCGCAGCTCGAACGTGCACTCCGTCCGCTCAGCAGAAAACTTGCCGTACGTTTGGCGCGTAAGCGAAGACGCAGAAGGCGCGGACCGGTGGACCTTCGAAGTACCGTTCGTCGGAGTCTTTCCACCGGCGGCGTGCCCATTGATCTTCGTTTTAAACCCCCACACCCCGCAAAGCCTGAGATCATTGTTATTGCCGACATCTCGGGTTCGGTGGCGTCGTTCGCGAGGTTTACGTTGCACCTCGTGCACGCGATTGGTTCGCAGTTTTCCAAAGTGCGCAGTTTTGTTTTTGTTGACGGCCTCGACGAAGTGACGCACCTCTTTGAAGGTACCGACGATCCCGCCGAAGCAGTGGCGCGCATCAATGCTGAAGCCGACGTCATTGCCTTTGACGGACACAGTGATTACGGTCGAGCACTTCTCACGTTTCACGATCTCTACGCGGATCAAATTACAAAACGATCGGCGGTATTGATTCTGGGTGACGCGCGCAACAATTATCACCAGGCGCACGCTGAGGTCGTCGCCGATCTGCACTACCGCGCCAAAGCCGTCTACTGGCTGAATCCTGAGCCCGTGAGTTACTGGAATTCGGGCGATTCCATCATCAACCAATACGAGCCCTACCTTGACAAAGTCGTGGAGTGTCGAACGCTCCGACAACTTGAAGCCTTCGTGGGCGAACTCGCGTGAGCGACGAGGTACTTCCACCCGAAGGTTTTCGCACCATGGACCCCTTGGTAGATGGCACACGGCTGCTCTTTGTTCGACACGGCGAAGCCGTATGCAATAAAGAGGGCATCGTGGGTGGTCCCCTGGGCTGTGGCGGACTGACTGAGCTTGGTCGCGAACAAGCAAGCGCCCTTCGAGATCGCCTAGTGTTCTCTCGAGAATTAGCGAAGGCTACGGCGTTCTATACGTCGATCTTGCCGCGGGCCATTGAAACAGCGCAGATCATTGCGCCCGGGCTACCTCCTCTGACGCCGGTGGCCGACTGTGACCTCTGTGAACTTCACCCCGGTGACGCGGACGGACTCACGTGGCCCGAAGTGGTCGAACGCTTCGGCGTCGTGAACTGGGACGAAAATCCCGATGCCCCCATTTCACCCGGCGGTGAGTCGTGGCTTGGCTTCTATGAGCGGGTCGCTCGTACCATCGACAATCTGGTGCAACGTCACCCCGACGAACTTGTGGTGATTGTGGCCCACGGTGGGGTTGTTGAACAAGCCATGAAGATTGTTGGTGACGATGCGCCCGAGCGCCGACTTCGCCTTCGAACGGAACACTGTTCAATGACTGAGATTGAATTTCGAAAGGGTCGAAAACGACTGCTTCGCTACAACGATCGCGCGCCGCTGGCGAAGAATTAATTCTGCAGGAATTCGGCCACGCGAAACGCGAGGTCCAAGCTCTGTGAAGCATTGAGACGCGGATCGCACATCGACGTGTAGTTGGTCTCGAGGTCGTCCTCGTCAAGTCCCTGACCGCCGCCGAGACATTCGGTGACGTCGTCACCCGTCAATTCAATGTGTAGTCCTCCGGCCCAAGTGCCAAGTTGGTGATGGATGGAAAAGAATTGTTCCACTTCTCGAAGAACGTCCTCAAAGCGACGCGTTTTCTTTCCACTGGCGGCGCTGAAGGTGTTGCCGTGCATTGGATCACAAGCCCAAACCACGCTAAGGCCACTCTCTTGCACGTTAGTAATGAGTTCTGGGAGCACATCAAGGATCTTGTCGCGTCCCATTCGAGATATCAGCGTGAGGCGCCCGGGCACGTTGTCGGGATTAAGACGTTCCGTCAGCGCCACGAGCTCGCGGGGTGTGCTCGTGGGACCAACTTTTAGACCGAGCGGATTAGCCACACCGCGAAGAAATTCGACGTGGGCACCATCAAGTTGGCGAGTGCGATCGCCTATCCACAAAAGGTGCGCGGACGTGTCGAACCAGTCACCGCTCAAAGAATCTTGACGAACGAAGGCTTGTTCGTAGGGAAGGATGAGTGCTTCGTGGCTCGTGTAGAAATCCACCTCGTGCAACGAACTCTCTCGTCCAAGGTCAATGCCGCAGGCGCGCATAAACCGCATGGCTCGTTCGATATCGTCAGCGATGGCCGAGAAGCGTTTTCCTTCGATGGTCTCCAGTACAAACTGTTGGTTCCAGGCATGTACGCGTGAAAGATCAGCAAAACCGCCCTTGGTAAAGGCACGAAGAAGATTGAGTGTCGAGACGCTCTGGTGGTAGGCCTGAAGCATTCGCGTGGGATCGGGGCGTCGCGATTCGGGCGTAAAAGCCTCATCATTGACGATGTGACCGCGGAACGCTTCCAACGTGACGCCGTCTTGCGTTTCAAAGTTCTGGGTGCGGGGCTTGGCAAATTGACCAGCGATGCGTCCGACCTTCACGACGGGAACACCCGAGGCGTAGGTGAGTGCCACCGCCATCTGCAAGATGACCTTTAACTTGTCGCGAATGGCGTCGGCTGAACCATCGTGGAAGGATTCAGCGCAGTCACCGGCTTGCAACAAAAATGCGCGACCCTGCGAGACGTCCGCCAAGTGTTCGGTCAGTCGTCGAGCTTCACCGGCAAAAACGAGCGGCGGCTGCTTGGCGAGCTCGCGCTCCACCGCGTAGAGCGCTTCGCTGTCGGGCCAGAGAACACCTTGGTCGGCAGGAAGCGCGCGCCACGAGTCGGGCGTCCAGTCGTTCGCGGTCGTAGTCATCTCTCTATCGTAGAAGGTGACCACGAACATTGGAATAAAGGCGTTCTAGGGTGAAGGGGTGACGGCTCAGAGGATTGCGCTTTTTGGGGGAACATTTGACCCACCGCACCGAGGTCACGTGGCGGCGATTGAAGCCGCTCTCGCGACGGGACACTTCGATGAAGTGGTGGTTACGGTCGCGGGCGACCCCTATCAAAAAAGCACCAAGCAGCAACTCTCTTCAAGTGACGTTCGATTCACTATGGCCGAGGCGGCTTTTTCTCCACTCAAGAATGTTCGCGTATCGGATATCGAATTGCGTCGTGAAGGACCGACTTACACGATTGACACCGTGTTGACGTTGCAGCGCGAAGCCAGTGACGTTGAGTTACTCGTCGGCGCCGACGTCGCGGCGTCGATTAATCAGTGGCACCGGGCCTCGGAACTAGCGAGTTTGTGTGTCTTAAATGTTGTCCCTCGCGAACAGTTGGCGCCCGCATTTTCTCAGGAATGGCGGGTGCGACTCGTCCCCATGGAGCCAGTCGATCTTTCTAGTTCATGGATACGTGAAGAACACGGCGATGCTCATTCCCTAGAAAAATTCCTGCCTTCGACCGTAGTGCCACTCTGGCTTGCGGCTCGAGGGTAGTGTTATCGCGGATGGCAGTTCGAGTCTTCGACCTGACCGAACCGCAGGTAACACACCTGACGGTAGTGGAGGCGGCGCCCAAGCGTCGCCAAGAGGTTCGACGCATCAAGCGTCGCTGGGCCATCGTTGGTTTTTGTTCTATGGCGGTGCCCTTCGCGGTTGCTGCAATCACACTCGGAGTGCTGCGCTGAGTTACGGGGCCACGGACCAAGTCTGTTTTGACTGGCCCTTTGACGACGAGATTAAGACTCTGCTTCGCGTGGTTCTCGAAGGTGCCAACGAAAAGATCGCCGTTGATCCGGTGGTGCTTAATCTCGTGGAACTCCAGGATACGTTTGACGCCCTCGTGGTTGTTTCGGGACGCAACGATCGCCAGGTGCGAGCCATTGCCGAAGAAGTCGAGCGAATGGTCTTTTCTGCGATGGGAACGAAGCCCCTACGCGTTGAGGGTTGGGCTAGTGGCGAGTGGATCGCGCTGGACTACGGCGACGTGGTGGTACACGTTTTTGACGAAGAGACGCGCGAGTACTACGACCTCGAACATTTGTGGAGCGCGGCACCGGCGTTTCGCGGAACGACGCCTTCGCCCTCGCTGGTTGAATAAGAACTCAGTAACCAGTTAGCGACGTGTAGTTCTTCGCCGTCACGACGACACTTGTCTGTCCCGACGGCAGCGTGGCGCCTATTACCTTTCCCTTGACGACGAAGGAAATGCCATTTCGTGCGCCGTCATCAAAGGCCGTGAGCGTGAGTTGTCCAAAAGCGAGCGCCCGCGCGGACTTCGTAAGTTCGGACATTGTGCTTGACAGCACGATTTGGGTGACCCCCGTGGTCGAAAGTGGCGCGCGATACACCACGATGTTGGCGGGGACGGCGCTCGTAAAGCCAATTTCGGATTCTTCGTAGGTCGGTCCATCAAGCAACGTGGTAAGAAGAGCTTCGAGTTTCGCCGGCGCCTTAAGGGCTCGACTAGCTGGTGAGAGACCCCGGTCCACGTCCACGAGCCAAATCGCTCGCACAAGTAGTGGTGCGGGCTTGTTGGTTTCGCTTGGTAGTCGCGACGAACTAAGCCCAAAGGGCACGTTGGCTTTGGGTACCGACACGGGTGCGCTGTCGTTGGGTACCAACGTGCACGAACTGAGCACCAGCGCGCCGATCGCCAAGAGGCCAATGGGTCGGAGTTTCTTCATTCGGCATCCTTGTGCAAGGGCAGGGCAATTCGAAAACGAGCACCGCCTTCGGGACTAGAAGCAATGCTGATGGTGCCTCCCAAGAGAGCCACGTGGTCAGCCACGAGAAACAAGCCGAGGCCCGTACCTCGTGCAGCTCCGCGTGAATTAGCCGCGCCACCGCGATAGAAACGCTCAAAGACGCGTTCACGTTCGCCGGGCGAAACGCCGTCACCGGCATCATCCACGTTCACGTAGACACACTGCTCGTCGCGGTCGAGACGAATGGCGACTGCGCCCCCCGCGTAGCGCTTGGCGTTGTCAATGAGATTTGTGATGACGCGCTCGAATCGTCGACGATCGACGAGGACGTGGACGTGCTCGAAGTCGCCGTCAATCTCAACGGGCATAGACGTAACTTGGAGTCGCCGAGCGGCCGACGTCACGCACTGGCGAATGAGTTCGGGCACTTCGAGTTCTTCGAGATGTAGTTGCACCGCGCCGGCATCGGCGCGCGCCATTTCCAGGAGTTCTTCGACGAGGGTTTGAAAAATTCCAAGGTCGGCCGCCAATAAATCAAGTGCCTCTTGGCCGGCTGGCGAAAGACCTGCGCGGTTTTGCTGCAATAAGGATGCGGTGGTGGCGAGCGTGGTAAGGGGAGAGCGCAGTTCGTGGCTGACATCACTCGCGAAGCGTGCGTCCTTTTCCTGCTGGGCCACGAGCTGGTCGACCATCGTGTTAAACGACTGCGTGAGTTGCTCAATTTCGCGATCTGATGGTGTTACGGGCAGACGTGTGCTGAGTTCTCCATTCGCAATCTGTTCTGCCGCGCGCGACACTCGCTCGAGTGGGCGAACCGCCCGTCGCGTGAGCCATAATCCGCCAGCGGCCCCGACGAGTGCGACGCCGAGTGCGCCAACACTGAGTAAGAACAACAGCAAGCGGAGCGTATGTTCCAAGTCCTGTAACGGAAAAATTTCGTAGTACGCAGCGTCGAGAGCTGGTATTGGAACAGCAATGGACAAGAAAGGTTCACCACCTCGGATAGTGACCTGACGCGTCACGATGCGAGCAGGTACGTCGTCACGCTGGTCGAGGGGAATTTGGCTGGGGCTGGTGCTCGGTGATCCTGGCGTCCACACTTCATTGATTTCTACGAGTGAGCGTGATGAACCGGCGGCGTCAATGGATTCCAAGACGCGCGAGACGGAGTGGTGGTCGGCAATGGTGTTGCGAACGAGTGCCGCATTGACGAAACTTTGTTGTAGGTCAACCGTTTCTCGCTGGACCACAAGAATGTGTCGAACTCCGAAGTAGGTCACCACGGCGAACAAGGTGGAAAGCACCGCCGCACCAATGGTGAAGGTCAGTGTGAGACGGAGTCGCAAACTTCGTCGGCGCACTACAGCACCAACTTGTAACCTGCGCCGCGGACCGTCTGAAGGAATTGGGGATTGGCGGGATCGGGCTCAATCTTGGTTCGAAGTCGACGGATGTGTACGTCAACGAGGCGTCCGTCACCGAAGTAGTCGTAGCCCCAGACCCGTTCTAACAGATCTTCGCGTGAGAGCACCTTGCCATTGGCCATGGCGAGATCGGTGAGTAAGCGAAACTCCGTCGCGGTGAGATGAAGTTCGCTGCCGTCACTCCGTCTCACGGAGCCCTCATCGGGAATGACGCTCAAGTCACCCAGTTGAAAGGCGTTCGCTTGGCCCTGAGGACGACGGCGCAAGTGCGCTCGTACTCTTGCTAACAACTCTTCGGGTACAAACGGCTTGGTGATGTAGTCATCGGCGCCGGCTTCGAGACCACCAACGACGTCGGTCGTGTCGTCGCGAGCCGAGACAATGACGATAGGCAACTCACTCTTTGCGCGAAGCGCCCTGCACGCTTCAAAACCGTTCATGCCTGGCAACATCAAATCAACGATTGCGAGGTCGCTCGAAAGACGATTGAAAGCTTCGACGCCTTCTTCGGCGGTGGCGCAGTCGTCGACATCGAAGCCCGCACCTTCGAGCATGAGGCGAAGCGAACCGCGAATGCGGTCGTCGTCTTCGATAATTAAGATCCGGGCCACGGCGCACGTTTTCTCATCACCCCACGAGCCTACCGAGATGCTCGTCGCGAGCCCGGTCCATGAGTAGCCTCGAAGTGTGTCGGCAAAACAAGCGAGTACGGCGCAGACCACGTGGCACCTCGAGCGCTACGTGTCTTCGCTCGCCTCTGCCGACCGCTCCGAATCAACAATACGGGCGTACCGATCAGATCTTGAGGCGTTCATTGCGTGGGCGATAAAGAACAAGCACGCGACACCCGATTCACTCACACGACGTGATCTTCGTTCCTACCTCGCCCATATGAGCGAACGAGGCGATGAGCGAACTTCCATTGTTCGTCGAACTGCGTCGCTACGTGGTTACTTTTCTTGGTTGCACCAGCGCAGTCACGTGGCGGTAAATCCCACCCTTGGCCTCAGTGCACCTCGCCCGCATTCGAAACTGCCCACGCTCGTTGTTCGAGAACAATTGGATGTCTTGCTCGACGAGGACTGGGGTGATGACTGCTGGTCGCGACGTGACCGCGCGGTGTGCGAGGTGCTCTACGGCGCAGGACTACGCGTGAGTGAACTGTGTTCTTTGGATCTCGACAGCGTGGATTGGCGTCAGGGCATCATGCGTGTGATGGGTAAAGGTCGAAAAGAGCGCTTGGTGCCGTTGCACGAACAAGGTCTTCGTGCTCTTCGACGCTGGCGTGATGATGCCCGTGAAGAAACAATGGACACTTTGTCGCCGAGCGAAGCAATGTTTTTTAATCGACGGGGCCACCGTCTCAGTCCGAGAGACGTGCGGCGCATACTTGACAGCCGAGTGGCACTTGGTCACGTACATCCGCACGCGCTTCGCCACACCTTTGCGACCCATCTGCTCGAAGGTGGCGCGGATCTTCGTGTAGTGCAGGAGCTACTCGGACACCAGAGTCTGACGACGACCCAGATATATACGCACGTTTCCAAGTCTCATTTGCAAAAGGTGCATCGCGACACCCACCCGCGAGGCTAGGGGAGTCCCGGCCCGACTAACATAGTTGGGCCTTTCCAAGTTGGTGAGGCAATGGTCATTGTGCCCGGTTAATCGTACGGTCGCCGCTCGCGGCGTTCGCCGGGTTCTCACAACCGAACGAAAGGAACATAGTGGCACTCGTCACCCTGAATGAACTGTTGGACGCCGGTGTCCACTTTGGACACCAAACACGACGGTGGAATCCCAAAATGCGTCGATTTATCCTCGGCGAACGAAACGGGATTTACTTAATTGATCTACGAAAGACCCTCACCGGCATTGAGTCGGGTTACGCCTTCGTGCGTGATCTGGTAGCCGATGGTGGCACGATTCTTTTTGTTGGTACGAAGAAGCAGACCCAGGGTCCGATTGCCGACTACGCCAACGCCTGCGGCATGCCTTTTGTGAACCAGCGCTGGTTGGGTGGCATGCTCACGAACTTCTCTACGGTGTCGGGCCGCGTTAAGCGCATGGTGCAACTGCAAGCAATGAAGCGTGCCGGCGACTTTGAAGGCATGCCCAAGCGCGAGGCTCTCCGTCACACTCGTGAGTTGGAAAAGCTCGAGCGCAACCTCAGTGGTATTGCGAACCTCGATCGTCCCCCGAACGCCATTTTCGTAATTGATACGAAAAAGGAGCACATCGCGGTGACCGAAGCACGAAAGCTCGGATTGCCAGTGGTGGCGGTTGTTGACACGAACTGTGACCCGGACCTTATTGACTACGTCATTCCGGGCAACGACGACGCGATACGCGCCGGCGCGCTGCTATGTCGCGTAATTGCCGACGCCGTTACCGAAGGTCGCTTCATTGCACAAAACCGACCCAAGACCGCTCCGAAGCCGCCAGCTGCCTTAATTGTCGAGCCCACCATTGAAGAAGTCGTTGTCGTCGAAGTTGTGGATGAAGTTCCCGAAGTGACTCCTGAAGTAACTCCCGAAGCATCTCCCGAAGCATCTCCCGAAGCGGCCACAGCAGAGCCCACCGGCGAGCCAGTCGGCGCGTAGTTTCAACATTCAGCAATAACGAAGGAGAATACGGTGACCATCACCGCAAAAGACGTACAAACACTGCGACAGGCCACGGGCGTGGGCATTCTCGACGCGAAGAAGGCACTCGAAGCCAACGAGGGCGATATGCAAGCAGCCACGCAGTGGCTGCGCGTGCAGGGTTTGGCATCCGCCGCTAAGCGTGCCGATCGCGACGCGTCCCAGGGTGCGGTTTCGGTGGTGCGCGACGGTAACGTCGCAGCGATCGTAGAAATGCGATGCGAAACGGACTTCGTGGCGAAGTCCGAAGAGTTCGTCGCAATTGTTGACGAAATCGCCGCGCGAGTGGCCGCCGAAGGTGAAGGCGTCACGGCTTCGTTCACCGACCAAATCGACACGCTCAAGACAACGCTGAAGGAGAACATTTCACTCGGCCGCGTTTATCGTTTGGAAGCAAAGACCGACGAAGTTGTTGATACCTACTTGCACCAGCAGTCGGGTCGTGGCGTGAACGCCGTGGCCGTCGTGGTAAAGGGTGTCAGCGACGACGTTGCTCACGAAATTGCGGTTCACATTGCGTTCGCGAAGCCGCTCTTTCTCTCACGCGACGACGTTCCCCAGTCCGAAGTCGACGCTGAGCGAAAGACCGTTGAAGAGATTTCTCGCAACGAAGGAAAGCCTGAAGCGGCGCTCCCAAAGATCATCGAGGGCCGCCTAAATGGTTGGTTCAAGGAGCGCGTTCTCGTGGAGCAGCCGTACGTGAAAGACGAAAAACAAACCATTGCCCAATTTTTGGGTTCGGGTTCCATCTCCTCCTTCGCTCAAGTAGTCATCGGGGCCTAGGCACGTGATTCGGCGCCAGGTTCTGAAACTTTCGGGTGAAGCTCTCGCTTCGTCAGCGAGTGACGAGACCATCGACGCTTCGGTAGTGGATTATCTGGCGAAAGAAATTGCGCACGCCATGGAGTCCGAGACGTTGCAATTGGCGGTTGTGGTAGGTGGAGGAAATATCTGGCGTGGTGCAACGGGCGCCATGGCGGGCATGAACCGAGCGAATTCGGATCAAATGGGCATGCTCGGAACCGTGATCAATGCCTTGGCGCTGCAAGACGCCATTGAGAATCACGGTCGCGCGACTCGCGTAATGTCCGCCATCAACATGGACCAAGTCGCCGAGCCCTACATTCGCCGGCGTGCCATTCGCCACCTTGAAAAAGGCCGTGTCGTGATATTTGCCGCGGGAATGGGCCTGCCGTATTTCACAACGGACACGCCAGCCGCACAGCGAGCCGCGGAGATCGAAGCGCAGTTGGTGCTGAAAGGTACCCACGGCGGTGTCGATGGTGTCTACAGCGAAGACCCCAAGAAGAATCCCAAGGCCGTGAAGTACGAAGAGTTGTCCTTTGACGAGGTCATTGCGAAGGACCTTCGCGTCATGGATATGACGGCGTTTACGTTTTGTCGAGACAACAATCTTCCTATTCGTGTTTTTGATCTCATGGCCCCTCATAACTTGCGTCGCGCCCTCGCTGGTGAGGCCGTAGGTACGCTGGTGAAGTAATGGAAAACGACGACATTGAACTCGTGATTGAAGATACGCGCGAAAAAATGTTGCGCGCGATCGAGCACGTTAAGAGCGAGTTCGGCAGCGTCCGCACCGGAAGAGCGTCGTCGGCGCTCGTAGAAGGTCTGGTAGTGGACTACTACGGCTCGGACGTGCCGCTCAAGCAACTCGCTAATTTTTCAGTTCCCGAACCTCGACTGCTCGTGATTTCACCTTTTGATAAGGGCGCAATGGCAGCGATTGAAAAGGCCATTGGGAATTCTGATCTCGGTCTTAATCCTTCGAATGACGGCGTCGTTATTCGATTGTCCTTTCCTCAACTCACTGAAGATCGTCGAAAGGCGCTCGTCAAAATCGTGCGCCAAAAGGCGGAAGAGGGCAAAGTGGCGCTGCGCGGTATTCGTCGCCACGCGCGACAAGAGTTGGAAAATCTCGAAAAAGAGCTGAGCCTTTCGACCGACGAAATTGAACGAGTCGAAAAGCAACTGGACAAGATCACTCAGGACGAAGTCGCCCAGGTGGATGTTCTGCTCACGCACAAGGAGCACGAGTTACTTGAAGTCTGACGACGGTACGTACGAAGAAGAGCCAACGGGCGAATTGCCCGTGGTGCACCCTGGCGACTCTCGAATCACGATCACTGGCGCCGCGCCCGCTTCGGAGATTGCCGAGCCGGTAATTGAAGTTGACGAAGTAACGATGTTGCCGCACTGGACCGAAGCTCCCACGGGACAAGTGCCCGCGGTCCTGGCGCGCGAAATGGATCCCAACGAAATTGACGATCCTTGGGCATCGATACCTGCACCTTCGTGGCGCGAAGGTGAGGCCGACTGGGTAGCGAACGATGAACAATTCGATGCTTCGGTGCTCGCGAATGAAACTGTCGAAGAGGATTCTCGCCCTTGGGAGTTTGTTCTTCCTGAGGATGAAGTGGTCGAAGAAGAAATTCTCGACGAAGCGCCGCGTCCCGAGCCCACGAGGGCCGAACGAGTTCGTCGTCCGGTGCGCGCCAATCCTTTGGAGGGTCGTGCCGTACGAAGCGCACCCTCGGGCCGCAACCTGGTGCTCGCTACCTTCACGGGTCTCGCGATTGCTGCGGTGGTATGTGTCATCTTCTTGGTGGGCACCATTCCGGTGGCCATTCTTTGCACCGTGGTCTTGGCCGCCGCCGCTGCAGAAGCGTTTGCTTCGTTTCGCTCGGTCGGAGCGCACCCGGCAACAATCTTGGGCATTGTTGGAGTCGCGACCCTCGGCGTCGCTACTTACAACAAAGGACAAGCCGCGCTTGGTTTAGTGACGGTGTTATTCATTATCTTTGGTTTCGTTTGGTACCTGAGTGCCGAAACGAAGTTTGACGTTTTGGACGGACTGGGTGCCACCCTCTTTGTGTACTTGTGGATTGGCATCATGGGTTCGTACGCTCTGTTGCTTATTGCACCGCGAAGTTTCCCCGACAAGCACGGTTTGGCCTTCCTCTTTGGTGCCATTTTGTTGACGGTCACCAACGATTCGAGTGCGTTGTTCATTGGACGAGCTTTTGGAAAACGTCCACTCGCACCTTCCATCTCGCCATCGAAAACGATTGGTGGGGCCGTGGGTGCCACCGTTGTGACCTTGATCGTGGCGGTAGGAGTCATGTCGCGAATTTCTCCCTGGACGCACCGAACGGCGCTCGCGGTGGGAATCGCCATTTGCATCGTGGCGCCCCTTGGTGACTTGTTCGAGTCCATGGTAAAGCGCACACTCGGGCTAAAGGACATGGGAACGGTGTTGCCGGGTCACGGTGGCATCCTTGACCGCGTTGACGGACTGATCTTTGCTCTACCAACGACGTATTACCTCGTTCACGTTCTGCATCTTCGATAACCGTGACAAATGACCTTCGGCGAGTTGCGCTGTTGGGGGCCACCGGTTCCATTGGTCAACAAACCCTTGATGTTCTGCGTCTCGAACGGGATCGTTTTTCGCTCGTCGCACTCGCAGCGGGTGAGCGCGTTGATGAACTAATTGGCGTTGCTAAAGAATTCGGCGTTTCACAAATTGGTGTGACGACCAAGGAACACGCCCGCTACGTGGAACGCGAACTGGGTTCGAGCGCTCAGGTCGTCGTCGGGAGCGAAGGTCTGGAATTCTTAGCGAAGAGTGCCGACATTGTCGTGAACGCGATCGTTGGTTTCGCGGGGCTTCCGGTAACACTCGCAACGCTCAAGGCCGGTGGGCGCCTCGCACTGGCGAACAAAGAATCGCTGGTGGCGGCCGCCCCCTTGGTGGAAGCAGTGCGCGGTGTCGGCGGAAGTGAAATCGTTCCCATTGACTCTGAGCACTGCGCCATTCACCAGTGCCTCGTCGGAGCGAGCACCGCAGTGGGTCACCCTGACGTTCAACGTCTACTGCTAACGGCCTCGGGAGGTCCCTTTCGAGGTTGGAGTCTCAACGACGTCAAGGGTGCGACGAAGAAAGAGGCGCTCTCACATCCCACGTGGTCAATGGGGCCAAAGATCACCATTGACTCGTCGACGCTCATGAATAAAGGCCTCGAGGTTCTAGAAGCCGCAGCACTGTTTCAGATGGACGTTTCGAGGATCGATATTGTCGTACACCCACAATCAATCGTGCATTCAATGGTTGAGTTCGTCGACGGTGCGACGCTCGCGCAACTTTCTAATCCCGATATGCGATTGCCGATTGCCTACGCGCTTGGATTGCCGGAGCGCCTCGATCACGCGTGGGGCCGACTTCGTTTTGACGAGGCCTTAACACTTGAATTTGAACCGCCCGATCGCAAAGTGTTTCGACTTCTCGACGTTGCCTACGATGCGGGTAGGCGCGGAGGCGCCGCGCCCGCATGGTTGAGTGCCGCCAATGAAGTGGCGGTCGAAGCGTTCTTGAACGACGTGATCACGTGGTGCGACATTGCTGGCGTCGTGGCAAAAACCATGGACCATTACGCTGACGATCCGCTGACGTCGGTCGAGGCACTTTACGAAAACGACGCCACCGCGCGTCGCTGGGCGCGAAAGACAATTGGAGATTTGTGAGTCTCGCGAGCGAGCCCGAAGTAAGTACCAAAAACCGGTCGTTGTTGTTACCACT